>Ga0105100_10000500_pt1 | contig 23275 bp, 15 predicted proteins | sample PPLLak12cMay2015_2_FD_87033 | JGI IMG/M metagenome (GOLD analysis project Ga0105100, IMG submission 87033) | Freshwater sediment microbial communities from Prairie Pothole Lake near Jamestown, North Dakota, USA - PPLs Lake P8 Core (1) Depth... | ecosystem: Environmental > Aquatic > Freshwater >...
ATATAATTGATTAACCGTTCGGCAGAAGCGAAATATATCAGTGTAATGGCAAATAAAACTACCAGATAATTTACCATGTTTTATTTCATATCAATTTATCTGTCAATATTAAAATTATAATAAAAGCCAGCCAGGCAATGGCTGATATTACCAGAATGAATTTTGGATTTAGATTCATTTTGTTCCGTGCTCTGAACGATTCTATCAGACCAACAATAATGGCAAAAGCTACCTGAACGGTCAGGAATAAAACAATCTGCAGCCATATGTTCCATCCGGCCGGTACGATCACATTGTACAATAATGCACCATAGATGGCAAATTTCAGGTACGATCCTATGTGAATCAAGGCTTTGTCAAATCCGCTGTTATCCAGAATCATCACCTCATGGATCATGGTAAGTTCGAGATGCGTTTTGGGATCATCAACCGGGACCCTGCTGTTTTCGATCATGGCGATCTGAACGAGCAGATAAAATCCTATAATGCTGTATATTAAAACATAATGATTACCGGTTATGAAAAAATGGCTAAAGATTCCCGAGAAGGAAGTATACCCCGTAAACATGGCAAAAGTGGCCAGCAGAATGAAAAATGCCGGTTCCACAAGCATAGAGAAAAAGGCTTCACGGCTGGCTCCCATTCCTTCGAAACTACTGCCGGCATCCAGTGCGGCAATAATGGCAAAAAATTTTCCCAGCGCCAGCAGGTAGGAGAAAAAAACAAAATCGCCTTCAAAGGAAATAATGGCCTTCTGATTGGCAAAAGGTATCACCAGGATGGCGCAAAGAATAGCGGACAAGTTGATAACCGGGGCAATCTGAAATATGAATCCGGTGGTTTTACTGAAAACACTGCCTTTCCGCAACAGCAGCACAATGTCTTTAACGGGCTGAAATATTCCGGGACCTTTGCGTCCCGAGAAAATGCTTTTTGTTCGCAATATCAGGCCCGGGAAAAAGAAGGCAGCAATGAATATCAGCACAAATCCGAGCATGTTCAGATAAGGTTAAAGTAGGTAAGCAAAAACACCACCAGCATATATACAAAGGCATATAATATGTAATGCTGAATCCGTCCGGTCTGCATAACTGCAATCCTTTTTAGCAGGCGTGAAACCCAATCTACGGGTTTATCAATCAATATCTTTTTAAAAATATCGTCATTGTGCGACTCAAATGCTCTTTTTTCCGGAAAGATTTCATCTTCCCTTATGTCCTCCATCTTCTTTTTTGTCTGCAGTACCGGTTTTGCCAGGTGATTGTAATTATAGGCGTAAGAGGTAGCCGTATATTGTTGCCTACTGGTGACAACTGAATATCCGCAACCCCAGGTTGGGCCGTAAGATACTGGTTTGGTTTTTAGATGCATATTTCGGTATAACAGCAATAAAATAACGACCAAAACAAATATGCCGCTCAGCAGGCTTATTTGCGAAAGGTTACTGATAGCATGTTCGGTCACGGGAGCCACATAAGACAGGTTAAATGCCCGGGAAATAATAGTGAAAACAGGTTTTACAAAAAAGGCAGATGCCAATCCGATCAATACAATAAAGGCTACGGTGATAAACTGGGGGTAAATCATTTCCTGGCTGACTTCTTTTGCCATGGTTGCTTTTTTTGTGCGGGGTTCTCCAAGGAATACCATTCCAAATGCTTTGGTAAAGCAAAAAATCGCCAGGCCTCCGATAAGAGAAAGGCCAACAATGGTCCCTAATACCAGGATGGATTGATATAAGTTAGCGATCGACAGGCTTTTAAACATTCCGGCATAGATCAGATATTCAGAAATAAAACCATTGAATGGAGGCAAGCCGCAGATAGCCAGAGAACCGATCAGAAACAGCACAGCCGTATAAGGCATTTTTTTCATCAGACCACCAAGATGTTCTATATTTCGGGTATGTGTGGCATGATATACCGAACCCGCGTTGTAAAAAAGAAGGGATTTGAACAGGGAATGATTCAGCACATGAAGCAATCCGCCGCTAAAACCGAGCATGCTCAACGCTGTATTATGGGTTGCCAGGCCAATCACCCCCAAACCTATACCGATACCTATTATTCCTATATTTTCAATACTATGATAGGCCAGCAGACCCTTAAGATCATGCTGAACAATGGCCATCATAACGCCAAGGACACCCGATATCAGCGATATGACAAGGATGATAATACCGATCAGGAGCAAATCGTTTTGCACAGACATCAGGACTCTCAGCATGCCATATATGCCCATTTTTATCATTACACCTGACATCACTCCTGATACATGCGATGGCGCGGCAGGATGTGCCTGGGGGAGCCATGTATGCAGGGGAATAAATCCTGCCTTTATCCCAAAGCCGATAAAAAATAAAATGAACAGCAGAATATTGGAATGGTTTGAAAAATAAAGCCCAAGAGCATTAAAACTCATTTGCCCGGTAGCCTTGTCCACGATCAGGAAAGCCAATAAGATAAAAAACATGCCCACATGCATCTGTATCAGGTAATTGATGCCTGTTTTTAAAATGGTGCGGACTTCCGCGTCAAAAATCACCAGCAGAAAAGATGACAGTGCCATGATCTCCCAGGCTATCAGAAACGACAAACCTTCACGGATCATAACCACCATTATCATTGACAGATAGAGCCAGAGGTAAGAAAAGTAATGTATAGAAAAACGCAATGCATTTTTGATTTTATAATAGGGTTCAAGATATCCCCTGGCATACAGGAAACCAACCAAAACCGTGATATTAATGACAAGGATAAAAAAAGCTGAAATACTGTCTATCGTAAAAACAAGGCCGATCTTTATTACGGGTAACTCCAGCGTTAGTTCAGGCGTCTGGTTATTGCCTGAGAGTATGCTGAAACTCCATATTGAACTTAGGGTAACGGCAACGGCAAGCAAAAAAAGAGTATAGTAATACTTATATGTTTTAGGTAATATAAAGATCAGGAATGTCAGGGAAGAAACAATCAGAAACAATAATGCATTCATTATCCAGGGTAAAAAGACCATGTTTCATTTCATGATCGCAAAAGTAAAAAATTATCTTTCTTTTTATGCTTTTTGCCATTAATTCCTGTTAACAACCTTACTTGTCCCGGCTCATCATTCGGGGAAAAGGATTATCCGGGGATATCACACCAGGTGCGGATTAGTTCGGGATGTGATGTTGTTTCCCGCAGTTTATAATAAAACCACCCGCTTTTGTCTGAGCATGAAAGATCCTTAAACCTGTTAGCTTGTCAATCTGACAATCTCCGCACCCAGTGCATTGAGTCTTTCATCGATCCGTTCATAACCCCTGTCGATCTGGTCGATATTATGAATGGTACTGGTTCCGTCGGCAGAAAGGGCTGCTATCAGCAGGGCAACACCGGCCCTGATATCAGGAGATGTCAAGGTGGTTGCACGGAGCCGTATATGGTTGTCCAGGCCGATCACGGTTGCCCGGTGAGGGTCGCACAGAATGATCTGGGCGCCCATATCAATGAGTTTGTCTACAAAGAAAAGGCGGCTTTCGAACATTTTCTGATGGATCAGGACACTTCCCTTGGCCTGCGTTGCCACGACCAGGATCACACTCAGCAGATCAGGAGTAAATCCCGGCCAGGGTGCATCGTCAATGGTCATGATGGAACCGTCTATAAAAGTTTCCACTTCATAGTGGTCCCGGGCAGGGATAAATAAATCATTGTTTTTCCGTTCCATGATGATACCCAGCCGTTGGAAAGTGGCAGGTATAATGCCGAGGTTTTCAAATCCGGGATTTTTTATGGTAATTTCCGAATGGGTCATGGCAGCGAGTCCGATAAATGACCCTACCTCGATCATATCAGGCAGCAATGAATGTTCGCAACCGGTTAGATTTTCAACCCCTTCAATGGTAAGAAGGTTGGAGCCTATGCCTTTGATCCTGGCCCCCATGGAGACCAGCATGCTGCATAATTGCTGCACATAAGGCTCGCAGGCGGCATTGTATATGGTGGTAACCCCCCTGGCCCGTGAAGCGGCCATGACAATATTAGCAGTTCCCGTGACAGAAGCTTCATCCAGCAGCATATAGCAGCCCTGAAGTCGGTCGGCTTCCAGCTTGTAAAAGGCATCCCTGGGCTCGTAAACAAAACTGGCCCCCAGGCTGATCATCCCGTTGATATGGGTATCCATCCGCCGTCTTCCGATCTTATCCCCGCCCGGTTTGGGGATATAGGCCTTCCCAAAGCGCGCCAGGAGCGGTCCAACAATCATGACCGACCCCCTTAGGTTAGCACTTTTTTTCTTATATTCTTCGGTAAGCAGGTATTCGATATTCACCTGCCGGGCTTCAAATGTGTAATCAGCATGCGACAGCCGTGATACCCTGACACCCATAGCCTGCAAAAGGTCAATCAGGTTTTTGACATCCAGTATATCGGGGATGTTCCGGATGGAAACTTTTTCAGGGGTAAGCAGGACAGCGGAGATAACCTGCAAGGCTTCATTTTTGGCACCTTGTGGAATTATTTCACCTTTCAGATGTTTTCCTCCGGTTACTTTAAATGATGCCATAGGGAAAAGGAATTAGTTACGCTGCTTCTTGTCGTTGCGGGGTATAAATTTCTTTTTCTGTTTTTGAAAGTCCTTCTGGTCGCTGAGTTTAACCCCTTCTTTCAATTTTATTTTTTTGCCCGACAGTTCTTCGAGATCAGCACCGATGATGGCATCAGTAACCGAGTCGCGGTTCCATGCCAGATAGGATTTCTTCATCTGATTAGCAATGAGTTTACTCAATGCTTCCTTATCATCACCTTCGGGGAGCTTGATCGCTTCTTCAATTAACCTCTCGATGATTTTTCCGTAATGTCTGAACCTTATCTGATTGGTGTTATAGGGTACAATTCTGGGTTTTTCAACAAATTCTTCAGCCCTGGGAACATCGTAAGGATAGTCTATATCGAGTTTAAAATCAGACATGAGTGCCAGATGATCCCATAATTTATGCTTGAAATCATTGATATCCCGCAAATGAGGATTCATATTGCCCATAATGGTGATGATAGCCTGTGCTAAACGATTGCGTTCATCGCGATCCTCTATGGAAAGGATGTGATCAACCATCTTCTGCATGTTTCTTCCGTATTCCGGCAGTATTAACCTGGGCCGGCAGGAATTGTAATCGTAACTCATAGATCAGTTTTCTGCAAAACTAACGTAAAAAAATGATTTGCCTGTTAAAAAGGGGAAATATTTGTTGATGAATTGATTCTGGTTTTAAAGCAGAGAATTTCGTATGATTTTCTAATCTGTCAACGCAGCAGCAATCACTTCCTAATCTTAAGTTTCGCAAATTTAAGCAGCAGCTGTTTCTCTTCACCAATTCCGGTAAACCGCACGGTTGCTTTCCGGTTCGGGCTGACACCTTCCACACTGAGCACTTCACCTGCTCCAAACTGCCGGTGCTCAATCCGCATTCCTGCTTCAATGATATCAGGATTATCGGGTATAAAATCCTCAGCTGCCACCATCCTGGGAACAGCCTTTTGCTGAAAAATCCCGGTAGTGGCAGGTTTTCCCCTGGAGTCTGTTTTATGGGGTACGGGGCTGGTTTTTTTTACTTTATTGCCTGATGATGAAGAGAAGGAGGAGTCCGTATCTGCTGTTTGCTGGCTATCCCTGCCATTTTCCCGGGCCGGCCAGTCGGCGAAATCCGTATCAATATCACGAAGAAACCGGCTTGGATGGCTGAACATCAGCGTTCCCCAGCGATAACGGTTTTGTGCATAGGTAATGACAACCTTTTTTTTCGACCTGGTAAGGGCAACATAAAACAACCGTCGTTCCTCTTCAAGTTCCTGCGGGGAATCAACAGCCATACGGGATGGAAATATTTCCTCTTCAGCGCCGGCAATAAAAACATTGTTGAACTCAAGGCCCTTGGCAGCATGCATTGTCATTAGAGCCACCTTGTTGCGGTCGTTTTCTTTTTCGTTGTCCTGATCGGTAAGCAGGGATACATTCTCAAGAAAATCAGTTATGCCGTAAGGACGGTTTTCGTTAATGGCAGCTTCGGTAAATTCTTTGATGCCGTTTATCAGTTCTTCGAGGTTCTCATATCGGCTCCTTTCTTCAACGGTATTCCCGTTATAAAGGTCTTTCATAATGCCTGATTTAACGGCGATGAGATGTGCGGCCTCGTATGCGTTCTGCGAAGCGGAAACCGATGAGAATTCATCCATAAGCTGCCGGAAGCCAAATAGTTTTCCCAGGGTTCCTTTGTTCATCTCCAGGGTAGAGGGACTAAGAATCTCGATAGTTTTCCACAGGCTGACCTCATGATTTGCCGCATAGTCGCCCAGCTTTTCCAGGGTCACATCCCCAATGCCCCGCGCCGGGTAATTGATAATCCGCTTCAGGGCCTCATCATCGTTATGGTTCACTGATAATCTCAGGTAGGCCAGCATATCCTTGATTTCTTTCCGCTGGTAAAAGCCTACCCCTCCGTATATCTTGTAGGGTATGTTTCGCTTGCGCAATGCTTCCTCAAAGATCCTGGACTGTGCATTGGTGCGGTATAATATGGCAAAATCATAATATTGCTGTTGTTCGGTAAGGATGTTATCAAGGATGCTGTTGGAGACAAAGAAACCTTCTTCAAAATCGGTCAGCACCCTTTGAATACTTATTTTGCAGCCTGTTTCATTACCCGACCATACCTTTTTTTTGATCTGGCCAATGTTTTTGGCTATAACGCTGTTGGCCGCATTTACGATGGTCTGGGTGGAACGGTAGTTTTGTTCCAGCTTGTACAATTTATAATCCGTATAGTCATTGCGGAAATTCAGGATGTTTTCAATCTTTGCGCCACGGAATGAATATATGCTCTGGGCATCATCGCCCACCACACATACATTGCGGTGCAACATGGCGAGTTTGTTAACGATGAGGTACTGTGAATAATTGGTATCCTGATATTCGTCAACCAGGATATAGGTGAACCGTTTCTGATATTTTTCCAGGACATCCGGAAAATCCCGGAACAATATATTGGTATTTAACAGGAGATCGTCAAAATCCATGGCATCAGCGTTCCTGCAACGCCTGCAATAGGTAGTGTAAATGGAGCCCAATTGGGGCCTGCGAATGGAATTATCATAGGCAACCAGCTGACTGTTACTGTTGTATGCTGCCGGTGAGATAAGATTGTTTTTGGCCCATGAAATACGGCCAAGCACATCACCGGGTTTATATAGCTGATCATCGAGGTTCATCTCCTTAAGGATCGTTTTGATCAGGCTTTTGGAATCAACGGTATCATAAATGGTGTATTGCTGGGAATAACCTGTGGCATGAGACTCCGACCTTAAAATCCGGGCAAATATGCTGTGAAAGGTACCCATCCATACATACCTTGCCAGATCATGGCCCACCAGCTTGCCTATGCGTTCTTTCATTTCTCCGGCTGCCTTGTTGGTAAAGGTAAGGCAGAGAATGACCGAAGGATTTACTCCCTTGCTCAGCAGATAGGCCACGCGGTAAGTGAGCACGCGTGTCTTGCCTGAGCCGGCTCCGGCAATTACAAGAGACGGACCTTCGGTATTGCGCACCGCCTCATATTGCACTTCATTGAGTTCCTTTAAAAACCGGTCCACCTGCTGCTGTTAAAATAAGGCTTTAAAGGTAGCGAATGCGGTTTTTATAAGCGGGAAGGCTATCGGTTTTTTTTAAGGAAATAATTAACAGCCGGTTTTTACGTTATAAAATTATTCCGTAAGTGGTCATTCTTATGGATGATTTTTTTTATCATTGCATCATCATGCTGAACATATTTTTAACAGGGAAATTTGGGCTTATTAACGAGGTTATTACGAAAAACGTCAAAGGTTTGTGTTTTTTACTCCTTGCTGCCGTTTCCCCGGTTTGCGCCCAGATCTCTTCTCCTGACAAGGATGCTGCCTTTATCGCCAACTATCCCTCCAACAGAGGTACAGACTCAGTTTTCATATTCAACGAGCCGGTATTCGGTGGCAGCAGAGCCATAACCCTGCAGGCTACTTCAACAGACAGCACATCAGGCTGGAGTTTTATATGGTCGAAATATAATGCCACAAGCCGTTCCTATGTTATTATTCCCAAGGCCGATGCCGGGTTCAGCTCAACTATTGATACGATAAGTGTTTCATCGGGCTACCAGGTAATTATGACCAAGGGCGCCATCAGCGATACCTTCAGGGTTTGGCTGTTGTTCAGTGACTTTGAGGTTGTGGTAACCAATAAGAATGCTGCCGGTGAGGTACAGTCAGGATACCGCAGTTGTGAATCCGTATCCTTGCTGTCGGATACCAATATTATTTCGTTGCAGTATCCTGAACCCGGGACCGGCAACAGCATCAATGTGATCAACAAATACCGGTTTGAATGGGAATCTGGCAATGAAAAATCGGATGACCCGACAGGCTCAAAAACCGGGCGTGTTGAAAATCCGCCTTACCAGGATACCTGGTACATCGTAACCGTTACCGATGATTTTAACCTGTCTCGTTCAGATTCCGTATTCTGTCCGGCCATCGCATCAAAGGCCTCCATGACAGCTGATCATGTGCCGTTGTCCGACTCCGTGGAATATCCTGACAAGCCTTATCAGTATTATTATGAAGATGAGAATTCCGCGCCGGGAAAATTCCGGTTTGACCTTTCCGGTTCAGAAAACTCATCATGGTATAAAATATCTTTCGGTGATGGGCTGACGACGGAGATTGATGCCGATACCGCTGAAATTGTCCATGATTACATGCTGCCGGGAAAATACACGGCTATGCTGTTTACCAGATCGCCCGAACCTTATTTCTGCCTTGATTCGATTGTGATTGAGAACAGCATCGAATTGCTTTCCGCTGAATTCAGTATGCCTAATGTTTTTACCCCCAACGGGGATCTCAGGAATGATATCATAAAACTTTATGAGGAGAACAATGTATTCAGGAGCAAGGATGTTTCCATTTATAATATTGATATTACTATTTTCGACCGTATGGGTAAGAAAGTCCATCAGTATTCCGGAAACATCCGTGACTGGAAAGGATGGGATGGCTTTGTTATGGATTCAAACCGTGAAGCTCCCGATGGTGTTTATTTTTATTGCCTGACACGTCACTTTTACGGTACCAGCGAAGCCAGCACTGAGATGATCAGAAGGGAAGAAAAGGACAAAGGCTTCATCCACCTATACAGGGACTGAATCAAATAACCAGAGATATATTTGAATCATAGGGTCTAACGTATTTCCCTTCTTTTGTCTTAAATCTTTAATCTTACGTCTGTTTACTATTCTTCGTTCTGTTCAGCTTCGTATGCTTTCAGCAGTTCTTCCTGTACATTGCCGGGCACTTGTTCATATTCGAGAAATTTCATAGTGTAAATAGCTCGGCCGCCCGTTAAAGAACTCAGGGCAGTTGAATATTTGTTCATTTCAGCCAACGGGACTTTCGCCGTGATTTTCTGAAACCCCATTTCGCTTTCCATACCCTGGACTATGGCCCTTCTTCCCTGCAGGTCGCTCATGACATCACCCATCCTGTCGCTGGGGACGAGCACTTCAACCATATAGATCGGCTCCAGTATTTTGGGATTGGCCTTTTTGAATGCCTGGCTGAAAGCATTCCGTCCCGCAAGGCGGAAGGAGATTTCATTGGAGTCAACCGGGTGCATTTTTCCGTCATATACGCATACCCGAATATCGCGGGCATAGGAACCGGTGAGGGGACCTTCTTCTATTTTTTCCATAATACCTTTCAGGATGGCGGGCATAAACCTGGCATCAATAGCACCTCCGACGATACAATTATAGTATATCAGCTTACCTCCCCAGGTCAATGGAATCTCTTCCTCATCACGGACCGATATTTTAATATCCTTGCCTTCAATCTTGTACATGGTGGGTTTTGTGTCGCCTTCCCGGTAAGGCTCAATGATCATGTGCACCTCGCCAAACTGTCCGGCGCCCCCGGATTGTTTTTTGTGGCGATAATCCGCCTGGGCTACTTTGGTTATGGTTTCCCGGTAAGGGATACGGGGCGGCACAAATTCAACACCAATTTTGAAGATATTATCCATGTGCCATTTCAGTATGTTCAGATGGTATTCCCCCTGACCTAACAGAATAATCTGTTTTAGTTCTTTGGAATATTCAATCTGAATGGTAGGATCTTCATAATTCATCCGCTGCAAGGCATCTCCCAGTTTTTCATCATCTCCCTCGCTCAGCGGTTTAATGGCAGTACGAAACTTGGGTTCGGGAAATACGATGGAATCGAATTTCAAGGAGGTATCCGTAGACAAGGTATGATTGATCTTTGTTCCTTTGAGTTTTACGGTAGCACCCAGGTCACCGGCGACCATGGAAGGCACTTTATTACGGTTTTTACCCGCTACATTAAATATCTGGGCAATCCTTTCCTTATTATGGGTGGTAGTGTTGACCAGGTCAATACCTTCCGTGATCTGGCCTGACATTACCTTGAAATAGTTGATCTCACCAATGTGGGTTTCCATGGAAGTCTTGAAGATGAACAGGCAGGGGGCACCGGCTTTATTGCATTTGACCTCTTTGTCGCCTGCTTTGGGGGCAGGTAATTCATCCGGACAGGGAACCACCTGGGTAATGAATTCAAGCAGCCGGTCAATACCCATATTCTTTTTTGCAGAAACACAGAAAATAGGAAAGAGGCCCCGCTGGATAAGGCCGCTTTTAATACCTTTCTGAAATTCTTCCGGCGTCAGGGTATCGTTGGCAAAAAACTGCTCCATGAGGCTTTCATCACTCTCTGCAGCCTTCTCAATCAGCTGTGCATGATATTCATCAGCCTGGTCTTTCTGGTCGGCAGGAATGTCGAGTATCTGTGCTTTCCCTCCACCACTGGGATATTTGTACATTTTCATGGCAACCACATCAATGATGGCATCAAATCCGGTACCCGGATTGACAGGATACTGAATTACCACGGCGCTGTTGCCAAAACGCTCTTTAATGGATTCCAATGTCTTATCCCAGTTAACCTTTTCATGATCAAGATGGTTGACTACAAATATTATCGGCTTCGATGCTCTTGCCAGATAACGTCCATGTACCTCAGCCCCTACTTCAACACCATTCTGTGCATTAATGACCATCAAGGCAGTATCCGTTACCGTAAGGGAAGAAACAACTCCACCGATAAAATCATCCAGACCTGGTACATCCAGCATGTTTATCTTATGATCGTTGTATTCTGTATACAACATGGAAGAAAAAACAGAGCAGGTATTATTGTGCTCAATTTCCTTAAAATCGGAAACCGTACTTTTGCTTTCAACATCTCCGCGCCTCTCTATTACTCCACCTTCAAAAAGCATTGACTCGGCAAGGGTGGTTTTTCCTGATCCCGAATTCCCGACAATTACCACATTTTTGATCTGATTCGTCGTATATGATTTCATGCTTTAAAAATGATTAACATTAATAGTCTGAATGATTTCCCCGGTAAGGGATTTGCAAAAATAGTATTTTTTTGATAAGTACCAAGAAAGATAAGTCAGACAGGGAGCAATATAATAAGATAAAGATAATTAATTATTTATCTTCAGGACGGGGGAAGAAAACAAGCATGATGAAACAAAATCTCATCACAGGAGGTACTACTCGCGGAACTTTTTAGTAATATCCATACAATAATTACCGGAACCTCAGGATCATATTACTTTTCGAGGGAGCATTTATTCAATTTTACATCCATCAGATACCCATCGCAGATTCCCTTTATTTTAACCGTATTCCCGACTTTTATCCGGTTTGTGTCGACCGTACCCGGGCTAAAAGTGCACATGACGCCTGACAAATCACCATCCTTTTTCAGGTATACTGATATGTCCTGTCCTTCTTCACTAATGACACTGATCACACCGGAAACCACAATGACCTTACCCAGATATTTTGCATTGGCGTCCTCTTCATTACTTTCAAATGCTTGCGTCAGGATACCGGCTTCGATTTCGACATCAGCCTTTTTTGAAGCCATGCTGATATCCGATTTTTTAAATGTCCATTTCCAGACAGCGAGTGCAACAATACCTGCGGCAATAAACAGGATAAGAATGATGATTGCTTTACGTTGCATGGTTTCTAGTTTTATTGAGGTAAGGTATAGGTAACATCAACATGTATATCAATTGACTTGGCAATATTGTTTTCAACCAGTGACGGTATCTCAATATTGTAATCCTTGGGTGATACCGTAAATTTTGCTTTAGCGGTAATGCTTCCTCCTTTAATTTCCAGTGTACCTGTTGTTGTAACTGTTTTTGTAATACCATGTAACATGAGGTCTCCGCTCACTGATGCAGGATAGACCCCGTCTTTCTCAACGTCAATCTTATCCGGATCCATTATTTTTCCTTTAAAGGATGATTTGGGATACTGATCTGATTCCATATAATTTTCGTTAAAATGTTCCTGCATCAGGGCAATTTTGAATTCGAAAGATTTTACCAGCAGGTTAAATTGCAGATCCCCGGTGGCGGCATCGAGTATGCTTACAACCTGCCGGTTATGCGCTTCAATTACTTCAATAGGGGTATATGAATAAAACCATATGTGGCCGTTTTTTGCAATGAATTTCTGGGCACCGGCAATCTGGAAAAGCCCAATGGATAAAAAAGCTAAAAAGATTTTTTTCATGATAATTAATTTGTTACAGTATAACAATTAATTCCGGATTTGGATCATTTCAGTGCAAAAACCCTGGAAATATTAAATCCAATATGAATGCCTCCATCTGTCCACTTGCCCGTGGTTTCTCCGATAAAACCCTTCTCAATCATGGCCAGTGAATTTGTCAGGTGAATCTGGAATACATGTCCGCCGGTCTCTATATCAACACCCACAGATAGAGGGTTGAAGGTCTTTTCACTCCGGTAATCATGGACCGGAGGAATACTATAATAGTATTCAGTATTCAGCGATAAGCGCTTGGTCAGTTTAAATCGTGCACCTATGCCTGCAGCAAATAAATCGTTCGGATCAAGTTCGGTTCCGACCATATTCCTGTGAACAAATGTCGGATTGATCTCCAGAGAAAAGCGTTCACTGAATTTACGGGCAATGAGCAGCTGATGTACATAGCTTACACGATCCCAGAAATTAAGATCTCCGGGGCCTTCCCATTTTAAGGTATTGATGGCTGTGCTGGCGAGATAGGATAATGAAACAGGCATGGTTCTTTTGCCTTTCGATTGTTTCAGCAAGGTGAACTTCAGCAATCCATCGTATGTTTTTTCATAGGTGCCACGTCCAAAACCTGCCATCAACCAGTCTGTGATCCCATATTCCAATCCGAAATGAATGTTGGCCTGATCAAGTCCAAAGTAGTTATAAATGCCGCTTTTAACTTCTCCGAAACGATGTGAAATCCTGAAATCAAGCTGCCCTGAAGGCATACGCTCAATAGAATGCCCTGTTACAATACGCGTTGACTTAAAAGTAGCCGAGGCAAATGTTGTTTCACTGCCCGCAGCCTCCTCCAGCAGTTCATCAATATCCTGGGCGCGGGCAGGTATAAGGAAAAATAACAACAATGACATTACCGGTAGTATCTGGGCGATTTTATATTTCATGGCCAATGGGTATTAATTATTGGGTGCACCTGCAGCGATCCAGATACGAAGGGTCGCTATTTTGCAATTATCCAGCTTTGAGGCTCCTTTAGGCATGGGAGAAAATCCGTCTTTATGTTCAACAGATCCGAGTAATCTGTGATCATCCGCACGCAGCTTGATATCGGTATAGTCTTCAAGTTTGATATTACCTCCCAGGGAGGATGTACTATTACCGTGGCAGGAAAGACAATAATTTCTGATAATGGGCACAATGGATTGGGCATAGGTAACCTGGGTGGTATCACACTGACTGCCGGTTCCCGGGTAAAGATATTCCTCACTGTCATAGTAACAGGATGATATCGAAACCAATATCATAACAGAAAGCAATGTAAACAAAACCGATATTTTCATGACTGCATCATAAAGTGAAATGCCAATTGAATCGAATGTATGTTAATATTAATTTGATAAACAATTAGTTATTAAGCATCCCCTGACTTATCCAAAGTTCAATCTTCCGAATACTACACTCATCCAGTTTTACGGAAGGGGGCATGGCCTTGAATCCGGCCGCATGACTTATAACTCCCACCAGTAAAGGCGTTCCGTTTCGCAACATGGCTGCATATTCTTTAATCTGGGCATAACCATTCAGGTTTACGCCTCCGCTGGTAACTGATGCATTATGACATGACACGCAATAGCTGTCGATGGTTTGTTTTACCGAGGTGTTGAATCTAATCGTACCTGCGGTATCGCAGTGAGCATCGGGACAATCACTGTTCAGTGCGCCATCCGCTATCCATTTCCGCAATACTTCCTTTTGCGCGGACGAAAGAGGAGATTTGGGAGGCGGCGGCATCATGTCCTCACCAGTACCATTTACAGCCTTATAAACATCACTGGAGGAAGGATTGAAGGCATCGACATAGGGCAATATAGTACTATAACTGTTCAGCGCAAAGGATTCTTCTTCTTCTTCTCCCTGTGAAAGACCATCATGACAGGATGAAATGGCGCAGTTGGATATAAACAGCGGAAGGACGTCCTGTACAAAACAAATACTATCCGCATCTCCAGGGGGAATATTTCCGTTTCCTCCATTACTGGCTTCGCAGGTAGTTTCCAATGCGCCCTGTGCGATCCAAACCTGAATGATGGTGCGCTGCTCCTGTGTCAGTGGCATATCAGGGGGCATCATTTCTTCTCCGTTAATATCCGTAATTACCTGATACAATTTACTACCCCTTGGATCGCCGGATTTCACAGATCGGACAATGGATGCATAATCCGCAGCGAGAAATCCTTCCTGCGAACCATCATGACAGCCGGTTATGCCGCAGGAGCTTTGAAGAACAGGTAAAACCTGTGCTCCAAAACATACCGTGTCCATATCGTCAATAATGAGCGGTTCGTGATGACATGCACTCAGGGATGTGAAAACCAATGGTAAAAACACCAGGAGGCCGTATCCAAAGGAAACAGGAGCTTTTATCATGGCGCAAAGGTTAATACTTATGGAGTCAAATAAATACCTTTATAATCAATATATATAAAGGTTAACATACATTGATAATAATATTCTCAAGCCGGAATAAAGATATAAAATTTACATTTATATTTTAAATCACTGACTGTAAACTTTTTTATATCAAAGTATTATTTTTTGAATATATATAAATATCAATTTAGATTTTGTTATATTTATAGGATACAAATGATTATTAAACTTGATTAAATTATCGCAGTTGAGGCCGATCACCAGGGGTGATAATAAAATGACCCGGGCCTGGGTTATTTATGATTTTTCCAATTCGGTCTACCAGCTTACCATTGGTTCCACCATTTTCCCCATTTATTATAATGCGGTTACGCGCAGTGGTGATATTGATACCATAAGCTTTTTTGGATTCAAGGCCATCAATTCGGTCCTTTATTCGTGGTCCATTGCCATATCCTACCTGCTGGTAGCTTTGTTCTCTCCGCTTTGGTCCTCTATTGCCGACTATACAGGCCGCCGCAAACTATTTATGAGGATATTCACCATGATCGGTGCATTTTCCTGCGGCATGCTTTTCTTTTTCAACCGAAATACCGTTGAACTGGGATTGATCGCCTTCACCCTTGCTACCATTGGTTATGGGGGCAGCCTGGTTTTTTACAATTCTTTTCTCCCCATCATTGCTGAGCCAAAGGATCAGGACCGGATCAGCGCGAGAGGATTTGCCCTGGGTTATGTAGGTGGCGTATCCCTGCTCATCATCAATCTTATCTTTGTGCTGTTCCCTGGATTTTTCGGCATAACGGATACCACCCTGCCTCCCAGGCTTGCCTTCGCCACTGTTTTTATATGGTGGATAGGCTTTTCCCAGATCACCTTCAGACGATTGCCCAAATATACCTTCGGAAATAGGGAAAAAGGAGCCAACATTTTCCTGAAAGGATATCAGGAATTGCGCGTTGTTTTTAACCAGGTGATGAAAATGAAACAGCTGAAGATTTACCTGGTGGCTTTCTTTTTCATGACCATGGGACTGCTGACCATTATGTTCATGGCGGCGACATACGGAACAAAGGAGCTGGGGCTGGAAGACAAAGTACTGATCCCTACCATTCTGCTGATCCAGCTGGTGGGAATAGTCGGAGCCTGGTCTTTTGCCCGGTTCTCAGGCCTGTTTGGCAATGTTAAAACATTGATTTTCAGCATTATTGGTTGGATAGGAGTTTGCGTGGGTGCATATCTCATTTATACTGCTGCCGGCTTTATTGCCATTGCTATGTGTGTGGGATTTGTGATGGGGGGGACCCAGGCTCTTGCCCGGTCAACCTATTCGAAAATGCTTCCCGAGACAAAGAATCATACTTCGTTTTTCAGCTTTTATGATGTAATGGAGAAACTGGCCACTGTGGGAGGCACTTTTAGCTTTGGTATAATAGAGGCCATCACAGGCAGCATGCGGTATTCCGTATTGGCTATCATCATCTATTTCCTGATCGGCCTTGTATTTATGCTGATTTTATTAAGGATACAGCAAAAAGAAAAAAGACTGCAGTTATTGCATTAGGAAATCTGCATCACGCTATCCTGAAAAGCCTGCACATAGCAAAGGCAATCCGGTAAAACCATCTTCCCATATGAAAGCAGGCCTTGTCACGCTATCCATCGCACAAATCCAATGTCCTGGCGGTGTGCCAACATTTCATTCTTAGGATACAGGCGAATCCCGTAGGTAAAGGTGCCCGGCTGGCCGATCTTTATCTTTGCAGCATAGGTAGCCTTATCAACAAAGAATTCACGAAGCTCCAGCTCATGGGTTGAAATCATCCGTTCACCATTTTCAGTTATAACGAGTTCCACACCCACTTCATTAGCCGGGATTTCATTCAGGTCAAGTACCACCTTGCCTTCGTACACCTGACTAACGTTAAACACCTCTGTCCCTTTATTGAATATATTGACCTCCAATACGTTTATATTATTCCATGCCTTGGCGATCCTTTTTTTCCAGGATGATATTCTTTTGGCCATTTCATAATCATCTTCGACAATCATCAGATGCCTGTCGTAAAGCTTCTGGTAATAACGCCTGAGATAATCATTAATCATCCGGGTTGTGGTAAAATGGGGAGCAATGCTGGTTATTGAGTTTTTGATCATCCTGATCCATTCAACCGGAATACCCTGGGGATTCCTGCTGTAAAATGCAGGTATCACTTCCTGTTCCAGCATGGTATAAATAATTTCCGCATCCAGGTCGTCCTGCAGGTTATGATCATCATAGGCTGATTCGTTGGTGAGGGCCCAGCCGGCATCAGGATGATAGCCTTCCACCCACCAGCCGTCGAGCACGCTGAAATGCAACGTGCCGTTCATTACAGCTTTTTCTCCACTGGTACCCGATGCCTCCATGGACCGGGTTGGGGTATTAAGCCATATGTCGGCTCCCTGAACCATGATGCGGGCAAGGTTCATATCATAATTCGGAAGGAAAAGGACTTTCCCCAGAAATTCCGGGTGTTTGGCCAGATCAAATACGATTTTGATCAGATCCTGTCCTGCTTTATCGTTGGGATGGGCTTTGCCGGCAAAGATAATCTGTACGGGCCTGCCCGGGATATTTAATATCCTGGCCAGCCGTTCAGGATTACGGAACAGCAAATGAGCTCTTTTGTAAGTGGCAAAACGACGGGCAAAACATATGGTAAGAGAGTTTTCTGACAAGGTATTGTTAATGGCAATGATCTGTTTAGGATCTTCATGACGTTTGATTAAGTTTTCCTTAAAGCGTTCACGGATAGAGGTGATCAGTCGTTTCCTGAGATTTTGCTTAATCTGCCAGATGTCTTCATCAGGGACTTCTTCAATTTTTGACCACCTTTTAAAATCAATCAGATTCTGTTCAAAATTCTTTCCGAATGAATCCGAATAGAGTTTTTTCCATTCCGCGGCGGTCCATGTTGAATAATGCACTCCGTTTGTAACATAACCGATGTGCAGTTCTTCAGGAAGATATCCGGGCCAGAGTTTGGAAAACATTTCCTGGGTGACTGAACCGTGCAGCATGCTTACTCCGTTGATTTCCTGGGCAAGATGTGCTGCCAGATAACTCATGTTGAATTTTTCACTCCAGCTGTTGGGATTAGTGCGTCCCAGTGCCATAAGCTCGTTCCAGGTTATCCTGAGACGTTCGGGATAATGCCCGATATAACGTCTGAGCAGGTCTTCTTCAAAAGAATCATGTCCTGCCGGAACCGGTGTATGCGTTGTAAAAAGGGTCGATGATCTCACGATCACGCGTGCTTCGGCAAAGGTGAGGTTATAATTTTGTATGTACATGCGCATCCGCTCGAGCCCGATAAAAGCACTATGTCCTTCGTTGCTGTGGTAAAGATCAGGTTTCAGGTTCATTACTTCCAGTGCCCTTATGCCACCGATGCCCAGCAGCAATTCCTGCTTCAACCGGTTTTCGTTATTGCCTCCGTACAAATGATGGGTAATATAGCGATCCTCTTCAATATTGTCATCAAAATCAGTATCCAATAAATATAGCTTAATTCGCCCAACACTGACTTCCCATATCCTGGCCTGCAGGGTGCGGCCGGGAAGCACAATGGAGATGGTTTTAAAATGGCCGTTTTCATCCTTCACAGGTTTTATGGGCAGCTTGGAAAAATGCTGAAAATCATAGGAGGCCTGTTGTTCTCCCCGTGTTGTAATTTGCTGTGTAAAGTAACCATACCGGTAAAGCAGTCCGATGGCAATAATATTCACCTTGCGGTCACTGGCTTCCTTTAAATAATCTCCGGCAAGAATGCCCAGTCCTCCGGAATATATTTTAAGGGAATTATGAAGGCCGTATTCCATGCTGAAATATGCAATGCATGGTTTGTTTTCTGTCGCACCCTCGCTGATATAGGCTTTATACCGCTTGTAAACAAGGTTTATTTTGTCTACATATTTTTTGTTCTTACTTAACAAATCCAGCTTTTCAAAATTGACCTGCTCAAAAAGGATAGCCGGATTCTGATCACATTGTTTCCAGATCTCAGGATCAATGCTTTCGAGCAATTCCTGTGCTTCATCATCCCAGGTCCACCAAAGGTTCTGAACAATCTCGTTCAGGGGTGAAAGGGGTTCAGGCAAGGTTGATTTGACAATGATCCTGTTCCATATCGGGGCATTCACAGTCGGAGAGATAAATTCATGAACCCGCTCACTGGGTTTCTCTTCAATCAGTACAAATTGATCGCGGCGTCGGCCAACCTGCTGCAGTGCAACATCATAAGTTTGCTTATAGTATAAAATAAGGGTTTTCCAGAGAACGGTCCGCGAAAGGGTAAAAGCAGCCTCGCGTATTTTTCTCATACCCTCAGGTTTCAGGGCATATTTTGACTGAACCGCTTCGACAATTTTTGTTACTACCTCAATGTCGTTATCATCAGTACGTTCAATTACATCAATGCATTTTCCCGCGTTGTTGCATTCCTTGAGGATCCACAATCCGAAACCCGCGAGGGATGTCGTAACTGTAGGTACTGAGAACGCAAGGCTTTCCAGGGGGGTATAGCCCCAGGGTTCATAATAAGATGCAAATACCGTAAGATCCAGGCCGATCAGCAGATCATAATAGGGCATGTTGAAGATCCCGTCATTCCCGTTTAAGTATGAAGGGACAAACAAAACCTTAACCTTTTCCTCCGGTGTATTCCCTAATCCGGCCTTTTTAATACGGTTAAGGATTGGATCCCATTCAGCGTCATGCAGATTATGGGTGAGATAGAGGGAATCCGCAATCGAAGGATTATCGCTTGCCTGTCCCAGCAGGAGATCTTTACGCGGACCATAATGATTGGCGGGTATAAGTATATACGCCAGTATAGGCTGTTCAAGTTTATCCGATTTATTAAGCAACCCCAGTGCATCAATAAACAGATCGATCCCTTTGTTCCTGAATTCATACCGTCCGCTGGTAGCCAACAGGAAAGGCGGTTTTTCAAAAGGCTGATTCAGCACCAGTTCGGCTGTTTCAATCAGCTTTTTCCGGGCTTCCTCACGCTTTTGTTCAAACTTTTCTCCGGCGGGGACAAAGGTATCTTCAAAGCCATTTGGCGTAATCAGGTCAACATGTTTCTGCAAAAACTGACTGCATTCCTGTGCCGTGATCTCACTGACGGTAGTAAAAGCATCAGCCTGCTGTGCAGTAAGCTTTTCCAAAGAATGTTTTGAAACAATGTTGAATTCCTTGGCAATATCATCTGCATTGTAGGTTAAAAGATTCTTATACAACGGTCTGTTATTGCCGGCCAGGCAACGACCAATGACCGTGGCATGGGTGGTGAATACGGTCCCCACCTGGGGCAGATTATGTTTCAGGTATAACAAGCCGGTGCCTGTCATCCACTCATGAAACTGGGCAATAATATGGTCCTTTGTGGTAAGGTTGAATTTTATGAAACTTTCAATAACCTTGCCGGCCATATATCCGAAAAGAGCGGGTTCAACATAGTCCCATTGCCCTGATAATGAATCCAGTTTATACTGATCCCACAAGGCAAAAAATATTTTGTCCTTGTCCTGAAAGCTGTTCGAAAAATTAAGAATGATGGCTATGGGATATCCGTTGATATTCCAGCGGCCTATTTTGATCATCAGGCCTTCCGATTCAGCTTGTTTTCTCCAGGTTGAAAACAACTGTTGATCTTCAACAAACTCAGCATTGCCTGCCTCATCTTTTATAAGATCAGGGCCAATCAGGATATAATTGTTTTTAAGTTCACTTACGAGTGACAAAGCCTTCGTAGCAACAACGGTATGAATTCCTCCAACTTTATTGCATACTTCCCAACTTACTTCAAACAGATAATCTGGTATATAATAATTCTTCATGCTTAATACTGTTTATGCAAACTAATAATAAGATTCCCTAATTGGTGCAGGAAATTGTAAGAAATTATGAACGGAGAATTAACTTACTATTTCTTTTTCCTGGTAGCGGTGGTTTTTTTTACTGTTTTACCGGTTGCTTTTTTTACCTGGCCTGGTTTTTTACCAGATGTCTTTCCCCGTTTATTGGATTGAATAGTCTTTTTTTCTGTTTTTTGGATTTCTTTTACCGATGCTATTTTTGTTTTCGTCGACTTCAGTCTTTTCAGTTCATTCTCATATTTCCGTATAAGCTCTTCCTTTTCATCAATGATCCTGGCGAGATTAACGATTTCCTGATCGGAATTGCTTTCAGGAACCAGGGCATTCAGCCGGATGCTAAAATCACTGAGAACATTCATATAATTGATATAAGCATCATAAGGTGATTCATAAGGATTAAAATACGCATGTATTTCACCATCAGAGAAAAACTTGGTAGACATATAATATAAATGATCACTCGACTGCAGGTATTTCCAATCCTTTTGGATACGCGGATCAGCACAGCGGTTGACCTTATCGGTCATGGTATAAAGGCGGTTAAAAGCATCCCGCTGAAGGTCGTTTCCCAGCCATGCCGTAAGATCTCTTTCTTCGTCAGCCCAGGAGATCGGGTAAGGCACGCTGATGGAGGAGATCGGCTGCAGGTTCTGTGTGACCTCGCTTGGTGTGCCAAACGTAAATTTGGAATTGCGGAAAACAGCACCGGGTAAAGCTTTCAAAAAATCAAAAATCCCTGATTCAAGCCATTGGTGTTCTCCAAAGGTCTCGTAGTCAATAAAAATATTGGCTGTTTCTTCCTTTTTGTCCATCTTATTAAGCCAGGTAACGAATTTGTCGGCGGTCAACGGAAATTCTGACCATGCCTGGTTGGAAAAGCGAAAGGCAATATCGTCGCTCAGCCTGAAGTTACGCAGCAGCACTTTCAATCTTGGATTGACAGCATTGCAATACACATAATTAGGGCTTTTCCATCCCAATACATGCCGGGCCCCCTCGGTCAGTATGGCTGAGAATCCCATATCGGCTACGTCGGCTCCGATGGAATCGGAATAGACCAGCTCTGTATTTCTGAATACCGTCGGCTCGTAATCAAAATACTGCTTTATTTTTTGCTTGTGCTCCTCAACCTGCCGTTTAAACTCATTTTTATCCTTCAGGGCAACCAGCGAATGGGAATAGGTTTCGGCCAGGAATTCTACACAACCTGTTTTTGCCAGCTTCTGGAAGCTTTCAAGGACGTCGGGAGCATAGAGTTCAAACTGATCGAGTGCAATTCCTGAAATGGAAAAGGCTACCTTGAACTGGGATCCATATTCCCTGATGATCTGCCGGAGTACTTTGTTTGCAACCAGATAACTGCGATCGGCTACCTTCCGCATGATCGATTCATTCATGTAGTCGTCGTAATAATAATGGTCGTTCCCTATATTGAAGAACCGGTAACGTTTAAGCCTGAAAGGCTGGTGGATCTGGAAATACAAACAAATTGTCCTCATGCTGAATTATATTGATGTTGTGTTATTATATCACGGAACTATAAACTTCCTTTACCTTGGCCGCTGCATTTTCCCATTTAAGGTTATCGACCTCTTCCTTAACATTCCTGCGCAGCATCGTCGACAATCCGTTGTAGCGCAGAATTCCATAAATAGCATCCGCCATGGCATGAATATCCCAGAAGTCGACTTTTATGGCATGTTCCAGAATTTCCGATACGCCCGACTGCCTCGAGATGATCACGGGAACATTCGACTGCATGGCTTCCAGCGGTGATATCCCGAAAGGCTCGGATACGGATGGCATAACATACACATCACTCAGGGAGTACATTTGAAATACGTCTTCTCCTTTCAGGAATCCGGTAAAATGAAACCTGTCCCCCATGTGCAAAGCCGATACCCGGTGAATGATGTGCCTGAGCATATCGCCGCTGCCGGCCATGACAAACCGGACGTCCTTCATTTTCTGAAGAACAAGGTGGGCAGCTTCCACAAAATATTCCGGTCCTTTCTGCAGGGTTACGCGTCCCAGGAAGGTAACTATTTTGCCATCGATGCCCTTTTGTCGTTTTATCATTTCCCGGTTCTCAAGCGGTTCAACAGCATTATGAACGGTGACCACCTTGTCAGGGTTAATGCCGTATTTTTCAATAATGATATTCCGGGTCAGATTGCTTACCGCTATAATCTTGTCTGCATATTCCATCCCGTTCTTCTCTATTTCATATACACAGGGATTGAC
>Ga0105100_10000501_pt1 | contig 23274 bp, 19 predicted proteins | sample PPLLak12cMay2015_2_FD_87033 | JGI IMG/M metagenome (GOLD analysis project Ga0105100, IMG submission 87033) | Freshwater sediment microbial communities from Prairie Pothole Lake near Jamestown, North Dakota, USA - PPLs Lake P8 Core (1) Depth... | ecosystem: Environmental > Aquatic > Freshwater >...
AAAACCTTATTTGAAGGAGCCAATGACGCTATTTTCCTTTTCGATTTGGAAGATCGGATCAGGGACGCCAACCGGGTGGCATGCGAACGGCTGGGATATTCCCACCCGCAACTTTTGAATATGTCGCCTATGGACATATCCACTGCAGAAGAAGCTGTACTGTGGCCTAAGCGGTTGCAGCAACTAAGAAAAATTGGTTACCTCATTTACGAAACGGTTTATCGGGCAAAGAATGGAAGACTGATTCCGATCGAGGTCAGCAGTAGGGTCATCGAGTTCGACGAAGAACCGTCAATTTTGATCATCGCCCGCGATATCAGTGACAGAAAAGAGGCTGAAAAAGAAAAGATCCAACTCCAATTGCAGCTTCGCCAGGCTCAAAAAATGGAGGCGATTGGGACCTTGGCAGGGGGTATTGCCCATGATTTTAATAATATACTCCAAGCGATCATCGGCTACACTGAAATTACGCTTTTTCAAATTAAAGAACAGACCAAGGCGAAGGACAGCTTGAACGAGATTATAAAAGCGTGTGACCGGGCCAAAGATCTCATCAATCAAATTCTATCGTTCAGCCGAAGAAAAGAGCAAAAGCGAAAGCCTATTCAGATAAGCCTCATGGTAAAAGAGGTTTTGAAGCTAATCAAGGCCTCCTTTCCCGCGACCATCGACATCCGACAGAATATTCATCCCGACAGTGGCATGGTCGAGGCTGATCCAATCCAGATCCATCAGATTATGATGAATTTGTGCACCAATGCCTACCATGCCATGCGGGAAAAAGGGGGAACGCTCGAAGTCGTTCTCAGACCCGTTGAAATATTGTCCGAATCCGCCGGCGAAAATCCCGAGCTGACCCCCGGCGCTTACGTCGAACTTGTAGTCAAGGACAATGGCTACGGGATTTCCGCAGATAAAATTGATCGGATTTTCGAACCCTATTTCACCACCAAGGAGATGGGTGAAGGCACCGGCTTGGGTCTTGCCGTGGTTCATGGAATTATAAAAAGTTACGGCGGGGCCGTTAAAGTCCACAGTCAGCCGGGGAAAGGATCTGCCTTTCACGTTTATTTTCCACGCATGATTCAGGAAATAAAAGTAGCCGGACCCGGACCCCAAAAAAAAGAAAATATTTTAGGCGGTAATGAAAATATTCTTTTGGTGGATGACGATCAGGCCATTGTTTATATCGTGAAGCAGATGCTTGAAAACCTCGGCTACAATGTCACCGCCAAATACAGCAGTATGGATGCACTGGCGCATTTCAGCAGCCAGAGGAACCATTTCGACCTGGTAATAACCGATATGACAATGCCAAAAATGGCGGGGGATATTTTGGCCCAAAGAATCAGCCAGATGAGACCCGATATTCCCATCATCCTGTTTACGGGAAATGGGGACATGATTGCGCAGGAAAAAGCCAAAGCTTTAGGGATCAGGGCTTTTTTGATGAAACCGCTTCAGACGCGAGATTTAGCCCGGACAATTCGTGAAATTCTCAAATGATAAAAAAAGCAGGGTCGAATCGACCCCGCTTTTTTAGCGGGTGGCTATAAGCCGTGCACTGTTGTCAGAAGCGCACCATTTTTTCGGCAATTTTTCCAGGGTCAACCTTGTAAGCGTTAGTTGTGATTTCCTGTCGAAGCCTTTCCACTAGTTCCGAGCGAATTTCAAGGGTGTTTTCTACGGCAGTTTTTGCCAACTTCAGGCTGTTGGAGGTGTGTGAAAGGGTGACCCAATCGGCGGGCGACATATTTTTCTGAACCTCCTGGGTCTTGCCCACTGTTTTGCTTTGACCGATTTCTTGGTTTTCCTGAACTTTTGACAGGTTTATATAGTTTTCGTGGTTTTCGTTTATTTTCATGATTACCCCCCCAAACAATAATACAAAGTAAATGTTTTGAAAAATCCTAAAAAAAACCGGGTTACCTTGCGCTGAAGGCAACCCGGCCGTTTCTCATGGAAACCCGTGGCTTTCCGTCCCCCGATCGCTCGAGGTTTGGCTTTTCATTTCGCAGAATCTTATCAACTGTGAGTCGATAAGATGTATGTTTTTTATAAATTTTAAAATCTCTGTTATTGTTAAACATCGGGTCTGACGTCGAATTTCTTTAATAAAAATTAAATTTTAAAAAAAGGACCGCCTTAAACAACCCAAATGGTATCTTCTGGTTGGAAGTCGTCTCTTTAGCTGTTCATCCTTTAGGAGAAACACAAATGCAAGTCATTCAACAAAGCTGGAGTTGGGTCTTTAAGCCATCCAATTGCCTTGAAATAATAGAAAACGCCGGGCGGACTTGCTATAAATCCGAAGACAAGATTGATGCCGGATCATCCGAAAAATTCGCTCGCATGCTTCTTCGCCATGGCCACGGTTCCGTGATTGAGCATGGGGTTGCTTCCGTGCGCTTTATAACCAATCGAGGGGTTACGCATGAACTTGTGCGGCATCGAATTGCTTCTTTTTCTCAGGAATCCACACGCTACGTTCGGTATGATGGTCAGATGGAGTTTATTCAGCCGGTCTGGTGGGCATCCTGGTCGGAGACCGAAAAAAAAGCCTGGGAAAACGCCATGCAAGCGGCGGAGAAAACCTATCAGCTGCTTTTAAGATCCGGCAGTCGGCCAGAACAGGCGCGCGAAGTTCTGCCCAACAGCCTCAAAACAGAAATCGTCATGACGGCCAACCTCAGAGAGTGGATTCATGTCTTTAATTTACGCTGCAGCAAGGCATCGCATCCCCAAATTCGGGCGTTGATGCTCGCCTGCAAGCAGGGTTTCAGGGAAGCGATTCCTGTCTTTTTTGACGACTGATTTTTTATATTTTTTTTAGGAGCGGCAGCAATGAATGCATCGAAACTGTCATCACCGGGGGAAAACTATCAAAAGTCGGAGTCGATGACTTATCAGGCCAACGGGCCGGAATCCGCTAAAAGTCAATTTGTTTGGGGGTCCTGGGAAAGGGAATGACATCTCTTATATTGTTTATACCGGTTAAAAACATGATCATTCTTTCAAATCCCAGCCCAAATCCGCTGTGGGGAGCTGATCCAAACCGGCGGGAATCCAGATACCACCAGTATTCTTGGGTCGACAATCCGGTCTCTGCCATCCGCTCTTGAAGAACCGCCAGACGTTCCTCCCGCTGGCTGCCGCCGATAATTTCTCCGACCTCGGGAAGCAGAACATCCATGGCGGCCACCGTCTTTTGGTCGTCGTTCAGGCGCATATAAAACGGCTTGATATTCCTCGGGTAATCGTAAATAATTAACGGTTTTTTGAAATAAGTTTCCGTGAGAAATTTTTCATGCTCGGATTGGAGGTCCTCCCCGAACGTAATTTCGAACTCAAATTTTTTTTTGGAATTTTTTAGGAGTTCAATGGCATCACTGTAGGGCAGGCGCTCGAAGGCGGCCTCTACGGTGTTTTTTAAACGGCTGGTAAGGGCTTTATCCACAAAGCGGGTAAAAAGCTCGAGATCGTCGCTGCAGTTTTTGACTACGAATTGGGTCAGGTATTTAATGATCTCTTCGGCCAGATCCATGTTTTCCGATAGGTCGCAAAACGCCATTTCCGGCTCGACCATCCAGAATTCGGCGACATGCCGTCGGGTGTTGGAATTTTCTGCCCGAAAAGTCGGCCCGAAGGTATAGACATTCCCAAGGGCGAGCGCGAACATTTCGGCCGAGAGCTGTCCGGAAACGGTCAGATTCACCTTTTTTCCGAAAAAGTCCCTGCTATTGTCCAAAGGCAGGTTTTCCGCCCTCAGGTGATCCAGGTCCAGTGTGGTTATTCTGAACAATTCGCCCGCTCCTTCGCAATCGGAGCCTGTAATTATGGGGGTGTTGATGTATTGAAAACCCTTTTCGCGGAAAAATTGGTGGATACCGAAGGCAAGTTCGGATCTGATTCGAAAGACAGCGCCGTATTTATTGGTTCTCGGTCTGAGATGGGCGATTGACCGGAGGTATTCATCGGTGTGCCGCTTCTTTTGAAGTGGAAAAGAATCCGGCGACAGGCTTATCACTTCGATTTGATTCGCCCGGACCTCCCATTGCTGACCGCCGCCCTCGGATTCAACCAACTTTCCAATGACCGCCACCGCAGATCCAGTGTTTAATTTTTTGATCTCGGTCTCATAGTTTGAAAGGGCCTCATCTGCGATGACTTGCATATTTTTCAAACAGGAACCATCGTTGATTTCCAAAAAAGAAAAATTTTTTGAATCTCGACGGGTTCGGATCCAACCTTTGAGCAGAATCCGATCCATTGAATTTTTTGATTCAATGAGATTTTTTATTTTTAAGCGTTTCATGCCGTCGCCTCAAATTGTCTAACTCGAGAAAAAAAGCACACCCCACTTCGCGGGGTTTAAACATGAAATAACCTTTTCCCGTTTTCTTTGGAAAAAAATTCGTGCGGTGCCCTCTGCTGAAACTAAAATCTCACGGTGATATAGTACCCTTGATCACCCCTTTGTAATAGAACCATCACAGATGACTTTTGGCGGTTTTTGACAATGGCTTTTTTGAAGTCAGATAAATCCTTAATTTTTATTTCACCCACCTGGCGGATGATATCGCCAGGCTGTGCCCCTATTTGGGCGAGGTAGAACCTGCGCACCACCTCGGATATCATTACCCCTTCCGGTTGTCTTCCTTTGATCTCCGAGTCTTTTTTGGGGGTGATGTCTTCAACCCGGATACCCATCAACCGGTAGGCAAGATCCAGAGCCAGTTCTTCCGGGAATACCCGGGCTTTCAGGTTAACCACTTTTCTTTCATGGTTTCGGATCAGGCCGATGTCAAGAGAATCGCCGGCGGAATAACCTCGCATCACCGTATGATAGTCCTGGGAAGAGCCGATCGCACGGCTGCCGATTGAAATCAGGAGGTCGCCTTCGACAATGCCGGCATCAGCGGCAGGGCTTTTCGCTTCGACACCCATGGCGATGGCCCCCTTGCGGTTTTCTATGCCCAGGTACTGAGCGAGCTTGCTGTCCACATCCTGAACCGTTATTCCAATCCAAGCCGGGACGACTTCGCCGAATCGAATCAGGTCCTCCACGATTCTTTTCGCTGTGTTGATGGGGATGGCAAAACCGATTCCCTGGGCTTTGGCATAAATCGCCGTGTTGATGCCGATGAGGTCACCGTTGATATTGAGTAGTGGGCCGCCACTGTTTCCCGGGTTGATAGAGGCATCGGTTTGAATAAAATCGTGGTAAACCCGATCGTCTGTTCGAATGCTGCGATTGACGGCACTGACGACGCCGGTGGTAACTGTATTTGAAAACCCAAAGGGGTTTCCAATGGCAATAACGGTTTCACCGATCAACAGGTCATCGGAATTGCCCATTTCAACGGCCGGTAAGGGATTTTGAGTGTCGATGCGCAGCACGGCCAAGTCGGTGTCGGGGTCCGCGCCTACGATCTCGGCCTCGAATTCCCGCTCATCCTTGAGGGTGACTGTTATCTTGGCCGTTTTTTGAATTACATGGGTGTTGGTTAAAATTAAACCACGGCTGCCATTGATGATGATTCCTGACCCCAAGCTGGTTCTTTTTCGCCGGCGTTCAGACCCATGGTCAAAAAAATCCTTGAAAAAGGACTCGAAAAAAGGGTCCATTCCAAATGCCGAAAAAGGATGCGGCTGGTTGGCAACTTCATATTCCGAACTGATGTTAACCACCGCAGGGCTTATCTGCTGAATAGCCTTTACTATCGGGCTCTCACGTCTTGGATCCAGCTCCGCCTGGGCGTGTCCCAATCCCCCCAGAGAAAGCAGCGAAAGAAAAAAAGCCAAGAATCGGAAATATTTATTTTTGTTGCTTTGTGTCGCGAGATCGTTCAGAATCATCATTTTGTTTGGTTTTTATATTAGTTGAAAAAAGGAAAATTATTTTTAAATATAACATGTACATCAAGACCATTCAAGATATCCTCCCACTGGTGGAAAAGCCCAGCCGGTACCTGGGCACGGAGGTCAATGCGGTCAAAAAAGAACGCTCCAAGGTGGCGTTGCACTTCGCGTTGGCTTTTCCAGATCTTTACGAAATCGGAACGTCCCACTTCGGCCTTCAGATTCTTTATTCCATTCTCAACCAGGAGGAGCAAATCGCTGCTGAACGGGTGTTTGCGCCCGGCCTGGATATGGCCGGGTACCTGCGATCGAATGGACTGCCCCTTTTTTCGTTGGAATCCCGTTTACCGCTCAATCAGTTCGACATCATTGGCTTTTCACTGCTTTACGAGCTTAATTTTACCAATATTTTGGCGATCCTGGATTTGGGTGGAATTCCTTTTTTGGCTTCTAAAAGGACTCCGGAACACCCGATCATTATTGCCGGCGGGCCTTGCACCTGTAATCCTGAACCGGTTGCCGAGCTTTTTGATGCGATCGTGGTCGGGGATGGAGAAGCGGTTATTTTGGACATGGCCCGCTGCTGGCTTAAATGGAAAAAAAGAAAAGGCGGGACCAGGGAAACCCTTCTAAAAGCCTGGAGTGAAATCCAGGGGGTTTATATTCCCACCTTTTTTACCCCCGAATACACGCCAGAAGGCCACCAGCACCTCAAAAGTCGAGTGGAGAGTTATGGTGGGGTTGTCCGGGCAGTGATCCCCACAATGGCGGCCGCCCGTTTTCCTGAAGCGCCGATTCTGCCATTTGGAAAACCGGTTCACGACCGACTGCGATTGGAAGTTGCCCGGGGCTGCACGCGAGGGTGTCGATTTTGCCAGGCGGGCATAATCTATCGCCCCGTACGCGAGCGCGCTCCCGAAACCCTGTTGAAACTGTCCGCATCGGCCCTTGCCGCTACCGGCTACGAAGATCTTTCGCTGCTGTCGCTCAGTACTGGGGATTATGGCTGTATCACGTCATTGATGCAGCAAATGATGGTCAAGTGCGAGGCCGAACAGACGGCTATTTCTTTTCCCTCGCTGCGGGTCGGGACCCTGACCCCGGAGTTGATGAACCTGGTCAAAAAGGTCAGGAAAACCGGCTTTACTATCGCGGTTGAAGCCGGCAGTCAGCGACTTCGGAACGTGATCAACAAAAACATCTCGGAAGAAGCCATTTTCGAAACGGTTGCGGAGGCATTCAAACTTGGCTGGCAGGTCATTAAACTTTACTTTATGATCGGGCTTCCAACCGAGACCGAGGCGGATATTGCAGCCATCGTTGGTTTAGTCCGAAAATTAAGGAATATCAAAGGGCCGCAAGGTAAACGGGTCCAAATCAACGTAAGCGTGGCGACCTTCATTCCCAAGGCCCACACCCCTTTCCAGTGGTTTGGGCAAATCTCCCTGGAAGATTCCAAAAGAAAAATTTCATGGCTTCAGGAGCAATTGCGGCTGGGTGGCATCCACTTCAAGTGGCAAAATCCCGAGGTCAGCCTTTTGGAGGGACTCTGGGCCCGAGGTGATCGGCGGTTGACCCGCCTGCTGCTTTGTGCGTACCAAAAAGGGTGCCAATTTGACGGGTGGAGCGATCACTTCCACTTTGACCGCTGGCAGGAAGCCATTACAGAAACCGGGGTCGATTTGGCCTTTTACACCCATCGCCACCGCAGTCCAGACGAAGCCCTTCCCTGGGACCACATTCAAACCCGGGTAAGTAAAGCATTTTTGCAGCAGGAATGGGAAAGAGCCGTTTCAGGAGATCTTACCCCAGATTGTCGCTTCGGTGGTTGCAATGATTGTGGCGCGTGTGATTTTAAAACCATTTTTCCCCAGGTTTTTAAAGAATGCCGCCTTGATAACGAAGATGCGTCCCCCGTCGTTTTAAGCGATAAAAAGGTGATGTTTGCGGTCACCTACTCCAAGAAGGAGGATGCGCGTTTTTTTGGGCACCTGGAAATGGTCAGCATTTTTCTGCGGGCCATTCGGAGGGCCAAAATCCCTGTAAAATATTCCCAGGGATTTCACCCGATGCCCAAAGTATCATTTCAGGACCCACTTCCCGTTGGGATGGAAAGTGAAGAGGAAACCTTTTACATCTCGGTTGAACCGGGTGTAGTGCCCAGCACCTTTCAACAAACGCTCAATGCCCAGCTGCCGCCGGGGTTGGTTATCCAGAGCTGCGAAACGACTCCCGGCGCCAAAGAAAAGCGGGAACAGGCGGCCCGGATGAGGTACGAGGTTGTCCTGAAAGACGGCTGTTTTGGGGCAGAGCACCTGGAAAAATTCGAGAATGTAAAAAATTTCGTTTTCCAGCGTCAAAACCGGAAAGGGTCCGTCGAAGAAATTAACCTGAAAAGCCTGGTGGACGGTATCCAACTGACATCCCATAATACCCTTGAACTCGTTTTGAACAACCAATCCCGCCAGACCGTGAGACCGGTGGAAGTGGTTCAGCAAATTTTCAACCTTTCCTTGGAACAGCTCCGTCAGGCGCGCGTTAAAAAAAGCGGCCGCTCGCAAATTTATAAATCCCATATAGAAAATTGATCTCATGTTCACAGAACTAATTATCAATGTTGCCGAACACGAAACCCGCGTGGCACTTTTGGAAGACGGGACCATCGTGGAGTTGTTTATAGACCGCAAAGACGAATCCCATATCGCCGGCAATATTTATAAGGGGCGCGTTCAGCGCGTTCTGCCGGGTATGCAGGCGGCTTTTGTGGATATTGGTCTCAATCAGGCGGCCTTTATCCATGTTCGGGATGTGATCGGAGAAGTCGATCAGGAATATGAAAATTTTTTCCTCGAAAACGAAGAGGAGATCAACACCCCATCTGACACCCAAACTTCTGATGACAAGCCGATTGTGAGTGCGTCCAAAAGCCTTTTGATTGAAGAAATGCTCACCGAGGGCCAGGAAATTTTAGTACAGGTTTCCAAATCACCGCTGGGAAGCAAGGGGGCTCGGGTTACCTCGCATATTTCTCTGCCGGGTCGATTCCTGGTGTTGATGCCGACTTCGGATCACGTTGGAATCAGCCGCCGAATTGAAGACGAAGCTGAGCGCAAAAGGCTTAAAAATACTATTCTGGAATTAAAGAACGATGCTTTTGGTTACATTGCCCGCACCGTAAGCGAGGGGCTTCCCGGTGAGAAACTTTACTATGAGATGAATTTTCTAAAAAACTTGTGGGAAAAGCTTCAAAGCAAATACCGAAAAATATGCGCCCCGGCGCTCTTGCATCAGGAACTTTCCGTTGTTCTGCGGGCGGTTCGGGATCTTTTTACTCACGAGGCAGATAAACTGGTCATCGATTCGCGTACCGGCTATGAGTCGGTGCTTTCCTTTTTGGACGAGTTTATGCCCAATCTAAAGGATTCCATTGAACTCTATGAAGGTTCGGAGCCTATTTTCGACGCTTACAACCTCGAGGGTGATATCTCCAGGGCCTTGAAGAAAAAGGTCTGGTTGAAGTCCGGCGGTTATATCGTCATTGAAAATTGCGAAGCGCTGGTGGCCATCGACGTCAACACCGGGCGTTATGTTGGCAAGCACAACCTGGAGGAAACCATCTTAAAAACCAATCTGGAGGCGGTCAAAGAAATCGCCTATCAAATTCGTTTGCGGGACCTGGGAGGCATTATTATTATCGATTTTATCGATATGGAGAAACTCTCCAATCAAGAAAAAATCTTTAACGCACTCAAAGAAGCTTTTAAAAAAGACCGCAGCAAAACCCATGTTTTGCCGATTTCGGAACTCGGATTGGTCCAGATGACCCGCAAGCGAATTCGCAAGCCTCTCAATCGGTTGCTCTGTGAGCCCTGCTTTTACTGTGATGGGGAAGGGTATCTCATGTCGCGGCAGTCGATTTGCTACAACATTTACCGGGAGGTGCTCCGGGATTCCGGCGATATCCCCGGAACACGCCTGACCCTGATGGTGAATCCTGAAATTGCTGAACGGCTGCATGGTGAAGAAAATCATATTATTCTGTCCCTCGAGCAATCGCTCGGCAAGTCCATTATTATTTACCCCAATCCTAGCTACCATATGGAAGAATACGAAATTGTCGAACAGATCAAGTAGGTCGGGGCAATCGGCCCTGGGGCCGCGATTGAATTTAAAACCGATTTAGATGGTTGTTGACAGCTTTTAAAATTTGTGATTTTTATGTAAAGTTATACAAAAAGCATTGCCATGCTTTTTTAACCCTATGATGACTTGAATGATAAAGGACCGTCGATATGAAACGCACCTTTCAACCCAGCAGGATAAAACGCGCCCGGACCCACGGCTTCAGAAAAAGAATGTCCACCAAACAGGGCAGACGCATTATCAACCGCAGAAGAGCCAAGGGTCGCAAGCGACTGGCGCTATAGAACCCGACCTTCGGCTGCCCGATCCGGAAAGGTCGAGGATCTCGGGCGATCTTAACGGCAACCCGTTAAAGCGGGCTGCTGCCAGACGTCACCCCGACATTTTTCAAAAAAAAGATCGGATCCTCAAGCGGAGTCAGTTCCAACAGCTTTCCACAATCGGCTACCGGATTCATAGCTATTGCTTTATCGCGGTTTTTCAGCCCAGAAGAATTCCATTCTCACGGTTGGGGGTGACGGTTACCAAAAAAGTGGGTGGTGCTGTCACCCGAAACCGAATCAGGCGGTTGGTGCGCGAATTTTTTCGCCGTAACAGGGGGACCCTTCGCGGCTGGTACGATTTAAATATCATTGCCAAAAAGAAAGCTACGGAACTAACCGCCGGCGAGACCTTCGCAGCCCTTGAACGCCTTTTCAAAAATATCGCCAGCAGGCACGTTCGCTAAGGCCAGCTTTACACGAATGGCGCTCACGCTTATTCGCCTCTACCAGTATGGCGTGTCCCCCTTCCTGGGGCCTTGTTGCCGCTTTTACCCAACCTGTTCGAATTATGCTTACCAGGCAATAGTCCGCCACGGCCTTTTTCGGGGGGGGTACCTCTCACTGCGACGGATTTTAAGGTGCCACCCCTTTCATCCGGGGGGCTTTGACCCTGTTCCCTGATGGCCAATTAGGATCGACCTTCGATGGTTTTGTCAAATTCCAAAAGCACCCGCTCGCCTAGCGCCGTCATATCTTATATTTTTTTATTATCAGGTATTTGAGATGAACCCGCCGGGTGTTTGTGCTGATTCGCCCCAAACTCGCCTTTTTTTTTCGATTACCGGTCACCCCCCGTTAAAAATTGATGCGCCATGCCGGTTTCGCAGGCAAATCGGCATTTACCGACGCCTTTTAATTCTTTTAGGAGAAAAAGATGGAACAAGCTCGGATGTTTATTGCGATAGGCCTTTCTTTTCTGGTCTTCTTCGTATGGCAATACTTCTTTGTGGAGCCGCAGCCTCCCGCTCAAACTGCGGATAAGCACGCGGAATCCGTCGCGGATCCGAGTCAAACGGCGTCGGTTGAGCAAAAATCGTTTGCGCCTCCCCTTGCCTTGCCTGCACCGGATGAGATTCCAGTTCAAAGAAATGCTCGCAAAATCACCATCAGCACACCGCTATATAGGACAGTTATATCCGAGAAGGGGGCCGTATTTACCAGCTTCGTACTCAAAGATTATAGAGAGAGCATGGGCGCCGGTTCCCTTCAAAAGGAACTGATAGTGCCGGAGATCGGACAGGGAAATTTTACCATTGGTTTTGACCAGAATACCGTTTCCGGTATGAAGGATGCCGTGTTTTCTCTTGACGTCGAAAGTGCTGAAATTACGGTTTCGGATCGCCCCCAGATCCTGAACTTTACCTGGGTGTCGCCAACCGGAATGTCTGTTCATAAAAGGTATACCTTTTCACCGGATTCTTACCGGATCGGTTTGGATCTGACCGTCAACAATCCCTCCGAGCAGGCTTTTCAGGCCAGACCCTATCTTTCGATTCTGCACCCGGTCGCCAATAAAAAGCAGACCTATGGCTTTGAAGGTCCCAGTGCGCTGATTGACGGAAAACTTCACGAAGTTTCGGTCAAGAATATTCCGGATCAGAATACTTTACAGGGCCGTATCGCGTGGGTTGCGCTTCAGGACCGTTATTTTATGGCCAGCATCATCCCCGAAGAGGAATTAGATGCTGTCATGCGGCTCGCTCTGGTCGGTGACGGTATCGTCGAGGCCCAGTACCTGGGACCCGAAGTCGTAGTTGTCCCGGGCACTCAAAAATCCATCGCCTACAGCCTCTTTATGGGTCCCAAAAATATACAAATTCTGAAAAGTATAGGTCATGAGCTGAGCCGGGCCATTGATTTCGGGATGTTCGATTTTATTGCCAAACCCCTCGTCTGGCTGCTCAATTTCATATATGGGTTTATTCCCAACTATGGCGTCGCCATCATTATCCTTACGATTATCACCAAAATTTTGCTCTGGCCCTTGGGCAATAAAAGTTACAAGTCCATGAATGAAATGAAAAAGTTGCAACCTTTGATGGCCGAAATTCGGGAAAAGCACAAAAATGACAAGAAAAAAATGAATGAAGAAGTTATGGGACTTTACAAAACATACAAGATTAACCCTGTTGGAGGGTGTCTGCCGATGGTCGCGCAAATCCCCATTTTTTTTGCTCTTTACCAGATGCTTTATCAAGCCATTGAATTGCGACACGCGCCATTTTTCCTCTGGATCGACGACTTGTCGGCGCCTGACCGGTTGTTTGATTTTAATTTCTCAATTCCCTTTATGGACCCGCCTTACGGTATACCGGTATTGACCATCATAATGGGCGCCACTATGTTTTTACAGCAAAAAATGTCTCCCCCACCGGGTGATCCGACCCAGGCCAAAATGATGATGTTTTTACCACTGGTTTTTACGGTTATTTTTATTAACTTCTCATCCGGTCTGGTGTTGTACTGGCTGGTCAACAACGTTCTTTCAATCGCACAACAGTATTATATTTCCAAGAAATACGCCTAAAAACGGAGGATACCGATGACGGCTGATTTGGAATTCGAAGGCCGGGATATTGAAAAAGCCGCCGAAGCCGCTTCTGAAAGATTGGGCATCGCCCTTGAAAAGCTGCAATATGATGTCATTTCCTACGGATCCACCGGTATCTTTGGATTGGTCGGCGCGCGCAAAGCCAAAATCCGTGTATTGAACAAGGGTCTTTCAAAAAAAAGAGGCTCCAAAGCGGATAGCGACAATGGCTCGCCAATGCTGAAAGCGGTCGCTGCAGCTGAAACCGCGGCGGCCAAACCCGATCCGGCAATTCGGGTATCCGAGGAAGTCATCCAAATCGGTCAGGAGGGGCTTGAAAGAATCCTTAATTTTATCACCGAAAACACCGAGGTTGTCGCAAGCACCGAAGGTGACCGGCTTTTATTTGAGATCTCCGGGGGGAACTCGGCGGTTCTGATCGGCAAGCGCGGCCAAACCCTCGAAGCGCTTCAATACGTCGTCGAGAAAATGGTCAATGCCAAGTGCGAGGCACGCATTCGGGTTCAAATCGACGTGGAAGGCTATCTTAGGAACCGCGCTGAAAATCTGGAAAAAATGGCGGCACGGCTCGCCGAAAAGGTTTTAAAGAATCGGAAACCCGCTACTCTCGGTCAATTAAACTCCCATGATCGACGGGTTGTACACCTGGCCCTCAAGGAGGAACCGGGGGTTCGAACGCAGAGCCTCGGTAACGGCTACTACCGGAAACTGGTGATTTATCCCCAAAAAGGGGACCCTCAAGAGGAACCGGGGGACCAGCTTGTTTGAGGAAACGGTGTTGAACCCTCATTTTAACAGGCGCCGCCCCCGCCCGCCCCGATTTTTCTTTTTTTTGTTCCTTCGCTCTAACCCATCCCTCTGAGCAAGGTCTTGCAGAAATGTGGCTCGGAGAAACGGGTATCAATCAAAAGGCGGCCCTGGCATTGCGTTGGCGGGAAGGTCCTGGATGGACCTTCGGTTTCCCTCCTGTCTTTTCACCGTGGGGTTAAGCCTGCCCCGACCCAGGATCCCCCCAGAGGGCATCGGTCTTAGCGTTGACTGAGGATCTTCCGGGGTCACGCCCGCCCAGCCTGTTCGTGGGCGAGCCCCTTTTTTGATCCCTCAATGCGGGTGGGGGAAAGCACTCTCGTTGTTTCCTGGAAATTGACGATGGTTGACAAAATTGATCCAAAACAACCCCCTCTGATGGACACCATCTGCGCCATTGCCACACCCGCCGGAAAAGGTGGTATCGGCATCGTCAAGATTTCGGGTTTAAACGCCCTTTCTCTGTGCCGTTCTGTTTTTTATAAAAAAGTGCGCGCCCTACCAGGCCAAGACGTTGGAAAAGCCGTTGCTGATACGACCTTTGAATTCAGGCCTAGGCACATGTATCATGGCTATATCCGGGAAAGTGCCACCGGTCAGGTGGTGGACGAGGTTTTGTGTGTTTACATGAGCAGCCCGCATTCCTATACCGGTGACGATGTGGTCGAAATCCACTCCCATTCCGGACCCGCTGTCCTGGAAACCATTTTGCACATGGTTCTGCAGCGGGGTGGACGGTGTGCCGAACCGGGGGAATTCACTCAACGCGCCTTCTTAAACGGCCGCATCGATCTTACCCAAGCCGAGGGCGTGATCGACCTGATTAATGCAGAATCCACCAGCGCAATGAAAATTGCTGCCAAAAAGGTTTCCGGCGAACTCAGGCGCCACATCCAAAGAATTCGTGCGAGGGTTCTTGATTTGATCACACTGATTGAGGCCGGGATCGACTTTCCTGATGAGGTTGGCCCATCCCTCGGCATCGATCAGAAGTTTGCGGAAATCATGCGTGAGGTGTTGCCCAAGATCGAACGGCTGATCCGGCACCACGATCAAGGCCGGGTGTTTAGGGAAGGGTTCCGGCTGGCCATTGTCGGCCGCCCCAATGTCGGAAAATCCAGCCTGCTGAATAGACTTCTGGGACATGACCGCGCCATTGTCACCGACATTCCTGGGACCACCCGGGATTTGATTCATGAGACGGTCAGCATCAACGGCGCATCCATTGTGTTGACCGATACCGCCGGAATCCAAGCCACCGATAATCCAATAGAAAAAATCGGCATTGAAAAAACCAAATCCCAAATTGCCGCCTGCGATCTTATATTGTTTGTGGTGGACGCCCGAGACGGCATCGGGGCGGACCAAATCGGGTGGTTTGAACCGGCCGATCGAAAAAAACTTATGATTGTGGCCAACAAAATTGATTTGAAAGACAATTTTTGCGAATATCACCCGCCTGAAAGGCTAGTCGATCTGCCCTTGGTCTGTATTTCAGCCAAAACGGCTTTTGGGGTCGAGTCTCTTTGGGACGCCATTAAGAATTTCATTTTTCGGGATTGCGAGGTAACTTTGGCGGATACGATCGTTCCCAATTTTCGACAAAAACTGGCGTTGCAAAACGCCTTGACTGACCTGGCGCGTGCTTGCCATGCTTTTCGGGAAAATATTCCACTGGAAATGATTGCCATTGACCTCCAGGGGTGCCTCGATGCTTTGGGATCAATCCTTGGAATCAATGTTCGGGAGGACGTTTTGGACTGTATTTTCAAGGAATTTTGTATCGGCAAATGATGTTTCACGTGAAACAGAAGCGTGGGGCTTCGAGGAGGTACCGATGGAAATCGATTTAAAACCATATTTTGATCGCTACGAAAAATTGACGGTACAGGCGGATCAGGTTTTTGAGAAAGTAAAAACGGCATTTCCTGGGGAGGTCCGATGTCAAACGGGGTGCTCCGACTGCTGTCATGCGCTTTTTGATTTAACCCTGATTGAGGCGCTTTATCTGAACCACCATTTCCTGGAGAAAATAGAGGGTGAAAGCCGAAAGCGGCTTTTATCCAAGGCCAACAAGGCGGATCGCACCATCTACAAGATTAAGCGCCAAGCCTACAGGGAATCCCAGGCGGGAAAAGATGAAAGTCAAATCCTTCAAGAGTTGGCCGATGTCCGTGTTCGCTGTCCGCTGTTAAACGACGCTGACCGGTGTGAACTTTATGGTCATCGCCCGATTACCTGCCGGCTTTATGGGATTCCAACGGCGATCGGGGGGAAGGGGCATACCTGTGGTCTGTCCGCTTTCAAAGCGGGAGAGCACTATCCAACGGTCAATCTGGATTTAATTCAACAAAAATTATATGAAATTTCAAGGGATCTGGTTAAGGATATTAAATCCAAATTTGCCGGTTTGGGGGAAATTCTGGTGCCCCTTTCCATGGCCATCTTGACCGAGTATAATGAGGTATATTTAGGAACACATAACGCCGTGGATGAAAAAAGTTCCCCAGGGAGGGAGTAATGGACAAGCCCCTTTTGGAAGAAGCCCAGCGCAAAAAGGCGATTTTTGACAGCATGTCATCCAGACGACAGAATTACATCCTCAAAAAAGGCTATGAAAAATGGGATCCATTTCAAGAGCCGAAAGATCCCATTGAAATTCGTCGCGACCCAACCCGTCGGACGTCGCAGATGCTGATCCGTGAATTTCTTCAATCACGAAAAATGGAGGAATATTCAAATGCCTATGGGAGGGGGGTGCTGGAGCTGGCGATGGGAATAATCAACAATGAAGAGCGCTTTGTGGGAATGTTTGAGTTTTCCTGCTGGTACCGCGATCTACTGGAGCGGGAAGGCGCCGAGAAACCCGGCAGAGAGGGGCGATAGGTGTGATCGTGACGGCAGATCACCTATCACCGGTGGACCTCCAGGACGCGCTATCTTTGGTGGCATCCGCCGATGGAAGGATAGCCCCGCGCCTTCTGGTCGACCAGCTTTCGGCCGGGGGAAAACGGTCTCGGGGGGAGGCGCGGGCGGTCGTGCGCCTAATGGTGGATTCGGGGCACCTTTGTTACGGTTACATTCACGGCGTATCAATTCTGGAGCTGGCCTTCAGCCACCCGGTAAAAATCACCGAAAAAGTCGTTTTGAAGCCGCCCAGGACCGGCCATCTGGAAATGGATGGCCAAATGGTTATCACTCTTGAGCCGGGGGCCGCCTTTGGCGGCGGGCAGCATCCGACCACGCGACTGGCCCTCAAAGCCATGGAGAGGTGCTTCGATCGCCATGCGGAATTTTTGACAGGTGAGGCTGGAATCGCGCTAGATATCGGAACCGGAACGGGGGTCCTCGCCATTGCGGCCATAAGGTTTGGCGCCCATCGGGCGCTTGCCACCGAAGTCGACCCGTGTGCCTGCTGGGAAGCCCAGAGAAATGTGGTCTTAAACGGGCTGTCTGACCGTATCGTCGTTCTGGCTGTCCCAAGCCCGCCCCGTGGAATAAATGCGGTGATGGTAACTGCCAACTTGCGGCTGCCCACCCTGGTCGATCTCAGGAGCGAAATCCAAAAAACGACGGCCCCGGGGGCGGTTTTGATTTTTTCGGGAATTCGCCCCGGCGAGGTGCAGCGGCTCATATCCGCTTACGGCGCCGATGCGTTCGACTTTTTAAATCAGGAGACGGAACAGAACTGGTCGTGCGTCGTGTTTAAAATGCGTTCCAGTGTTTGACAATTGCGCCGGTGCCTTTCAGAGATTTTCCGACTCTCGGCTTATGGGCGGCAGCCTGCGCCATAACCCTTCCTGGAATGTTGGCGTTTTTTGTGAAACGGGATGGAGCCGGCTTTTTTGCCGGGTTTTTCCATACCCCCCTGCCGCTGTTTCGTATTGCCGCACGCAACCCCTGGCAAAAAGCCGGTGGCGAAAAGGGGCGAAAACGAAAAATGGGGTTAAAACCCGTAATTTCAATTAGAAGCCCGAAAAATCGGCTTTTTTAAAAAACACTACTCATCATATTCGGGTGATGGTGAACGTCGGAATTTGGGGAAATGGCGAGGTCTTGCCGGAAAGCCTTGTCTGGCAATGGTTTCCGGCAAGTAAGGCGACAAGGCGAGGGTGCGAGGTCTAAAAAGGGTCGCTGGCCGTGCTATTTTCATCCGGATCAAAGAGATAGCCGATGGACCGAACGCTTTTGAAAAAAACCGGTTTGCGGGGGTTGGCCTCAAAGTATTTTCGGAAACGGACGATAAAATTGTCAACCGTCCGAGTGGAGGTCTTATGGGTATAGCCCCAGGCCAACTCCAACAGTTTTTTGCGTGACAGCGGTTTTGCCGGGTGGGTGAAAAAAAGTTTCAGGAGTTTGACCTCCTGCTCGGTTAAACTGATCTTGCCGAATTTGCAGTCGGCCGTCAGGGCCAAAAAGTCGATCAAATTGCCGCCAAACCGATAAGTCTTGAGGGCCTGACCGGCCCCGTCCGGTACAGCGTCCCCCTGGCTCCAGGCAGATCGGGTCAACAAACGCTCGACCCGCAGCAGAAATTCTTCCAGGTTGAACGGCTTTGACAGGTAATCATCGACCCCATAGGCCAGCCCCTTGATTTTGTCTTCCGTATCGCTTTTGGCGGACAAAATCAAAATTGGAATTTTTTCGTCCTCCAGGCGAATGTGCTGCAGGATGGCCAGCCCGTCGATGCCGGGCAGCATGATATCCAAAACGATCAAGTCGGGCTCTAAACGTTTCCATTCCTGCAGTCCGCCCACACCATCCCGGGCTACTATCACTTCGTACCCCTGGAGACCCAGGTTGAGTTTCAGCCCCTCGGCGATGTGGCGGTCGTCCTCGATGATTAAAATTCGTTTGGTGGACATGTTCGCGTTTCGTCTTTGATGGCTGTTATGGAAAAATTATTCCAGAAGGCTTCGCCGTTTTTGAACAGGTGGGCGTCCGTTCAGGCGCCGCTCGGACTGGCGGTGGTTAGTCGCAGAACGGCAGAACCAGCGTGAAAACTGAGCCCAGACCGGGTCCGGGACTCTGGGCGCTGATCCGCCCTTTGTGGATCCGGGCGACGTTCTGAGCCAGGTAAAGCCCTAGCCCACTACCTCTTACCACCAGGTCGTCCGAACCCCCTACTTGATAAAACTTTCGGAAAATTTTTCGGAGTTCGGTTTTTTGGATTCCGACCCCGTTGTCCTTAAATTGCAGCAGCAGTTTGCGTTTGCGCTGCAAAAAGGTGATCTCGACTTTGGGGGTTTCGGAATTGTTGTACTTGATAGCATTGGTGATCAGGTTCATCAACAGCATTTCGAACAGGCTCAGATTAATACGGCAGAGAAAAGCCCCGCCGCTGGGGTTTTGAATCGTGATCAGGCAGTTGCGGAAAAGATGGGCGTTGTTCTGACTGAAGCGTTCCACCACCGTGACCAGGTCCAGAATGACGAATTCGCCGCTGTAGGACTTGGTTTCGATCTTGGCGAGATTCAGAATGCGGTTGATATTATCGGAAAGCCGGGCGACGTCCTGCAGCATGAAGCCGGTATACCGGAGTTGATCTGGGCGTGGGAGGTCGTGTTTTAGAAAGGTCTCGAGATACAGTTTGATGGAGGTAACCGGGGTTTTGAGTTCGTGGGTGAAGTTGTTGATAAAGTTGTGTTGCAGCTGATAAAGTTTTATGATTTTTTGGCTGTAGACGAAAATGATGAAAATTCCGAGCAGAATAAGGCCAACCAGCAGGGAAAGAACCAGAACGACCAGCCAGGTTTGGGGCTCAAGGACCTGGTCCCGGTCCAGATTAAAATTCTGGATGAGAGCATTCAGCCCCTTACTGACCGCGATATACCAGTAAATGTAGAGAAATAAAGACAACCCCAGCGCAAGGGTGGAGCAGATAAAGACAAAAACTGGATGAAAAAACCACTTGGAGCGATACATCAGAACCTCACTCCTCGAAAGGGCGGCGGCTTGGAGACGCCCCGTGCGAGGTGTCTGCCCCCAAAGAACTTGGCATGTAAAAGTTTTGTAAAAAATGACCGATTACTGTTTCTATTACCCCATTTCGAGTAAGATTCCCATCATGTTTCCTAATGGCGAAGAACAGCAATCATCCATCGGGGTCGGTTCACCAAAGGCCCCCTCTGCGGGGGAGAGTAGCAGTATGAGAAACGACGGTCATTATCTGCATATTCCGGTCATGGGAACCGGGTATTCGGCGGACACCCCCATCCGGGTGGCCCACCTGGGTATCACCTCGGTCATTTCGATTCTCGATGACGTGCTGCTGGAGAAGTTGCGCCAGTTCCATTGCCGTCAAAACGACTTGCCTTACGGTGAAATCCGTTCAACGGATCCGAATCGTCGTGCAAAACGGATAACAGCGTACCTCAATCTGGTCAAAAAGATCGTCGATCGCAAACTGAGCGAAACCAAGGGTCTGCCATTTTTTGAAGAAAACGAAAAGCAAAAATATTTCGATCTTCTGCCGGAGACGTCACCTCTAAAAATGGCCTACCGGCAATTGCTTGCAATGTCGCCGGGTCCGCAGCGGGACCGCCAGGAACAGGTGCTGACCGATCGGATGGTGGCCGGCGCAATCGATGTTAACATCATGGTGCGCTTAGACCGCCCCCGCTTCACGCCCTCCGGTGAGCCGTTGGGAGAGGAATTCAGCGATGCCAGAAGCGCTCTTCGGGGGTATGCCGAAAGCCACCTCGACTCGGCCATTGTTTTCTCGGCCGGGGTCAACAAGGGGCTTTTCAGCTACCTGACGCGGTTTCCCGATTTTTATCGTGACAAAACCGGCCGGATCCGAAAACGGATCATCCTGAAAGTCAGTGATTTTCGCTCCGCCTTGATTCAGGGTAAGTTTCTGGCCAAGAAGGGCCTCGAAGTCGCGGAATATCGGATCGAGTCAGGGCTCAACTGCGGAGGCCACGCCTTTTTTTCAGCTGGGAAATTGCTCCCCGACCTTCTCGAGGAATTCAAGGCCCACCGGGATCGCCTGGCGGAAGAATTCCAGCCGGCGATAAAAGCATTTTACGATCAACAGGGATGGGGGTACGGGGCGGAGGAGGGAACCACCGCCCCCCTGGTCACGGTTCAGGGCGGGATCGGTACCCACGGTGAAATCCTGCGGCTGCGGAACGATTTCGGAATGGATCTCACCGGTGTGGCCACGCCCTTTCTGCTGGTGCCGGAAGTTACGCGGGTGGATGCTCAAACCCGCGATATTCTGCGTCAGGCGGGGGAGGACGATCTATACACCAGCGATGTTTCGCCCCTGGGAGTGCCCTTCAACAATGTCCGCAATTCCGGCTCTGAACAGTGGATCAAAAAAAAGGCGGCATCTGCGACCCCTGGAGCAAACTGCACAAAGGGGATTCTCGCCCTCAACTCGGATTACGCGCCCTGGATGTGCACGGCTTCAAAAGCATATCAGCAACTGAAGCTGGCCGAGATTGAGGCCCTGCCGGCGTCAGCGGAAGTTAAGTCCGCGATGCGTCGCAAAGCCGTCAATAAGGCCTGCCTCTGTGAACAACTGGGCAATTCGGCCCTGATCGAACTGGGTCTGAAGACGGCCGAGAACGCCCCCCAGGCCATTTGTCCAGGCCCCAACCTCGCGTGGTTCAACCGGTTCTATCGCTTGCAGGAAATGATCGATCATTTTTACGGTCGCGGGGTGTCGCTTGTACCGGCCGAACGTCCGCACATGTTTGCCAAGGAACTGGTCATGACCGTGGATTTTTTTGAAAATCTGATCGAGGCGAGCGACGCGAGCGCGCGCGAGGCTGAGCGCCTGGCGGGTATCCTGGCCAATATTGAAGCTGGGGTGCAAATTTGCCTGCAAATCGCCGGTCAGACGCCGTATCCCGGCGAAAATCTGGCGTCAATCGCACCGTGTGTGAAAGCGCAGAAAGCGCGGCTGGTGGAACTGGAGCGGCGGTTGGCCCAGAAGGCCGCCGTTAACCGTGGTGATGACAGGGACAATGCGTCCACTTCAGGAGCCAAGGCCCCCGCGTTTGCCGGTTGACTTTACACTTCCCGGTGTGGTACCCATTAATCACGATTGGGAGTGGCGGTTGTTCTTTCGGGGTGAATGCCTTTGAATTTCCGATCTGGCGGGGGATCCATGCGGTTGCTGAAGCGCCACCCGCATCAACCCGGCGCCACTCAAACCCCCGCTGCCTCGGTCGAGGGCGGAATAACGATTTCTTAATTCGATCTCCAATCTCCGGTTCCGATTTCCACTGCTGTGTCTCGTGCCTTTTTAGAGTTGCACAGCGTCATGGTATATGCCTTTTTCGGACGTTCATCCAGCAGCCGAAGTCAACCCCCAGCCAATGAAAGGAGGAAGGAATGAGCACTAGCGTCTATAAGGTGATTGAACTTGTGGGCTCCAGCCCGGAATCTTGGGAAAAAGCCGCAAAAAATGCCGTCGAAACCGCCGGCAAAACCCTCAAAAACCTGCGGATTGCAGAAGTTTCGCAAATGGACCTGAAGATCGAAGAGGGCCAATTCGTGGCCTTCCGGGTGCGCGTCAAGCTCTCTTTCAAGTACGAATCATAGTCCACAAGTATCCCTCCTGACCCGGCTGAGGCAGCGGTATCAGCGCCGTGTGGCCTCCAGCCGGCAGGATGCCCCCACTTCTTTTCGCACGCACTCCTTGCCCGACCAAGATCTCATCCCACGAAACCTCAGCGCCGTTCACGCTATGGCTTTAAGCCCGAATACCGGATCCCGGATCTTCAAAGACCGGCATCACGCGCTCTTTTGGCGTTTTTCGGTAAATATGTGAGGCCCCCCCTCGCCGCCCGACATTTTGATTTCACCCTGAAAAAAGCAGTCCTCTGTCACGGCGATTTTTGCACAGCTGATATCCCCTGTCACCCGCGCACCGGCGCGTAGCTCGGTTTTTTCGGCGGATTCGATCTTCCCGTTGATCTGACCCGTGACAATCAGGCCCTCGGCATGCACGGAGCCCTCGACTTTTCCGCTTTCGCTGATCCAGACCAGTCCCTTGAAGCGCACATCGCCTTTCAGTGTGCCGCCCATGTGCAGGGTGCCGCTGCCGCTGAGCGTTCCCTGAATGGCGGTGGTGGCGGCAATGATGGTGGGCTTGTCGCTTTGTTGGTCTTCCAGCCGTCGGCTGGGAGCTTCGCCGCGGTCTTTATTTTTTTTAAACAACATGGAGTCTATTTCCTTTGGGTTGAATCGTTCGGTTCCGTCGGACTCGGCGGTCAAAATGGCGTCCTTTCTTTTTCACTTTAGGGGATGGCCTTTATGAAATCAAGTCGTCAGGGTTACGTGGCGCTAACACGCGATCATTTTCTCTGGCCAAGGAGGGCTTTCTGCAGTCTGTGTGGCAACCCCACCGAAGGACGGGGTACCCCAGGCGTTCGAATCGGGTTCGCCCATGCAGGTGGTATTTTTCTAACCGGATGAGGCCGTCTGGTTCCCGGCCGGGGCGGTTGGGCGGTGGCCCGGCGGAAGACAAGGGCCATGCCAAGGCGAAATTCGTGGAGATGCACCTGGGGCAGCACGGAGGGATGGGACCACTGCCGAATGTAGCAGCAGACGAGTTGAGGGCAATACTGAAGC
>Ga0105100_10000502_pt1 | contig 23270 bp, 12 predicted proteins | sample PPLLak12cMay2015_2_FD_87033 | JGI IMG/M metagenome (GOLD analysis project Ga0105100, IMG submission 87033) | Freshwater sediment microbial communities from Prairie Pothole Lake near Jamestown, North Dakota, USA - PPLs Lake P8 Core (1) Depth... | ecosystem: Environmental > Aquatic > Freshwater >...
CCGGCCAGGCTCCAATCCAAGAGGCCGATCCGCAGGCAACCCGACGCGGGGTCGTTTACGGCCAGGATATTGCCGGCGTGCGGGTCGCCATGAAAGAGGCTCAGCTTGTCCCGGGAAAAAAGCGGCCTGCAAATGAGCGCCTCGAACAAGACAGCGGCGCAGTGTTTACGCTGCGACTGATCCAGGGGCGCATCGGTTATTTTGGGACCGTTCAGATACCCCATGGCGGTCATGATGTCGGTGCTGAAGGGCAAAAGCTCCGGGATCTGAATGCCCGGCATGCCTTCGTAAAAACGGGCGGCTTCGATCAGATAGGTCTGTTCGGCCGCCAGATTGACCTCGTTGACCAGCATGTCCCGCACTTCCTGGAATACGTCCAGAAATCTAAAATCCTTCAACGGATAGGCCGCTCGGTTTTCCTCAAAAAACGTGGCCGTTTTTTCCAGGATGGCCAATTCCTCATCGAGACACCTTCGGATGCCGGGTTTGAGGACCTTGAAAACCCCGTCAAGGCGGTTCTGATGGGAGGGGCGGTGCCAAGCGAAAGGAATGACGGCTCCGACGCTGGCTTCGGATAAAATGGGCGGTTGGACATGCACCTGGTCCCGCTTTTCGATCTGTTCAAGCTGACGGTCAATGCGCTCCAAAATAGCGTCGAGGGGGGTGCCATAGCAGCCGTTTTCCAGATGAACGAGCCATTTTCTGACCGCCGGATCGATAGTGGGGTTGCGGGCGATCACCTGGCCCAGCTTGTGAAGGGTCGGAAACCGTTTGGCCAGCTCCAGAAGCCGCTCCTGGGAGCCGGCCCCCGGATCCAATTTGAGCTGGCTGATGACCAGTTCCATCAGTCGCTGGCGGCCCACCTGGGAAAGAAAAAATTGGATGCCGTCTGCGACCACGGATCGGAAGTGGCCATAGATCTCGGGAACGGCCTGCTGGGGTTGGGTTCGCGCAACGATTTCGCGAGCGACGCGCTGGGTGAACGCCTCGTCCCCCACTGCGGCGGCCATGGCCTCTAAATTCTTTTGCAGCGCGTCATGTGAGGCGTTTTGAGCGAAGTGCTGGAGCATTTGGTCCGAATAGTTGAACATGATAGGTCCCATCAAAATAGTAACCCTGAAAATGAATCACCTCTAATATACGATGGGCCGGCCAAAAGGTAAATTTTGAATGGTGTTGTAAAAAAAGTTCACGCTGCGGCGCACAAATTGGGTTATCCGGTGATCCGGGCTTGAAGGCAGCGGCGGTCGCTCGCCGACCTCGGGCCGAGCAAATCGGCCGTCAGTCGGGCCGCCGGAAGAGGCCGACGCCTGGTGAATCCGATGCCACTTGCCTGGAAGGAATAGAAACGCGGAATTTCAACCCCGTCCCTGTCGCTCGTCCCTGTCGCCCCACCGGGTGCTGCCAATCCAATCGATGCCGTCTTTCATCTTCAGTCACATTTAGACATACCTCTTCATGGCTTCCAGGTACTCGGGGTAGCGCGACAGATAGAAGGAAAGCGCCCGGGCGAAGTCATCGCCCAGCACGCCGTCGATGAACATCTGGCTGATGTCCCGTTGGCGCAGGAGCGTGAGCTGGGAGGTGATCAGCAGGTGCCGCTCCTCTTCGTTGATGTTTTTGAGCAGTTGATCCAGGGCGCTGCGGGCCCTCGGCTGGTACATCCAGAAGTAAAGCAGGTCGAGGGCATGGATGGTGATGATCTTCTCCAGGTCGCGGGCTTCGCGGTTGACCCGCTGGCGCATGCGTTTGGAAGGCGCCATCAGGTCGTAGGCGCTGGCTTCCGGGAAGAGCAATTCCAGCTGGGCATAGATGGCCAGCAGCTCGGAGAGCTTGTAGCGGTAATCCCTGAAGCGCGTGCGGATGTTGTGGTGGCGGTCGGCGGTACCTTCAATGATGCCGGCCATCAGGTCCGATGCGGCCTTGGAGATGATGGCGGCCCATTTTTGGAGGATATCGGTCACGGGCGCCGCGCCGGCGATGGAGAGCGCATGACCGGCCACCATGTTGATGGCCACGGCCACGGGGATGGACAGGGCGCTGCGGAAGAAGTTGCCAAACACCGCAGCCCGCGGCAGACCGCGCAAGGCGTTGTGGGTGGACAGATACAGACCGTTGACCAGAGCCATGGCGGTGTAGAGCACCACCGGCTGGGTGGCGATCGTGATGCCCAGCAGGCGGTCCAGCAGCACCGTTTTGGTCAGGTAGTCGAGCAGGGGCACCGAAAAGCCGGTGAAGAGGAGCGAATCGGCGATGCGGTCCCAGCTGACATAGGTGTTCCAGCGCAGCAGGGGCGAGCGCCGCAATCCACCGCCGCCCAGTACCGATTGCAGAATATTGCGCACACCGGTGATCCCGAACCAGATGAAGGCCCCCAGGTAGGCGAGCACCCACCAGTCCTTGGTCAGAAAAAAAGTCGCAAAGGCCGGTACGAATCCGATGACCACCTTGAACAGGTTGCGCAGGTGGGAGTTGACATAGCGCCATGGGGGGTGGTGGCCTGCACCTTGGGGCGGCGGCGTCAAGCTCAAATGGTTGCAGATGGTCTTTTCAACGCCGCCCAAAGTGATGACGTTGCCCTTGGCCGACATGCGCGTGGCGTCCCCCGGCACGTCCCAGTCCACTTTCTTGGTGGCCCGGATCCGCCAGGGCAGCAGCCCGGCGCCGGCGAACTTGCCCCATCTTTCGGGCTGGCCGTTCAAGCTGGCGCTCGGGATAAAGGTGTGGCGGCGGTGCACGCCGATGTGGATGGGGATGCGGTCGCGGTCCGTCCCCACCTCTTTCCTGACCCGCCGGCGGGCCCGGGGCGGCAGGGTTTCGACCACAGCAAGGCCCATGCCGTGAAACTTGGGCGAACGGCCGGTGGAGTCGCTGCCGATGCGCGCCTTGATCGGCTTGCCCTGATACATGGCCTGCAGGTAAGATATGTCGTGCAAAATGGCCTTGAGCTTGGCCAGGCGCGCCGCCTGGCGGGGATCGTTCTGCTCCTCGAAGCGCTGGACGATCTCCAGGATCACCCGCTTGAGACTGATGGGGTTGCGGCCGTTGATGGCCTCCTGCAAGTGGCTGATGGCGGGGATGTGGTCTGTGCGGCCGTTGGCCCAATCCTTGAGGTTGAACAATTCCAGCCGGGTGATCAGCCCGTTGCAGTCATAGAGCAGTTCGAGCACATCCTCCACCACCAGGTTGGACAGGTTCAGGGTGATGCGATAGCCCGACTGCAGGGAGGCGAGCCTTTGAAGCAGTTCGGGCGGCGACAGCCGCAGCAGGGCAGGTGTGTCGGGGGTGTCGTGGGGTACGCTATGATCGGGCACATCGGGGTTGCGCGCCGGGTTCAGGCAGGCGGCCACCACGGATTCCACGTCCAGCCGGTCCATTTCCTCGAACCATGCGGCGATGCGCGTTTGCTCGGCCGCATCGGCGGCGGGATGCGCCTCACGGAGCTGCTCGGCCTTTTGCTGCATGGCGGCGAGCAGCTGCTGCTGGATGAATTTTTCCAGATGCAGCATTGACTTCTGGCCGACCCCCACAAAAGCGAGAAAGGCCCCGGCCTCGATGGGCGGCATATCGATGCCGTACGCCCGGTTCAGGTCGGCGATGTGGTGCCGGTTGAAGTTCTCCAGCAGCGCCATCACCTGGGCCTGCTGATATTCCGAAGCGCGGCGGCCATCGCTCATGAGGGCCGCCATGGCCGGCTCTTCAAGAAAGCAGAGAAAGGTCTGGGTGTCGGAAAAGCCCCGGGGCACCCAGATCAGGTTGACGTATTTGCCGCGGAACGGGGCATAGAACTCGATGCCGATGCGGATGTCGATCTTCATGATGCGCGCCGCTTCGGCCAGTTCGGCGGCAGAGCGCGGCTCGATGTAGTTGTAGTGCACCACGCGCAGCCGGCGGATGCCCTTGATCCAGGCGTCCATGATCAGGTGCGTGGAGGATTTGCGGCCCTTGGTGTTGGCATCGTGGACATGGTCGTCAAAAGTGATCTGGTTCCAGGCTTGGGGCATCTCCAGCAAATGGGTGTTGCGCAGCTGTTTGCGCACCTGACGGGGTTTGCCAGAGGTCGTGATGCGGAAATCGTGGGCCAGCTCCAACTGTCGCAGCGGGTTGCCGCGCGCCCGGACCACCTCTTTTATGATCTGCATCAGCACCCGGGCCGTGTTTTTGGGCATCGGCCCTTCGGCGGTGTCCAGCACTTCGGCCCGCAGCGCGCGCAGGGCCGCCAGGCGATCGTCCATGGCGCCGATCTCCAGGGAGGTCAGCAGATGAACCATGGCATAGGCGATGCGCAGGCTGCGCGTTTCGGCCATCTCCTTGATGCCGTGGGGGTGGAAATAGCCGTAGTACTGCTTGCGGATATAGTCCAGGTCGCGCTTTCGGGCGCTGACATCGTTGATGATGCGAATCAGTTCGTGATCGCGGCGGTCAAAAAAGTAGCGGGGAATCCGCAGGGCCGCATTGGCGGCTTTGAGCGTCAGGGGGGGCGTTTTAACCCCGAAGGCATCCAAATAAGAGGGACTGGTGGTCATAACCGTTCGCAATTGTTATCTGTCAGGGTATCCTCACGTCTGCTCATTTTGAACCTGGGCCAACGCGGGGACCTCGTCACGGAAATCGGGGTGAAGCTCCTGAACGGTATGGATTTCCATTCGTATCAGGAGGTTGACCCCATCGCCTGGCGGGCCGCACCCCATAGCGCCGCGTCGGGGTTTGTGATGACGTAAACCGGTGCCTGTTTCATCAGCGGCGACATGCGGCCCTTGCGGGTGAAGGCCTCCATAAAAATACCGCCCTGCAGGGCCGGCATAATCCGCGGCGCAATCCCGCCGCCCAGGAAAACACCGCCCGTCGCCATGACTTTCAGCGCCAGGTTTCCGGCTTCAGCGCCCAGGATGGCGACAAACATCTTGAGCGTGGACTGGCAGAGCCGGCACGCTCGCTTTGGATTCAAAGCCGCGTTGACGATGACGGCGGTGGGGTCATCGGCCGCGGCCAATTCCCCGGCCAGCCAGTCCGGCTCTTCGGCGTGCCCGGTATCTTTCAGAAAGCCATAGATGTTGGGCAACCCGTTGCCGGAGCAGACGCGCTCCCAGCTGACATGCGCCAAGCGCCGGTGAAGATGCAGCAGCATCCTGGTTTCAAGTTCGTTGTTCGGGGCGAAATCTGCGTGTCCACCTTCGGAAGGGTGGGCACGATAACGGGCGCCGTCCCAGGTCAGATAGGCCTCGCCGAGGCCGGTGCCCGGGGCGATAACCGCAATGGCACCGCCGCGCGCCACGGACCCCCTGTTTAGCACGGCCCGGTCGCCGACCTCAAGCGACGGCACGGCGCTGGCGATGGCCTCCAGGTCATTCAGCAGCTGCACGGAGGCAAGATCCAGCGCATCTGCGAGTTGGGTTTCATCCATCACCCAGGGCAGGTTGGTGATTCTGGCGCGCCCCTCTACAACAGGCCCGGCCACACCAAAACTCGCGCATTCAACTTTTGTATCGACCCCGGAGAGAAATTCACGAGCAAGCGCTTCCAGGCTGGCATAATTCCGGCTGACAAAAGTCGCCTGCAAAAGAGGGGCACGCACTCCGGACTCGGGTGCAAAGATCGCCAAATGGGTCTTGGTCCCGCCGATATCCCCGGCCAGAACCGTTTTTTTTGTATTTTTCAGTGGCATGCCGCCTCCGACTGCCGCCTGCGCGTCGGATCTAAAGCCGGGTGGATCGGGGGGCGTGGAGGGGGGGACAAAGGAGCATGCCTCTGTCCATCAGCCCCGTTTGTCAACAACCTCCCGTGTATCCCTGGCCAAAATATCAGACCAGCCGGGTCGAAACTCCGGGATTGCTCCGGCAATCCCGCGGAATCCGTTACCGTATTTGATACTGACCCACTGCGTCTTTGCCGGCTTCCTTGATGGTGAAGAGTGCATGGTCGGCTGCGGCAAGCAAGCCGTTAAATTCCGAGGCATGCTGCGGAAAGGTCGCTATCCCATAGCTGGCCTGCAGCCGGACCTCGATGCCGTGGTTCAGGACATAGACCGTATTTTTTATCCTGGAGCGGATCTCGTAAGCTTTTTGCAGCGCCTGGGGCTGGTCCAGCCCCGGCAAGACCACCACAAACTCGTCCCCCGCGTAGGCCACCGCGTATGCCGGTTCTTCCAGGCAACCGGCGATGGTGGCGGCCACTTTCTGAATTGCGCGACTCCCATTGAGGTGGCCATGGGCGTCAACGACCTTTTTGAAATGGTCCAGGTCCATAAATATCAGGGAGATCGGGGTGCCGGTGTTTTTAGCGCTTTCAATCGCCTCGGCCAGCGCCTGATACAGATAGCGTTGGTTGTAAAGGCCGGTCAAACCATCCCGCATGGCTTGATTTCGAAATCTTTGTTCGCTCTCCCGCAAAGCCACTTCCGCCTTTTTACGCTGCGAGATGTCCACCAGGGCAATCGCCACCCGTGCCAGGGTGTCCTCGTGGCCGGAGACCACCAGTGATTTTCCCAAAACGATTTTGGGTTCGCCTGTTGCCGTCACGAGCGTCTCCTCGCGTTCGTCTGTGGTATTTCCCGCGGCTGCCACCAGGATGATCTCCCGGGCCATCTTCAAAAAACCCTTTGAATCCGTTGGAATAAAGGCGCCACGGGGCCCCGTACTCTCGGCAACGTCCATCATTTCCAAAAAAGCCTGATTATAATTAACGGTCTTGATCAGCGACCAGCAATGGTAGACCTGTTGGGGATTTCGCTCCAGGTATTCTCTAAAATCGGAAATCCCGGATGCGCTCAATTTCTCTATATAGGCCTTCAAAAGGGAAACATCCCATTCGATCATCGCGATGGGTGCGGATTGAAACAGCTGGCGATATCGTTTCTCGCTTTCCCTGAGAGCCTCTTCCGTCTTCTTCAGATCGGTATGGTCTTCGACAATTGCCATAACACCGCTGACGGCGCCATTGCTTTCAGGAATGGGACTGAGATAGTAGCGCAAATGGGTGCAGCCACCCTGGGGATCGCTATGCGGATGCTCGGCGATGACCGGCACCTTTTGAAGAATGCAGCGCTGAATATCAGCAAAGACCCCGGATGCGGCCAGGGCCTGACAATCAGACAGGTTCATTGATCTTGGGTCATCGACCGAATGCCAGGAAAACATCTCCAGCATTCTGCGGTTGATACCGGTGATACCCCCCTGGATATCAATGGTGAAGATTCCGAGCGGGGCGCTGTCGCCCAGGAGCCGGTTGCGTTCCTCAAAGGCCCGAAGTGCCGCCTCGGCCTGCTGGCAGCGCTGTTCAATGTTCTTCAATTTGGCAACCTGTCGGCGCAATGCTTTAACTTCAGATATGATCTGATCTGTGTCCACAGATTCTTGCAGCATAAGCGAATCCTTCGAATTGGTTGGGCTTTTCATTTCAATTTATGGGTCTAGCGGTTATGAGCCGGTGGTGTGCACCCGGCAGGCGTATTTGTAAAACCCGTGGCGACAAAATGTGGTTGGCTTTTATCGCAACGGGGTTGCCAAAGCAATCCTGGGTAACGGGGTTGAAATTTCGCATTTCGGTTCCTGTTGATTTGATGCCATGTCATGCTTCGGCAGGCCAGAATCGATCCCGGCTGTCTTATTCCCCATCCCGCCTATCCGCTCCTGCCGAATTTCCACTGGTTTTTAAATGGTTCGGGCATTTCATAGACGGGCACCTGATAGATACTGCCCCACATCCACCGCGTCGACCTGGACCGGATTCAGATAGCGCTCGGCATAGGTCCGGTAAACCTCGCTTTGCAGAAACAGATCGAACAGGTCGGCATCGATATGCTGGTCGTTGCGCATGAAGCTCATGATGCGGAGAGCCTCGTTAATTGTTTTCGGTGTTTTATACGGCCGATCGGCTGCGGTCAGGGCTTCGAAAATATCCGCAATGGCCATGATGCGCGCCGGGACGGACATCTCCTCTTTCTTCAGCCCGCGGGGATAGCCGGTGCCGATCATGGTCTCATGATGGGCGCCGGCGAATTCGGGTACGTTCGCCAGATAATCGGGGAATTCGAGCCGGTTGAGCATGATAATGGTTTGAATGATGTGCTCGTTGATCTTAAAGCGGTCCTCGGCCGAGAGGGTCCCCTTGCGGATGCTCAAATTGTAAAGCTCGCCCAGGTTGTACTGAACATCCGGGACGCTCATGGTAAACCCATGAGGATTGCCGCTAAAGGGGTCTGCATCGGCGCGGGGGATGACGTGCTCGGGTTTGTCCGCCAGTACGGGCTCGATCACCGGCAGCGTCGGCGCCGGCTCGCGGTTCTTGAGCAGCGCTTCATCCTGAGAGATGCCGATGCGGTCATCCAGATGGCGTACCCACGTTCGGGCGGCGATCCGCTGCAGACGCTCGATTTTTTCGTCGGCCATGAACTCGCCGCCGATGTTGCATTCAGCGACAAAGGCGAAATCGGATGCGATCTGTTTTTGGGTCTTCTCCAGTTCATTCGTCAACAAGTCTTCGTCGCCATCACCGGCCAGGCGCCGGCGATAGCAGGCGATTTCGGCGTCTCTCAGCAGCACTTCGAAGCGCATGCGGATTTCATGGATCCGATTGTAGATCGTTTCCAGTTTGGTGGCCTTGTCGACCACATATTCGGGCGTGGTGATCTTGCCGCAGTCGTGCAGCCAAGCCGCCACCTCGAACTCCCAGCGTTGATCCGGCGAGTCCATCTTGAAATCGGCGAATGGCCCCTCGCCGCTCTTGCACACCGCTGCGGCCAGCATTTCAGCGACGATCGGAACGCGGGCGCAGTGGCCGCCGGTATAGGGGGACTTGGCGTCAATCGCACCGGCAATCAGTTTGGTGAAATCGTCGAACAGCTTGCGCTGCTGTTCCAGCAGGCGCCGGATTTTGGTTTTCATGAGGAAAAAGGTTGTAATCAGGGAATGGATTTCCTTGATGGTGGAATCGAAGGGCTCCGATTCGGAAAAGTCCGACTGCTGGATCTTGTTGGATTCCTGTTCCAAGCGCATCAGCGAGCCTGAAATTTTGCGGGATACCAGCAGGGAAAGGGGCAGGACCACTATCAGGACCAACCCGGAGAATAAAAATATACGCTGCTGCATCCGCCGGATGTGGCCGGTGAAATCCGCGACCGGGGCGATGGAGGCTAAAATCTGGTCAAATTTCAACCCCGCGTTGAGGGGTGTGCAGCGTACCAGATAATTTGCGTCGTCGATCTTCATTTCCTGGGTGCGGTCAAGGCTGTCTTGCGGGCGCGCGCGGTATTCGCCAACCACGGCCCGGACGCGTGGATCCTCCGACGCCTCTCCGGTAAGAAAACGCAATTCTTGGCCGGGTCCGGCGACGACCGGATTTTCCTGCGGGTGGGCGATAAGGCGGCCGGCGCGGTCAAAGAGAAAGAGCGTGCCGTGGTCGGAGATTTTCTGCCGTTCGAGGGAGGCGGCGAAACGCTCCAGGGTGATGTCGGCACCCATAACCCCGCCGCCGTAGAAAAGCTTTTCGGCACAGGTGATCCCGGGAAGCTTCGATGAGCTGAAAATGTAGGGGTCGGTGAAGAAGGCCGTTTGCTCTCCCTGGGCCCTGATGAACCACGGCCTCACGCGGGGATCGTAATCCGGGTCGAGGTCGTCTCTTTCCCCGATGACCTGACGGTTTTGATCCAGAAAGCGCCAGCGCTGTTTCGACAACACCGTTGAATCGGCTGAGATGGTCCGCAGGACATAGACCGTCCCCGCAGGCGCTGCAAACAAGTGACGCAATTCCGGCTTGTCCCTTACGGCCACGATCTGGATAAAACTGCCATCGTCATATCCGCAATAGGTGGAAAAAAGGAAATCATAAGAGGCGAGGGCTTCGAGCATGACCTCCCTACCCGGATGGCCCATGCCGTCTTCCGTCGGTACGCTGGCCATGCCCGGCATGCGCGCGGCCGCCCCGACGATCACCGCCACCGATTCAAGCGCGCTTTGATAGCGCTGCAGGGTTTTGGTGTTGATTTCCGAAAAAAGGCGGTCGGCCATCTGGATAGCCGCCGTTTTGCTTTCATGATGGCTGATCCACAAAAAGAGGCCGCTCAAGGTCACCACAATCACCACCACCAGGGTGGTGATGCCAATATAAAAAGGGAAACGTTTTTTTTTGAAAGTCATAGGTCTTCTTAGATCGGTCGCCGGTGCGGAAATCATAAAAAACGGCGGTTCACACGGTTTCGAAAAAAGCAGCGTACATCCCGCTGCGGGCGATGGCCAAACCCGGAAGGAACTTCAACCGCCCAGGTGCATGCAAAACTGATTATCGATTTCAAATGGTTGGCGGTTTGGTTGTTTGTAAGATCAAGATCAAGGCTGGGGTGGTCTTTTGTTTTAGCGAGGTCGTGATCAATGTCATATATTGGACCAGATTACGGCCCATGGCAAGCTTTGGATGCGCTCTCCGACTGGTTTTGGAATGCCAGGCAGATCCGGTGCCGTGACCGGTGGGCTGGATTTGCAGACCACGCCACTTCAGGTGATGCAGACCCAAGCGCCGGGCTGACCCGCGCCCGGATCGTTTCTTGCCACTTGATCACCATCGTTCCCAGGTATTTGTATAAATTCCGCCTGCCATGCTGGGGCCTTCTCATGGTTCAGCGGCCCTTGGTTTTCGTCAAGCACCCAGGAAATTGACAAATCGACGATTTGATCGTTAATCAGCAATATTAAAAATCGCCTGCTCAAAAACTACCTGCTCCGCGATGCCGGCTACTATCCGGTGGTCACCCTCACCGGCCCGAGGCAGTCCGGCAAGACCACCCTGGTGCGGGCTGCCTTTCCTTCGCACCGGTACCTCTCGCTGGAGCTGATCGATCAGCGGCGTTTCGCCCAGGAGGATCCGCGGGGGTTTTTGACTCAGCTGGACGGCCCGGTTATTCTCGATGAAATTCAGCATGTGCCCGACCTGCTTTCCTACATCCAGGCCGCGGTGGACCAGGACCCCACGCCGGGCCGTTTCGTGTTGACCGGCTCCCAGAACTTTCTGCTGATGGCCAAGGCGGGTCAGACGCTGGCCGGGCGCTGCGGAATTCTCAACCTGCTGCCCTTTTCCCGGGCTGAGCTCGAGGACCAGCCCCAGCCCGAACCAAGTGTGCCGCCCGAACTTTTCGGAAACCCGCATACCGGCCTGGGTCTTTGGACGACCCTGCACACGGGTTTCTACCCCCGCATCCATGACCAGGGGATCCCGCCCGCGGTGTGGCTGCCCGACTACGTGCAAACCTATATCGAGCGGGATGTGCGCAGTCTCTCCAATATCGGCGACCTTAACCTTTTCGGCCGGTTTCTGGCCCTTTGCGCCGGCCGCGCGGCCCAGCTGCTCAACTACTCCAGCCTCGCGTCGGATGCCGGCATCGCGGTGGACACCGCCCGGCGCTGGATCTCGGTGCTGAACACCAGTTTCATCATTTTTCTGCTGCCGCCGCACCACCGCAATTTCAACAAACGCGTCATCAAAACTCCCAAGCTCTACTTTTATGACACCGGCCTGCTGTGCCACCTGCTGGGGATTCGGGACGCCGCCCAGATCCCGGCTCACCCCCTGCGCGGAGCGCTTTTCGAAAACCACGTGATGGCGGAAACGGCCAAGGCGTTTAGGCACCACCGCAGGATCCCGCCGCTCTATTTCTGGCGCGACCGCACCGGGCACGAAGTAGACCTGGTCATCGAGGAGGCTGGCCAACTTTTCCCGGTGGAGATCAAGTCCGGCCAGACCGTAACCACCGATATGCTCGCCGGCCTGCGCTGGTGGTGTGATCTCAGCGGCCGGGCGCTGGAAACCGCCACCCTGGTCCATGGCGGTGCAGACAGCTATACCCGTGGCGGGGTTGCGGTGCGGCCCTGGTTTGGGGTGTAGGGCCATCATTGGCGAAAAACAATGCCGAAGGATAATGTGGTGGGCGGATACAAATCCGGATCGATTTTCCTGAACCGGCCTGCTGCGGTCCAGGGTAACTTCAAATTGGCCGCATGCCTTTTGGGGGTCCATCACAATTTAACGCGAATAATTTCTGTTTTGCCTTGCCGAAGCTGGGATTATGGCGAAGCTGCTGGCCGCACACCGGACTGTGGCAAAACCCAAATGAAGATCGCCACATTCCAAGATCTTCCCTGCGCTCAATAAAAAATGAGCGTGGTTTCAGCAATGTCCATGCATGGCAGGGCGTGATCCTCCCTTGCGAAATGACGCCCAAACTATCCCGGAAGAACCCCCATCGTTATCACCCCCAAAATCTCCCTCCTTACGACCCCACGGATCATCACATGGTGGAGCACCGGGGGGGTCTATTGGGGCATGTCTTGGCATAAATCCCCTCCTGTCAAATAACGCCGTGCCCGTCTGCTGAAATGTATAGGGATGTCACCCCACGCCCTATGCAAAATCCTTTGCGCTGGTCCCTTTCCATATTTGGAGTGAGCCTTCTCTCACGAAAATGCCTTTTTCCTCATTCAGATGGTAGATGTGATCAACAGCCAAGGTCTGAGGGTGCTCGTGGCTGAGAACCAGAATCGTTGCCGTTTCCTTGGAGGAGTTGATGACTTCTGCGAGGAGTTCACGCGCTGGAAGATCAAGATTTGCCCAAGGTTCGTCCAGGATCATGATCGGCGACTCCCTTAGCAGCAACCGAGCAATACAGAGCCGTTGTTTTTCGCCGGCACTCATTCCCATGCCTCGTGGGTCCATGACCGTGTCGATTCCCCGCGGCAGGCGGAACAGGAAATCCCCCAGCTGGGCGCGTTCAAGCGCTCCCAGAATCTTCGCATCATTTGCATCCGGCTGGGCAATGAGGAGGTTGGCCCTTAAGGTCTCTTGAAAAATAAAATGATGTTGTGTCACAACGCCTATCTTCTTGCGGAGTTCGTTCCGCGGGATCTGTCGGATGCTGATCCTATCCAAAAGAATGTCCCCTTCTTCCGGCTCATAAAAGCGCAGAAGAAGGTTGATGAGCGTCGACTTACCGCTTCCACTCTTCCCGTGTAAAAGGGTAACCGCTCTGGCCGGTATCACCATGTCTGCGCTGGAGTAGAGCCGCCGACACCCTGGATACCCAAAGCTCACGCCGCAGAGTTCAACGGTGACGGCTCGCGAGGGCATGACCCCTTCCAGGTGCCCATCCTCGGGTTCATTGGGCTCGGCAAGAAAACTGGCAAGGCGCCGCACGCCGGTAAACTCGGTCTGAACTGTGCTAAGGGATTTGGTGAGGTTGGAGACCGACATTTGCAGAAGGGTGGCATAAAAAAAGAAGATTAGAAAGGGATCGACCTGGAGCTTACCCTTCGACATGAGGAAATAGGCCAGGGCGACGAGCCCCAGGCCTCCAAGTTTGGCCAGGAGTTCGATCCCCGGAGAGAATATGGATAGTACCCTTCCCGCCCTGACCGAAAGCTCTCGGAGCGCACCCGTGCATGCCTGGAAGTCAGCGCTTCGTCGCTTTTCTGCTGCCAGAACCTTGAGGGTGTCAATACCCTGAAGGGTTTCGTCAAAGACGCGATGGATTTCACCCCATCCGGATCTCTGCGCCCTGGCATACTCCCCCATGATTCGGTTGAGAATCGTGACAAGGAGCGCCACCACAATGACGATGCAAAGGGCCGCAAGGGTTAGCGAGGCCGGGCAGAAGTAGAAGAGAATGCCTGTCACGGCCATCGCGGTGATGAGTTCGCGTGCGACCCCGGGAAGAAAGTCAGCGAAAAACCGCTGGGCCTGACCGATATCGTTCGCAAAGGAGGTAAAGAACTCCCCGGCGGACTGTTGCCGGAAATGCTCCAGGGGGAGTTGACTTGTTTGCTCAAAGAAGTCCGTCTGCAGATGCTGGAGGAGATTTGTCGAAAAGACGCTTCCCAGATACCCGCTCACCCCCTGGAGCAGGGCGAGGCTCAGGTACACCCCGGCGAGGTAGCCCAGCAGGGGCAGCCCTCTATTCCACAGGCCTGACTGAGTCTCGCCGATGACAAGGCTGACCAACTGCTGGAAGTAGCGCGGCTGCAGTGAGACAAGAAGGCCGCAGCCAAGCTGCATGAGCACAAGCAGCGTCAAGGGGATCCGATACCTTGAGATGACTGTGGCGCTCCAATTTCTCAGGGCCCGTTCTGACCGGATTTCTCTTCGATTAATCCGGTCAGGGCACGGTGCATCCTCCCGAATATGAGTTGATAGTCTTTGCAGAAATAATCCTTGGCCATAGGGTCCTGATAGAACGCCAGAGCATTGTGCGGGCACCCGCCATGGCAGACAGACCAGTGAACACACGAGTGGCAGCCTGTAAGCACTTCCGCCCGCCGGCGGATGTTATCACACAGCGGGGACGCAAACAGCATCTCCAGGGCCATGTCATGGACATTCCCCAGGATGTGCGTCTCAAAGCGGCTGCACAACACAGCATCCCCGGAGGGCTTTACACCTAAATGAGACCCGACACAAGTCGGCCTTTGCTGACATTCGTAGGGAGCGTTCTCCAGAATGGCTTTGAGATAGAGATCCAGGGGGGACACCGGAATCCGCCGCACTTCCGTGTCTATCCACTCTTCCAACAAGCGGCACAGAAAAACACCGTATTCGCCCTGCCGGAGGAGAAAGGGGGCAGCGCTTGCCGGATTCATGGCAGGGATCATCGGGTTCACACGGAATCCGGAACCCAGGCTTTGGAAATAACGGTAAATCTCTTTTTCCCGCCCAAGGCTCATGCGAGTGACGACTGCATTGAAACCCACCTTAAGCCCGTTTTCTTCCGCGAGCCTTAGCTTGTCCAGAACCAGTTTGTGACTTCCCCTGCCGTCTGCTGAGACCCGCATTGCGTCGTGCAGTGCGGGGAAAGCGTCCAGGCTAAGACCAATCTGGAAATTCTGCTCGCGGAAAAACATGCAGAAATCCCTGTCAAGGAGCAAGCCGTTAGTCTGGAGGAAATGCTGAAAGCAGGGGCCGGAGGAAAGATCGGCTGCAAGCTTTGTGGCCTGACGGAAGAACTCCAAACCTGCCAGAAGGGGTTCGCCGCCGTGCCAGAGGATGTGAATTTGGGTGAAGCCCTGACGTTCAGCGTAGCGCGCGGCACTCTCCAGAGCAGCCTGCAGGGTTCTCCGGCTCATGACGCCGCCGGAGGTTGTGTGTGAGTAGCAATAGACACAGCGAAGATTGCAACGCTTAACCGGCTCCAGGATGAGGGTAAAGGTCTTGTTCGCGTCACTCCCCATGGGTGAGTTCCTGCTTCACAGCCTCCAGCACGTGGCGGCGGAAGGTTCTCAGACCATCGCAGTAATAAGTCTCTCCCTTGATTTCACCCCGTTCAGCAGGAAGACGCCCTTCATGCCAGCGGCTGTCCGGAAGACCCTTGGTGCGCGACTGGAGCAGCAGGGCATGGTACTTCAGGCAGGTTATGCAGCCTCCCCCGCACTGCCGCCCCCATTCACATTTCCAGCAGGCCATAGCCTCCCCAGATTTTCGCACCATGTGCTTGACCTCTTCCCAAAGAAAGGTTTTCCGCTTCAGAATATATTCCAGGGAATCATTCCGGATGTCTCCCAAAGCAGTCCTTTCGTCATTCAGCCACTGATCACAGCTGAATGCCCTTCCAAGGGGATCAAAAATCAAGCGTCTCAGATCGCAGCGCTTTTTATGATAGGGGTCGCCGCGGTCGATTTCTGGCCGAAGGATCATTTTAAGTTCCTGTCGGAGTTCCTTGAAATCGACCCGTGCCTCCTGATCATAGAACCACAGGTTAAAAAGATTGATAAGGAATTGCCCTACCTCTTCAGAAGAGGGGGCCAATTCGGAAGGACGAGACAGGCCATCGACTGGCTGGAGGACATCTTCCGGCCGCAAATCATAAATGTCCAGTTGGACCTCCGCCCGCAAGGTCTTGAAGAACTCGAAGATCTCTCTATCCCGGCCCACAGCCGATCGAGTAACCACGGCAATCACTGCGATGCGTTCCTGACCGGCATGCCGGCGATAGCGATCAATGCCCTTCATGGTGGCGTCAAAGGTTCCGCCTCCCGATAGGCGAAACCGGCGATGCAGGTCGTGGATCTCCTGGGGGCCGTCGAGGCTAAAACCCAACTGAAAGCGGTTGTCTGAGAAGAACCGGGCCAGTTCATCGCTCATGAGGGTTCCGTTGGTCTGGATCCGGTTTTCGAAAAGGAGTTCGGGATAGCGGTTTTCGAGACGGATAATTTCGCGGAAGAAGTCAATACCGGCCAGCAGCGGCTCCCCGCCGTGCCAGTAGACCTGGATGCACCGGGCTTGAGGATCGATTCTCAGGTTGTGGGTGATAACATGACGCAGAATAGATTCGACGGTGGAAATCTCGATGATTCCCCCAGAGTGCTCCTGGAAGCAGTAGTGGCAACCAAAGTTACAATTCCGAGTGACTTGGATCTGGGGCACAACAGGCAGATTCTGCTCCCATCCGGGTTTGTATTGCTGAAAACGAGGCATTTTCGATCCAAATCCCGCTTCCGTGCGGCAGGATGGTCTCCCTTCATGAATTGAGGCTCACAGATCCCCACCGATCAAGTCCACCAGTTGTACCAGTTGCCCCAATTGCCCCAGTTGCCCCAATTGCCCCAGTTGCCCCAGTGAGGGAAGGATGTTTTTTTCTTCTTCTCCCGGGTGATTTCATCCATCACCTCGCGCAACACACTGCTTCTCCTCGTTTGGCCATCTTTTTTAGTTTCCATGGGTCTTCCCTTCCCCCGCAACACAAGGATTCCATAATCTGTCCTATGCCGTTCTGTTCATAGCGTGGTCAAGGGCGATGCAATCGGATAAAGTCTTTCCGCTTACGGTTGCTGGCTTTTTCCTTCGAAAACATACAAAGTCATCATGGACTGGCAAGTTCGTTTTTCAACTGCTTTATCTTCTTATTAAAGAAATCCTCCGCCCTCTGTGCTTGGAGTTGAGGATCGCTTTTGGCAAACTCTTCCGCTTTCTTGACGTATTCCTCAGCTTCCAGACGATTCTGGTTTTTATTATAAGCGCCAGCCAAATACAACGCCACAAAAGCGTCGCATGGATTGCTTTCGAGAGCCTTTTTATAATCGTTTATGGCCTCCTTGTACTTCCACTGCGCCTCCCGTGAGTTCCCTAACAGGATGTAGGCTCTACTTTTATCCTGGGGTCTTAGACTGGGGCTCGCTATGGCATCCTTGCACGCCTGTTCTGCTTTCGCGAACTGATTAAGTTCAAGGCTTGCCTGAGCCAGACTGAGTCTGTAGCCTGGGAGGTCAGGATCAATGTTTTTCTGCTTTGATAGCCCGATTGCTTTTTCGAATTCGGCGCTTGCAGCCTGGAACTCGCCTTGCCTGAGATACAGTTGTCCGAGCCCATCCCTATTGGCTGCCTCCTTATCTCCACCTAAAGACAGCCCCCTCTTGAAGGCAACCTCGGCATCTTTCATTTTTCCATCTTCAAGGTATGAGAGCCCCAGTTGATAGTTCCAGTCGGCGAGATTCTTATCATCTGGATTCTTTTCCTTTAACAATTCGATTGCTCTATTGAAGGCAGTGATTGCCTCAGCGTGTTTTTTAAGGCCACTACATGACTGACCACTGTTAAAGTAATAAATATGCAAAAATTCAGAGTGCTCTATGCCGTCCTCTTTTTGTCCGTTTTTTTCAACTAAATCAATGGCCTTTTGAAAGAAGTCCTTCGATTTCTTGAACTCATTTTTTTGCAGATAAATCTGGCCCAGCCCGAACCAAGCAGCCTCAATTGCTCCCCCCCCGCTCTCTGTTGCGGCGTTGAAGCTTTCTTCAGCCTTACCAAATTCATTTATTTTTAAATAGTAGAATCCATAGCTGACACGCTTGTTCGCCTCAGCGATGCGTTGCGTTTCGGCTCTTTGCTGTACTATATAAAATAACAAGAAACCAGCAGCCGAGACAAATATCACCAGCCCCATAGCACGCTTGTACCATGCCACTCGAAGCTCAGCCCCCTTTGCCAGTTCATCTTTGCGCTGCTCCTCTTCCTCTTGCTTCCTGCAAGCGTCCACATACGCCTGTGCATCTGCTTCGGCCAGCCAGCCGTCTACGGAATAAGCGAGCGCGCGATGCAGCCGTTCACCTTTCAGACTGAGGTAGTCGCTCGACTTGTCATGGCTCGTCCAGTCGCCGGCTTGCCTCCCAATCTGTTTGATGAGGTGCAGCCGCTCCTTGGCTTCTGCCCCCGTCACGATCCGGTAGATCTGATCCCAGTGGCGCAGCAGGGCTTCGTGAGCGATTTCGAGTTGACCGTTCGGCCCCTCCCCGAAGCGGCGCAACAGCCCGGCCGCGACAAATTCTTCGATGACCCTGATCACCTCGCCAGAATCTGGGAAAAGTACCTGAAGCACTTGCACGAGTTCAGTTTCATTCCGGCGTCGTCGGAGCGGCTCTTCAAAACTCTCATCAAGGACTATCAACTCCAGGAGCAGACGCTCACAGATCTTTTGCTGTGGGGCAGAGAACGTGCGAAAGACGCTCTCGGCGACCGTGCCCAGTGCCCGTTCAACGTCGGGCAAATCCTGCACCATCCTCTCGGTTACTAGATCGAGCGGCTCGCCGGATTCGTTCTTGGGCCGCATGTCCCACAGCCGGCGCAGGGCGAACTGCAGCAGCGGCAGTCCGTTGGTGAGCCCGGCGGTCTGGCTGGCCATCTGGTCAATCAGGCCCGCGGGAATGAAGCGCAGGCCAACCTCGTCGGCCGGTTCCTTGATGGCGCGCTTGATGGCGCTAAAGCCGATGGCTGACAGGTAAAGTTCATTATTCTCACCGACAAGCCGCATGTGCAATGGCTTCAAGGCGTTGTTGCTTTCAAAGCGCGCGAGGTGGTCCGTTCGCAGGGTCAGCAGGATCCGGCAGGAGAAACCATTCACGGAAGCAGCGGGTTCCGAAAGCGCGCAGAGCACTTGGGCAAAGGCGCTCTGTTTGCTTGCATCATGACACAGGGTGAGCAATTCCTCAAACTGGTCAATGAGTAGCATGAGGGGCTTGTCCTGACACAACTCAGCCATTTGGGCCAGTGCCTCGTCGGGTTTCGCGGCCAGGTCGTTCGCGATTTCACCGGCTTGATCGGGGTGCCCGATGGCTTGAGCCACCGATGCGGCCAGCTCTTTCAGTGCGTCGGCAGCCGGGGTAAGCCGTGGACCGAAGAGCCATGCACCTTCGTGAAGGTCTCGCAGTCGAGGCAGAATTCCGGCCAAAGCAAGTGAAGACTTTCCGGAACCTGATGCGCCGATAATCAGCAGGATTCGGTTCCCCTGCTGATTGAGGTGTGTGACTGAGCTGGAGACAAGCGCGTCTCGTCCAAAGAAGCTGCCACGTTGATGCTGTGTGTATGGCTCAAGCCCAGGGTAGGGACAGTCTCCCAAAAGGACGATTCCTGCGCTCGGGTCGAAGTCAGCCAGTGAGTCGATGCCCTCAATGTAATGCCCTTTCGTTCGAAGGCGGGAGTGCCAGCGTTCAAGCAGAGACCTGAATGCTCGACGGTCCGCGGATCCCAGGGGGATGAAACGGCCCTGCTTGGCAACGTCTTGCAGCCAGACACCGATCTCGGCGATCAGTCGTGCGCGCACTGATTCGTCGTTTTCGCCCGCATCGATCCGTTCGAATTGGCTCTCGAACTCCTCGGATTCATCAGAGATTTCATCGAGGCTCTTGCGTTTTTGATTGTTCATCGGGGCATCCCTCCGCAGCAAGGGTATCAGTCCGCCTCCCGTTGGCGTGTGGTGAGATCGTCGAGCCACTTCTCGAGGTCGCAAGCGCGCTCCCCAGCGCTGCTAACCTCTTTCAGGGTCCTCTTGTCAACACAATAGAAGGTGTCGTCGAAGGGCTTGCGCATTTCATCGAACGCGGCCACGCCACCCTCAGCACGCAGCCGCTCAAGCCGCTCTTTGAGGCGCAGCAGATTGTCAAAAAAGGGGTCGCATGCAGGGGAGAAGCCCTGCGAAAATTCCCTCGAAACTGGTTGAACGACCGCGAAACAATCTCCTTGGTCCGTTTCAGCGCTGCCTGCTTGATGAGTTTCAGCTTTCTGGATTTCCATACCAACCAGAGGAAGGAGTTTAGTGGACAACCAGCTCTCGCGATAGTGATTGAGCCTTTTACCGAACAGAGTTGTCTCACGGAATGCATCTAATTCGTGCAGCTTGTCGTGAGCTTCCTGCCATCTATGATGAATGGATAGTGAATTCTGCACACGCTTCCTGCTGGCTCTGACTTTCACGAGTTCTTCGTCAAGTCGTTTATTGTCGGCGGGATCCAATTTCCACTGCTGTCTCGCCTGTTTGAGGCCTTCGCGTAAAGCCAGATAACGCTCGCGCAGATCACTTTCCTCTGCCGTCATGCTGCGGTCGGCTTCACTGAAAGCGTCCTGCACGGCCTCGGCAAAGCTATCCAGGAGTTCAGCGAAGGCCTCCACACTAAGCCGAGAATGAGGAGAATCAGATTCTACATTCCACAGTGGAGGTAACTTGAGCAGGTTGTCGAGACTGTCGAGTAGTTCCCGATGTTTAGGATCAATTGACCGGCTTGCGTCACTGATAGCGCCTATTTGTCGCGAGGCACAGTACACGCGCCCCCATATCGCTCTTTCCCTTGACATACTCAGCGTTCCCTCTTGCATCCACTGCGACAACACTTCTTCGCGTAGCGGACGTATTACGTGCTGGCAAAGTTCGTGCAAATAATCGTGGATCCGCTTGCAGTTGGCGATCAATGTGACCTTCCGAATGCAGTCTCGAATGTCTGGTGTCAACGCAACGATCAGTTCGGCAAACGGGGTTCCTGCGTGAATTACAGGGAAAAGATCATCGATGGCCTCCTTCAGAGTCTTCTCCAAGCGTTCGCGAAACATGCGAAGGTTGGCGAACATGTCCGCGTGACGTTCGCCAAGTTCGTCCTTGAACTTCTCAAGTCTTTTTTTCTGATCTTCTGTCTGCTTCTGAATCCAGTCCTTGAGGTCTTCTCTTTCTTCTGAAGAGACACGGAATTGGTTCGCGGTGCCCGGATTGCCAGCAATAAACACGAACAACTTCTTCTGACGCAGAATTGCATGCCTATACTCCCACTCGGTGACACTCAAACCGCCAGCGCCCTCCTCGTCGGATATCGTGCCGTAGTTCCAGCCGACGATGAGCACAACCCAGTCGGCCTCCTCCACCCAGCGTTTGCTGACGGCTACAGCGAACTCCCGATCGCCGCTCTGGGTTTCCTTCTCCATCGACACTTCGACAAGTTGAACCTTTTTTTCCTTTTCTGCAGCAACCATCCTGATGATCTGCGACGCCTCTTCTCGATATTGGGCCAAGTCAGCACGGGTGCTGCTGATCATGATCTTTATTTTTACTACCGACTCTGGCATCGCTCCCCGCTCCCGTTAGTAAAAGGGACTTCCCCCTCTCTTGAAAAAATAAGAGAAGCAGTTGTTTAAGGCGCCCCGCGCATGCTCGTTCAAGGATAAAAAATAAAGGAAAAAGGATAGGGACTCGCTTTCTGGGAACATTGTAGGGTAAAAGGCTACTTGTTTGTCAAGCAAAAAAAGGCCACAGGTGTAGTACAGGTCGAAATCGGATTTGGGCTGCCGTCAGAAAGCAGCTGCGATCAGACTCAAAAATTGACTTCGCAGGTGCCAAGTGTTTCAAAAATTGGGATTTTTAGCCAAATTTGAGCATGATTATCCGCTGCGCCTCAAGGGCCGTTTGCGATTATTAAAGCCTTTAATTGCCAAAGAAAATCTGAAACTGATCTCTTTCAGGAAGTTTTAAAATGCCGCTTTGCATTTTTCGTTTTCTTCAGATTCTTGCCCCTTTTTGATCCCATCATTTTATTCAGCGTTTCAGTTTCTGTTGATTTGATGCCATGCATGCTGCGACAGGCCAGAATCGATGCGCCCGCTGTCCTGCATTGCATCATATGCCGGGGGATCAAGGGGCGGCTTGTTTCCGGGGACAATTCGGATCGCCATCGGTTTCCGGAAAGGCTGGGCGCAGTCCTGCAACCGATCGCTAACGTCCGGAGGCGGCTGTTGGCCAGTTACGTGGGAAGCTTCCCCCGCCGCTACCACCGCTGCTTATCGGGTGGCCGAGCGGGCGGGGCGGATTTCGGGTGTGGATAAGGGCCGGATTCGATCTGCCGGCAAACAGGCCCGCGCGGTGGGGCGGCCTATTGGGTTACCCGTGATCTGGGCTTGACGGCAGCGGCGGACGCGCAAGGCCTTGGGCTGTGAGAATCGGCCGTCAGGCTGGCCGCCGAAAGAGGCCGGATCTTTGTGAAAGCGGTGTTATTGACCATGAGGGAATAGAAACGCGGAATTTCAACCCTGTTCCGGCCCAGCACCGTTCACCGTTAACCGCGGAAGTCATTATTCGGATCGTGCCTGACGCCCCTTTGCGCTCTGGCGGCAGCCGATGCAACAATGCGTCAGGCCTTGACATGAGTGGGGCACCTGGGAGCGATTTTATCCCCGTACACCAGAAGGGACGAACTGTACACGAAGGCTTTTACGCCATTTCTGGCGGCCGCTTTCATGAGGGTTACAGATCCGTCAAAAATCGTGGGTTTCAGGGACGCGTAAGATTCGAAGGTGGCTTTCGCACCGAGATGAATGACGGCATCGACCCCTTTTACCGCCTGTTTCAGGCTAAGGTCATCCTGAAGGTCCCCGGTCAACATTTCGATTTCGGGGTGTCTGATCACGCACCGATCCTGCAACAAGTCACGAACCATGAACCGCGGCCGGCAATCTTCCAGCACCAAACGCCTTGAAACTTCACATCCGATAAAACCGGATGCCCCTGTAACCAGTTTTTTGGTTTCATTTGGCTCAAAACGTTTCCGGAATCCCATCCTCAAAAATGATGTTGAAACTCCTTCGCCTGGCGGTTCGAATGCCCGCTAACAGGGTTTCGGCCGCATCGACCGCAACGTTTTTCAGTCTGGGAAGGACCCGAATACGGCTGAACGCTATTTGTGGACTACCGGACTTGAACGCGTAAAAGAGGCTTTTAAGGGGATTCCCCAACGCTGGGACGCGGAAATTATTCCATTTCCACCGTTTCGGAATAAGGCTGGTGAAGGCCCTGAAAAATAAAAAGCCGTCTCTGGAGCCGTCAACTCCACATTCGGCCTTTCAATAACGACCTGCGTCGTTGATTTTTTTGGCGTCCCCAAGGGGATTTGAACCCCTGTTGCCGGCGTGAAAGGCCGGTGTCCTGGACCAGGCTAGACGATGGGGACTCTGAGGGTCGCTGGTGGGCCGTGCTGGACTCGAACCAGCGACTC
>Ga0105100_10000504_pt1 | contig 23148 bp, 20 predicted proteins | sample PPLLak12cMay2015_2_FD_87033 | JGI IMG/M metagenome (GOLD analysis project Ga0105100, IMG submission 87033) | Freshwater sediment microbial communities from Prairie Pothole Lake near Jamestown, North Dakota, USA - PPLs Lake P8 Core (1) Depth... | ecosystem: Environmental > Aquatic > Freshwater >...
CTAAGGATCTGGCCCTTGTAGCCGTTAACCGAGGCAGCACTATGCCGGCCTTGCGACCGGGCCGGTCGGCTCTTACGTGACCGTCAGCATCCAGATCAGAGTTCGACTCGCCTTCGCCGCCGTGCTGCTCCTAGGCGCGGCGCTGTCGGCCTTCGTGTGCCTGAACGGCCGCGCAGTCCTGGCCGTGTCCCAGCCCCTGCTGCAGCAGCAGCTGCCCTTGCTCGAAACGATCTCCCGCCTGCAGCTCGCAGTGGCCGAGCAGGAGCCGATTCTGTACGAGTACTACGCGACCACCGACCGGGCGGTCTTTCAGCAGCGTTTCGGCGGCAACGACGGCGCGATCCAGCGCGATCTCGACAGCCTGTCCCGCGTGCTGGGCGAGACGGGCCGCGTGGCCGGTGTCAGGACCCGGTATGCGCGCCTGCGCGAGCTGGCGGGAGCGTTGGATAAGACCCTGCGCGTGTACGGAAGCGAGGCGGTCGAGTGGGATCGCGCGCGCGAGGTGCTGGTGGAGGTGTCGGCTGCCGGCCGCGAAGTCAACGCGGAGCTCAGCGCGCTGGCGGCGTCAGTGCGCGATGCGGTCAGCCAGGGTGGGGCGCAGACTGGCGCTCGCGTGGACTCCGTGATCACCGCCGTGCTGGCGTTCAGCATCTTGATCGGCATCGTGGCAGCGTTCGTGGGCTACTACGTCACCGCGTATCTGCGCGAGGCGGGCGAGCGCCACAAGCTGGCGATGTTCGTGGAGAAGAACCCGAACCCCGTATTCAGGCTCACCGCTAACGGAGACGTGCTGTACGCCAACCCCGGTGTTGCCGACCTGCTGCGCGCAGTCGGACACGAAGACAGCGGGCCCCGCAGTCTGCTGCCATCGGACATCGCCCAGCGCGCGCACGCGCTCGCCGACGCAACCAGAGAGGCGGACCGCTTCGAGTATGAGATCTTCGATCGGACCCTGCAGTGCGTGCTGCGCTACCTGCCGGGTCATGACGTGTTCCACTGCTATCTGGCCGATATCACGGAGCGCAAGAAGGCCGAAGCACGGCTGCGCCACCAGGCATTCCACGATGCGCTGACCGGGTTGCCGAACCGTCGGCTGCTGCAGGAGTCGATTGCCGGGCTGGTCTCCACGCAGCGGGCGGCCGTGGTACAGGTGAACGTCGACCGCTTCCGCCAGTTGCTGACCGACGTGGGCCCGGAGGTGGGCGACGAGCTGCTGCAGAACGTGGCTGCGCGGCTGGCCAATTTCTTCCCGGCGGGCGCCTCTCCGCCGAACCTGTATCGCCTCGAAGGCGACACCTTCGCGCTGCTGCTGACCGGACCCAACGCCGAGCGGGAAGCGTCCGATGTCTCCAGAGAGATCCTCGATGCCCTGCGGACGCCTTTCTACATCGAGGGTCGCGAGTTGTTCCTGTCCGCCAGTGCCGGCATCGGCTTGTTTCCCGCGCACGGCAGCGATGCCGCGGAACTGGTTCGAAACGCCGGCGCCGCGCTGCATGCGGTCAAACAGGCAGGCGGTGGCAGCTTCCTGACCTACAACCAGGAGATGACCGCGCGCGCGAGCGAGCGCCTGGCCCTCGAGGGCGACCTGCGGCGCGCGCTGGAGCGTGAGGAACTGTTCCTCAACTACCAGCCGCAGGTGGAGCTGATGGGCGGCCGGATCATCGGTGGGGAAGTCCTGCTGCGCTGGACGCGGCGGGAACTCGGCGGAGTGTCGCCAGCGCGTTTTATCCCGGTGGCCGAGGAGACGGGTCTGATCATGCCGATCGGGGAATGGGTGCTGCGTCGTGCCTGCCGGCGTGCGGTGGAGTGGCGACGCCACGGGTTCGCAAACGCCGGGGTCGCGGTGAACGTCTCGGCCCGCCAGTTCCAGCGCCCGGGCCTGGTGGAGCTGGTGTGCGATGTACTGGCCGAGACAGGGCTCGAGCCCAGGGCGCTCGAGCTGGAGATCACCGAAGGCTCGGCCATGCACGACGTCGAGCGCACCGTGCGCATCCTGCAGGAGCTGAAGGGCCTGGGCGTAACGCTCGCCATCGACGACTTCGGCACCGGCTTCTCGTCCCTGAGCTACCTGTCGCGCTTCCCGATCGATCGTCTCAAGATCGACCAGTCGTTCGTGCGCGGGCTCGGGCAGGATGCGAGCTCGACGGCCATCGTCTCCGCCGTCGTCACCCTGGGCCATACCATGGGACTGCGCGTCATTGCCGAGGGGGTCGAGACACCGGAGCAGCTGAGCGTTCTGCGCACCATGGGATGCGACGAGATTCAGGGCTACTTGTTCAGCAAACCGCTCCCGCACGACCAGTTCGTCGCCTGCCTGAGCGAGGGGCGCCGCCTGGTGCCCGAACGCGGCGAGCAGGGGCCCTTCTACGGGCAGCCGGGGCTGTCGCAGGTGGTGTAGTCTCAGTGGAAATCGCGTGAGCGCGCCACCAGGCCCCCGAGCAGGGCACTGTGATCGACCAGCTTGCCGGCGAGCAAATGCACCACCTCCCCCTGGCGCTCGACCGTGCCGTGCACGGCCAGCAGCTGTGAGCCGAGCAGCGCTCGTCTCTGGCTCTCGGCGACATCCCGCCACACCACCACGTTGACCATCCCGGTTTCGTCCTCCAGCGTGACGAAGATCACGCCGCTCGCGGTGTCGGGCCGCTGACGGCCGATGACGATGCCTGCCGCACGCGCGAGCTTGCCATGCGGCAGTTGTCGCAACTGTGCCGCCGTGACCATACGCAGCTTCGCGAGCCGCGGCCGCAGCAGCGCGACCGGATGGCGGCCGAGCGTGAGGCCCAGGCTGGCATAGTCGGCCACGATGTCCTGGCCTTCCGTAGGGGGGCCAAGCTGGGCAGCGGGGTCCGGGATCGGTGCGTCGCGCAGCACTGGCGGGCGCGGCTCGATGCCCGTGACATCCCACATCGCCTGCCGGCGGTGTCCGCTGATGGAGGCGAGCGCGCCGGCGGCGGCCAGCGCGTTCATGTCGTGACGATTCAACCCGGCGGCGTGAGCCAGGTCTTCGATTGTGAGGCGTGAGGAGTGAGGGGTGAGGAGTGAGGAGCAAGCTCCATCCCCACCCCAGCTCGCCCCCTGCACGGGGTAGAGAGCAAAACCTCCCTCTCCCCTCGTGGGAGAGAGCAGGGGAGAGGGGGATAAGCGCAGCCGCTGGCGCGCTTCGACCAATCTCTCTGCAGCGGCCTGCGACAGCCCTTTCACCATGCGCAAGCCGAGCCGCAAGGCGGGTGAAGATTGCTCCTCACCCCTCACTCCTCCCTCCTCACGGCTCGAGCCGCACTGCGGCTCGAGCGTGCAATCCCACTCGCTTACCAGCACGTCCGACGGCAGCACCCGCACGCCGTGGCGCTGCGCATCCTGCACCAGCTGAGACGGTGCGTAGAAGCCCATGGGCTGGCTGTTGAGCAGGGCGCAGGTGAAGGCCGCCGGCTCGTAGCGCTTCAGCCAGCAGGAGACGTAGACCAGCAGCGCGAAGCTCGCGGAGTGTGATTCGGGAAAGCCGTACTCGCCGAAGCCCAGGATCTGGCGGTAGATCTGCTCGGCGAACTGCTCCGGGTAGCCGCGTTCGCGCATGCCGTCCTTGAGGCGCTTCTCGAATGGCTCCAGGCCGCCCTTGCGCCGCCACGCTGCCATCGCCCGCCGCAGCCTGTCCGCCTCGCCGGGCGTGAAGCCGGCGGCGACCACGGCGAGCTGCATCACCTGCTCCTGGAAGATGGGCACACCGAGCGTGCGCTCCAACACTTTCCTGATGTCCTCGGAAGGGTAGGTGACCGGCTCCAGCCCCTGGCGGCGGCGCAGGTAGGGATGCACCATGCCGCCCTGGATCGGGCCGGGGCGCACGATGGCGACCTCGATCACCAGGTCGTAGAAGCGATTGGGTTGCATGCGCGGCAGCATCGCCTGCTGCGCGCGCGACTCGATCTGGAACACGCCGACGGTGTCGGCGTGTCCGATCATCTCGTACACGCCGGGATCCTCGGGCGGCACGTCGGACATGCCGAAGGGCTTGCCGCGCCAGCCGCTCACCAGCGCGAGTGCACGGCGGATGGCCGTGAGCATGCCCAGCGCCAGCACGTCGATCTTGAGCAGGCCGAGCGCATCGAGATCGTCCTTGTCCCACTGGATCACCGTGCGATCGTCCATGGCGGCGTTCTCTATGGGCACCAGGCGCGACAACGGACCGCGCGAGATGACAAAGCCGCCCACGTGCTGCGACAGATGGCGCGGGAAACCGACGATGATGCTCACCAGGGCGATGAGCTTGCGGATGACGGGGCTGCCGGGGTCGAAGCCCATCTCGCGCAAGCGCTCGGGCCGCACCTTGCGGCCGTCCCACCAGGCCAGGCTCTTGGCCAGGCGGTCCACCTGCGCCAGATCCAGCCCGAGCGCCTTGCCCACGTCGCGCAGCGCGCTCTTGGGCCGGTAGGTGATGACAGTGGCGGCAAGCGCCGCGCGGTCGCGGCCGTATTTGCGGTAGATGTACTGGATGACCTCTTCGCGTCGCTCGTGCTCGAAGTCCACGTCGATGTCCGGCGGCTCGTTGCGCTCTCTGGAGATGAAGCGCTCGAACAGCATATCCATGCGCGCGGGATCGACCTCGGTCACGCCCAGGCAGTAGCACACCGCAGAGTTGGCGGCCGAGCCGCGCCCCTGGCAGAGAATGCCCTGGCTGCGCGCGAACTTCACCACGTCGTAGACGGTGAGGAAGTAAGGCTCGTACTGCAGCTCGGCGATGAGCTTGAGCTCGTGCTCCACCAGCGCGCGCGCCTTGGCGATGTCCACACTGCGGCCGGCGGTGAAGTGGCTGCCCCAGCCCGCTGCGCTGTGCGCAGTGGGTGGTGAGGCGTGAGGCGTGAGGCGTGAGGAGAGAGAGGGTGAGGCGAAAGGCGTGAGGCGGGAGGCGTGAGGCGCATGCTGCTGACTCCTTCCCCCTTCCAGGGGGAAGGTTGGGATGGGGGTGAAACGCGCGCTATCAGGAGATGCTTGCGCTGTACCCCCACCCCAGCCCTCCCCCTTCCAGGGGGAGGGAGAAGTTCCATTCTCTCCTCTTGCAGGAAAGAGCCTGCCCGAGACCTGATCCGGGGGCTGGGGTGAGGGGGACTCCTGCCACCTCCCACCTCCCTCCTCACGCAACTGCGCTCCAAACCTCCATCGGAACCCTTCCTCCGTAAGCCCGCGCAGCCAGCTCGCCGGCGTCTCTCCCGCTGGCACGATCTCTTCGGGATACTCGTAGCGCAAGCTGTCGAGAGAAAAGGAGCAGCGCTGCGCCACATCGAGGGTGGCGATCAGCAGCTCGGGCGGATACAGGCGCGCCAGCCGCTCGCGCGAGCGCAGATAGCGTTCGCCGTTGGGGAACAGCGCGTGACCGCAGCGGGCGAGCGGTGTGCCGAGGTGGATGGCGGTGAGAGTGTCCTGCAATGCGCGGCGCGCGCGCACGTGCATGTGCACCCCGCCGGCGGCTACCAGCGGCAGGCCGGCGTCCTGCGCATGGCATTCCAGCTGCTCCAGGCGCGTGCGGTCGTCGGGGCCGAGCAGCAGCTCGGCTGCGATCCAGCAGCGTCCCTCGAAACGGGACCCGAGCCAGCGGGCGTGGCCGATATCCGGCTCCTCTCCCGGGAGCAGCAGCGCGAGGCAGCCGGGCACGCCGTCGTCCAGATCCGCTGTGGTGAGATGGTATTCGCCCTTCTTCGAGCGGCGCCGCGCGCGAGTGATCAGCTCGGAGAGATTGCCGTAGCCGGTGCGGTCGGTGGCGAGGAGGACGAGGCGCAGTGCTGCGCTGCGTGAGGCGTGAGGCGTGAGGCGTGAGGCGCATGTGCTGTGCGCAGGGAGGAGGGAGGAGGGAGGAGGGAGGAGTGAGGAGCAAGCTTCACCCCCACCCTCTCCCCTCGCGGGAGAGGGCTGGGGTGAGGGGGCGCGCGAGGCGTAGCGAAAATCTCCCCCTTCCCTCGTGGGAGAGAGCCTGCCCCGGATTTGATCCGAGGGTCGGGGTGAGGGGGAACCTTGCGCCTCACGCCTCACGCCTCTCGCCTCACCATCGAGCGCCAGCTCCGCCCCGACAATCAGCTTGATGCCGTGCTCCTTCGCCGCCACATGCGCGCGCACCACGCCCGCCAGCGAGCACTCGTCGGTGACGGCAAGCGCCGAGTAGCCGAGCCGCGCGGCGCGCTCGACCAGCTCCTCCGGGTGCGAGGCCCCGCGCAGGAAGGTGAAGTTGGTCAGACAGTGCAGCTCGGCGTAGGAGGGGAACATGGAGCGGCCTTGATATATGTACTAATATACAGCATCAGACAGCCTTGCCAACGCCGCTCGTGGTCTTGCGTTGTTCCTCGTCCTTATCTATAACTATCTCAAGCCCCCGTGCATCTCCGGGTCGGCCGACATCCCCGGCACAAACAGGAGAAACCGATGAGCATGCTGACCAAGGCTGCGGTGACCACCATCCTTCCGGTCAAGGACATGGCGCGGGCCCGCGACTTCTACCAGAACAAGCTCGGGCTCGAACCCAAGGGGTTTGCCGCCGACGGGAACTACCTCTTCGCCTGCGGCGGCGACGCCCATATTGCGCTCATCACCAAGCCCGAAGGCACCAAGGCCGAACACACGGCACTGAGCTTCGAGGTCCAGGGCATCGAGCGCGTGATCGAGGGGCTGAAGGCTAAGGGGGTGGTGTTCGAAGACTACGACTTCCCCAATCTCAAGACCGTCGACCACGTATGCGTCCTCGGCTCGGACAAGGCGGCCTGGTTCAAGGACAGCGAGGGCAACTACCTGTGCGTGCACGAAGGGCCGCACTGATCGCGATCTAGGCTGCTAGGCGAAGACGCCCTGGAGAAACCACGCCGCCTCGCCTCGCTCGCGGTAGATCCAGAAGCGCCGGCCCGCTGCGTCGGTGGCGATAAAGTAATCGCGCGTGACGTCGCGCTCGTCCCACCATCCTCCCTCTATGCGTTCCGGCCCGGCTTCCAGGGTGAGGGGGCCGTCGAGCAGCGGCTCTCCCGCGCTGGAATGCAGCCGGCGCGGCGCTTCCAGCAACCACAGCGGGCGCCGGACGCTGCTGCAGTAGCCTTCCCTTCCAGTCCCCGGTTCGCAGGCGCGCCAGGCCTGTTCCGGCCGATGATCGGGATGGGAGATGATGCCGTGCACGGCATCCGCGCCCAACCTTGCCCGCAGATGATCGATGATGAGCCAGCGCTGCTCTTCCGGCAGGCGGTCCTCGGGAAACAGCGACAGGTTGCGCGAGCCGAGCGGCCGGGTTTCCTCGCTGTCGATGGCGATGGCCTCGACGCGATCCGGCAGCTCGACGTTCGCCAGCCGCTCGCGCAGCAGCCGCACCATGCGATCGGCGTCGCGGCAGGGCACGGCAAAGCCGAGCATCACCACGGTGGGTTTGCGGTCCTCGTGGTGCAGGGTGAGCTTGAGCCGTGTCACACCCTTCTGCTTCATGCGCAGGAAGCCGGCGAGCTCCAGCAGCAGACGCTTGGCGACGAACAGCAGCGGTTCGGCTTCCTGCACCGGTGCGGGCAGTGCGAGCTTCGACGCATAGCGGGCGGGGTGGAGGTACGGCTCGCGGGCATCGGGCAGCCGGCCCAGCGCACGGTCCAGCTCGTCCAGCAACTGCTGGCCGAAGCGGCGGGCGAGGCCGTCGCGCGGCAGAGCCAGGCACTCCCCGATGGTATGCACGCCTATGACTGAGAGTGTACGTACGGTCTCCTCGGGTTGATCGAGCAGAACGAGCGGGAGCGGGGCGAGCGCTGCCGGCAGCTGGGCCGGGTCGGTGATGCGGACACCAGTGCCGGCGCGCGCCAGCAAGCATGCGCCGGTAGGGGTAGGTGCGACAGCGAGCGCGGCGGTATAGCCCAGCTCGATCAGGCCGGCATCGATCTGCAGCAGAAGCAGGCGCAGGCCGCCGAACAGCCTCAGGCTGCCGGCGATCTCCAGCAGCACTGCGTCGGGCGGCACCAGGCATACGACGGAAGTGAACTGTCCCGCCCAGGCCGCGATGCTGCGCAAGGCCGGCTCTTCGGCGGCGGGATTGCGCACGTGCTCCACGAGATCCGGCGCCAGCGCGATGGCAGCGGAAGCGGCCATGCCCGGCCAGATACCGTGGCTGCGTGCCTGCGAATTACAGGAGAGGACTTGCGGCCGGTTCCCCGCCGTCGTCACGACGACTGACCCGGACGATTCTGCGCCCCGCAGGCGGAGCTGGAGGGAGAAGTCGGGGAGGCGGAGACAGGCCCAGAGCATGGCGCGGGCGGATCATCGGTGGATGCAGGCTAGGCCAAGCCATGCCGGATTCTTCGGTAGCGCAGAGCAGGACGAAGGACGGAGGACGACTCCAACGCCAGCGGCGGCGCCCAGCCGCCGCCGCGGCGCTTGAGGATCTGCACCTCGAGCTTGCCGCGGGCGGCGGAGAGCTGGATACGCAGCGGAGCGGGCGAAGCATTGGCGGCGTTGCGCGTGGGGCCGAAGATCACACCGAGGCTTTTGCCCTCTTCGGCGGCGAGCTGCAGGCGACGCAGCGACCGTTCCGACCCGGGGCCGGGCCAGGCGATCACGGCCGCGCATGTGCCGGAGCGCAGGCAGCGCTCGGCAGCCCACAGGCTCTCGCCGCTCGAGCGGGTGCGCACGATGACCAGGCGCGAGAGGTTCATGCCCAGCGACTCGAAGCCAGGCGCATAAGGCAGATAGGGCGGAGCCACCAGCACCAGCCACTTTTCCTCGCCCGACAGATGCGCGAGCGCAGGAGCGAGCAGGCGCAGCTCGCCGATGCCTTGCTGGTTGGTGAGCAGCTCGGTCAGCGCTGCCCGCGGCCAACCGCCACCGGGAAGCTGTGCGTCCAGCTCGGCAAAGCCCGTGGGAACGCTCTCGACCGCGACCTTGGCGTACTGGTCGCCGCGCCAGATGGCGGGGTGCTGGAGGACGAGGCTGAGAGAGGTAGACATGGGTACATCGGGACTAAGGACGAAGTGCGAAGGCGAGGATTACTTCCCTCAGCCCAGCCCCCAGATCGAGTCCGGGGCAGGCTCTCTCTCCTGCAGGGCGAGGATGACACCTGATCAAGTGTTTCCTAGCGAGCTAGGTAACTCGCTGACGGTTGCGCAGCAGTATTTTTCTTGAGCGGGAAACGCATTCCTGTGAGCGGTTCCGGGATCTTACCCAGCTTCACCAGTCTGGCCTCGATGGCCCAGCGGCTGCGTCGGTGTTCCGCGGCGAGCTGCTCGATCGGCTTGCCGGCATCGAAGGCCTTGCCCAGATGCGCGTCTTCTTCTTCCGACCAGGGCTTTCCGGCATTGGTCGGCGCGCCTTCGGGTCGCGGTGTGGCCTGCTTTTGCGGGCGGGTGGGGCCGCTCAGCGTCTGCACCGCCCAGAACAGCGCACGGATGGTATCGGGATGCTGATAGGGGCTATCGGCGGAAAACTGCTCACCGGTGGCCGGATCCACACCATCGGCCAGGGTCTTGAGGATCGCAAGCGCTTTGTCTTGTTCCATGATCGCCTCCCAAATAAAAAGCAGGACGTAAGACCAAAAAGCAGGACGAAAGACTCAAAAAGCTAGGATGTAGGACGTGGGACGAAGGACGTAGGTGCCTTCGCTCTGCGTCTTAACTCTTGGGTCTTCAATCCTCTATGTCCCGATTTCCTGCCGGGACGTAGGGCACAGCGTCTTCACCGTTCTGTGCGAACTCTGGCTAATCCTCTGGCTCAACCCGTGAGCCATGCACCTTGCGTCTTACAGTAACTACGTTCCACGTCCTGTCCCACGTCCCGCTTTCTAGAGCGTCTTGCCGTTGCGGATGATCCCCACGCCGATGCCCTCGATCACCAGCGGATCGCGCTTCGTGTCCACCAGGATCGGCTCGAAATCGGGGTTTTCGGGCAGCAGCTGCACCTGGCTGCCCTGGCGCTTGAAGCGCTTGACGGTGACCTCATCCTTCAGCCGTGCGACGACGATCTGGCCCGAGCGCGCCTCGCTGGTGTGATGAACGGCCAGCAGGTCGCCGTCGAGGATGCCGGCATCGCGCATGCTCATGCCGCGCACCTTCAACAAGTAGTCGGCGCGCGGCTTGAACAGCGATGGGTCGATCTGATAGCGGCCCTGCACGTGCTGCTCGGCCAGGATCGGACTGCCGGCGGCGACCCTTCCCACCACCGGCAGGCCCACGTTGTAGGTATTGCGCAGGCGAATGCCGCGGGAAGCACCGGGCAGCATCTCGATGTAGCCCTTGCGCTCCAGGGCCCGCAGATGCTCCTCCGCCGCGTTGGCGGAGCGGAAGCCGAGCTGCTGAGCGATCTCGGCACGGGTGGGGGGGAAGCCGGTGGCCTGCAGGAAATCGGCGATCAGCTGCAGGACTTCGGCCTGGCGGGCGGTGAGTTCATCCATGCGTTTATCTCCAGTTGCTGTGATTATATACAGATCAGCGCGGAGTGCAAGACGGATGATGCGGCCAGCCTCCAAGGCTTGCCCTGAAGCCGTGCGCCGCTTTGGGGGCAAGCACCACTGCGGTGCACGATTCCCGCCGCGACCAGCGCAGGCCTGCCTGCACTGGTTTCCCCACGATCGCCTAACCTCATGAACCACTGAAGAAAGTGATGACGTGCGCATGGTGCGCACCGGCAAGGCACGGTTGATGCAAAGCACCATCCGCGTGCGGGGAGGATGTCGCCGAGATGCATCAAGACCGTGCATGGGCTGCATCACCGGCGGCTTCACAGCGCACCACTTCATTACTCACCAACAGGGGAAGCTTTCCATGCAAAGACGCGACTTTCTGAAACTCTCGGCCACTCTGGCCGGCGCCGCTACGCTCCCGGCGTCCATCCAAGCGTTCGGAGCGAAGGATCCCATCAAGGTCGGGGTGCTGCACTCGCTGTCGGGCACCATGGCGATCAGCGAGACCGCGCTGAAGAACACGGCCCTGATGACGTTCGAGCAGATCAATGCAGCGGGCGGCATCATGGGGCGTCCGATCGAGCCGGTGGTGGTCGACCCGGCTTCCAACTGGCCGCTGTTCGCCGAAAAGGCCCGCCAGCTCATCACCCAAGACAAGGTGGCGGCCGTGTTCGGCTGCTGGACGTCGGTGTCACGCAAGTCCGTGCTGCCGGTGTTCGAGGAGCTGAACGGGCTGCTGTTCTACCCGGTGCAATACGAAGGCGAAGAGCTGTCGCAGAACGTGTTCTACACCGGCGCCGCGCCCAACCAGCAGGCCATCCCCGCGGTGGAGTACCTGATGAGCGAGGACGGCGGCAGCGCCAAGCGCTGGTTCCTGCTCGGCACCGACTATGTGTATCCGCGCACGACCAACAAGATCCTGCGCGCGTTCCTCAAGTCCAAGGGGGTGGCCGAGAAGGACATCGAGGAGATCTACACGCCCTTCGGCCACAGCGACTACCAGACCATCGTGGCCAACATCAAGAAGTTCGCCGCCGGGGGCAAGACCGCAGTGGTGTCCACCATCAACGGCGACTCCAACGTGCCCTTCTACAAGGAGCTCGGCAACCAGGGGCTCAAGGCGACCGACGTGCCGGTGGTGGCGTTCTCGGTGGGCGAAGAGGAGCTGCGCGGCATCGACACGAAGCCGCTGGTGGGCCACCTCGCCGCCTGGAACTACTTCATGTCGGTGAAGAACCCCGAGAACGACAAGTTCATCAAGATGTACAAGGACTGGGCCAAGAAGAACAGCGTGCCCAACCTCGACACGGTGGTCACCAATGACCCGATGGAAGCCACCCATGTCGGCATCCACATGTGGAAGCAGGCGGTGGAGAAGGCCAAATCCATCGAGGTGGACAAGGTGCGTCCAGCCATGTCCGGCCAGACCTTCAAGGCGCCCTGCGGCTTCACGCTGACGATGGACAAGACCAATCATCATCTGCACAAGCCCGTGTTCATCGGCGAGGTGACCGCGACCGGTCAGTTCAACGTGGTATGGAAGACCAAAGGCCCGATCCGGGCGCAGCCGTGGAGCCCGTTCATCGCCGGCAACGAGAAGAAGCAGAGCGCCTGAGTCGAGGCAACCGGCCCGGGGCTCTGGCCGGACCGCAGGCTCCCACCCCGCTGGCGGCATGGCGGGGTGGTCCCGGCCCGACACCCTCGCTTTGTGCGACTTCCAACAACTACACAGCTACCCCGGAGACCTCGGCCTTGTCCCTGACAACAGCACGGCGCGTGCTGCTGGCGCTGGTGCTCGTGCCTGCGCTTGCCCTGAGCACCCCGGCATGGGCCATCGACCCGGCGCTCGTCACCCAGCTCGGTACCGGTGACACCAGCGCCAAGGTCGAAGCCATCGAGGCGCTGACTCGCGCCGGCGATCCGGTTGGGCTGCCTCTGCTCAAGGCCTTGCAGGAAGGAGCGCTCGCCGTCACACCGGCCGGCCAGGTGATCATCGTCGAGGGCTCTGAGGCGAAGGACGCTGCCACGCTGCAGCCCATCGAACCTGCGCCCGGCGAGTACGAGACGGTAACCATCAACAACCGGGTGCGCGGCCGGCTGCAGGGCGCGCTGTCGGCGTTCAGTCTGTTCTCCGAGAGTCGCGACGAGCGTCTGGCCGCTGCGCGTGCTATCGAGACCTCGCCGCAGGAATCCCTCGCGCCGATCCTCGCGCAAGTGCTCGCCAAGGAAACCGATCCGGAGATCAAGTCCGTGCTCGCGCAGATTAAGGCCGGCATCAGTCTCAACAGCCCGGATCCGAAGGTGCGCCTGGCTGCCGTGAACCTGCTGGGCGAGAGCGATGCCCAGCGCATCCAGCAGCTGCTGTATGCCCTGCTGGAGAAGGACTCCACCGGCATGTACGCCGAACCCGATGTCGAGGTGCGCACGGCCGCGGCCGCCGCCATCAAGGCGATCGACCGCCGCCTCGCGGCGTACGACTACGCCGGGCGACTCTTCACCGGCATCAGCCTGGGCAGCATCCTGCTGCTTGCGGCACTGGGTCTGGCCATCACCTACGGGCTGCTCGGTGTCATCAACATGGCGCACGGCGAGATGATCATGATCGGCGCCTACGCCACCTTCGTGACGCAGCAGGTGGTAAGGAGCTACGCGCCCGGCCTGATCGAGTGGTATCCGGTGTTCGCGGTGCCGGTTGCGTTCCTGGCCTCTGCAGTGGTCGGCATGGCGCTCGAGCGCAGCGTGATCCGTTGGCTGTATGGACGCCCGCTGGAGACGTTGCTGGCCACCTGGGGCATCAGCCTGTTCCTGATCCAGCTGGTGCGGCAAATCTTCGGCGCCCAGAACGTGGAGGTGGCCAATCCGTCCTGGATGTCGGGCGGGATCCAGCTCACCAACCTGACGCTGCCATACAACCGCATTGTGATCATCGTCTTCGCGCTGGCCGTGCTCGCTGCGATGTGGCTGGTGCTGTCGCGCACGCGGCTTGGATTGTTCGTCCGCGGGGTCACGCAGAACCGCACCATGGCCTCCTGCGTCGGGGTCAACACGGGGCGCGTAGATGTGCTCGCGTTCGGCCTCGGCTCTGGAATCGCCGGGCTGGCCGGCTGCGCACTGTCCCAGGTCGGCAACGTTGGCCCGGACCTGGGACAGAGCTACATCATCGATTCCTTCATGGTGGTGGTGCTGGGCGGGGTGGGGCAGCTCGCCGGGACTGTGTATGCGGCCCTGGGGCTGGGCGTGGCCTTGAAGCTGCTGGAGCCGCATGTCGGCCCGGTGCTCACCAAGATCCTCATCCTGGTGCTGATCATCGCCTTCATCCAGAAGCGCCCGCAGGGGCTGTTCGCCCTGAGGGGCAGGGCGGTGGAAGCATGAACGGACCAACCCCCATCCTGACTCTCCCTCTGGAGGGGGGAGGGCAAACGAGGGCGCCGCTGTTCGCTGCGCGCGGCTGGGCCGCATTGCTCGCCTTCGCGCTGACGGTATCGGTGCTGGTACCGGTGCTGTTCGTCGTCGTTCCCGAGGGCAACCCCGTCCACCTGTCGGCGTATTTCGTGACGCTGATCGGCAAGATCATCTGCTATTGCGTGGTGGCGCTGGCGATGAACCTGATCTGGGGCTACACCGGGATCTTGAGCCTCGGGCACGGCGTGTTCTTCGCCCTCGGCGGCTACGCGTTCGGCATGTATCTGATGCGCATGATCGGGGGCGAGGGCCAGTATCAGAGCGATCTGCCGGACTTCATGGTGTTCCTCGACTGGAAGGCGTACCCCTGGTACTGGTCGTTCACGGAACACTTCCTGTACTCGGCGCTGCTGGTGATCCTGGTCCCGGGGATCCTGGCCTTCGTATTCGGCTTCTTCGCATTCCGCTCCCGCATCAAGGGGGTGTACTTCTCGATCATCACGCAGGCGCTGACCTTCGCCTTCATGCTTTTGTTCTTCCGCAACGACACGGGGTTCGGGGGCAACAACGGTTTCACCGATTTCAAGCGCATCCTCGGCTTTCGCATCGCCGAGCCGGAAACCCGCGCGGCCTTGTTCGCGGTGACAGGCCTCTATCTGGCGGGCGTGGTCGTGCTGTCGCGCGCGATCATCCGCTCGAAGCTCGGGCGGGTGCTCACCGCCATTCGCGACTCCGAGACCCGGCTCATGTTCTCGGGCTACAACCCGCTCTGGTACAAGCTGTTCGTCTGGACGCTGTCCGCCGTGCTGTGCGGGATCGCCGGGGCGCTGTATGTGCCCCAGGTAGGCATCATCAATCCCAGCGAGATGTCGCCCGCGAACTCCATCGAGATCGCCATCTGGGTGGCGGTGGGCGGGCGCGGCACGCTGCTGGGGCCGGTGTTCGGAGCAGCGCTGGTCAACGGGGCCAAGAGCTTCTTCACACAGGCCTATCCCGAGTACTGGCTGTTCTTTCTAGGACTGCTGTTCATCCTGGTGACGCTGTTCCTACCCAAAGGCGTAGCGGGCATACCGGCCCTGCTGCGCCGGCGCGCGACCCCCGGTACGGGGATGGCGCTCCAAGAGGAGGGAAACAAGTGAGTCAGCTGCCGGGTGTGAGGGCAATCGAAGGAGGCAGCGGCCTGGCGCGCGTGGCCACTGCGGGGCTGGACATCACCCATCGCGCCATCCTCTATCTGGATGACATCACGGTCAGCTTCGACGGCTTCAAGGCGTTGAACAAGCTCACGCTCACTGTGGACGCCGGCGAGCTGCGCTGCGTGATCGGCCCCAACGGTGCGGGGAAAACCACGATGATGGACGTGATCACGGGCAAGACGCGCCCGGATTCCGGGACGGTCTTCTTCGGGCAGACCATCGATCTGACACGGCTGTCGGAAGCGCAGATCGCCCACGCCGGGATCGGGCGCAAGTTCCAGAAGCCGACGGTATTCGAGAACCACACGGTGTTCGAGAACCTCGAGCTGGCCATGAAGGCCGACAAGCGAGTGCGTGCGACGCTGCGGGCCAGGCTCAGCTCGGAGCAGACGGATCGCATTGCCGACACGCTGGCGATGATCCAGCTCGGGGGCGAGGCCGGCAAGCTGGCCGGCCTGCTGTCGCACGGCCAGAAGCAGTGGCTCGAGATCGGGATGCTGCTCATGCAGGAGCCCAAGCTGCTCTTGCTGGATGAGCCGGTCGCCGGCATGACCGACGAGGAAACCGAGCGCACGGCCGAGCTGTTCAAGTCGCTGGCAGGACAGCACTCGGTGATCGTGGTCGAGCACGATATGGAGTTCATCGCGCGCATTGCGGACATCGTGACGGTGCTGCACGAAGGCAGCGTGCTGGCGGAAGGGCCGCTCAACCAGATCAAGAGCGACGAGAGGGTCATCGAGGTCTACCTCGGCCGCTAGCATGCTGACAGTCGAGAATCTGAACCAATACTATGGCAGCAGCCAGACGCTGCGTGACCTCACCTTCGAGGTGCCCGCAGGCGCGTGCACTGCGCTGCTCGGCCGCAACGGCGTGGGCAAGACCACGCTGCTGCGCTGCCTGATGGGTGTAGTGCCGATCGCCCGCGGCAGCGTCCGGTTCGCAGGGCAGGAGATCGGGGGCCTGCCGCCGTTCCAGCGGGTGAAGCTGGGCATCGGCTATGTGCCGCAGGGGCGCGAGATCTTCCCGCGCCTGACCGTGGAGGAGAACCTGCTGATGGGGCTCGCGAGCAGGCGCGCTGGCGGGGCGGGCGCGATCCCCGGCGAGGTGTTCGAGATGTTCCCCGTGCTCAAGCAGATGCTCGGACGCCGTGGCGGCGATCTTTCCGGGGGGCAGCAGCAGCAGCTCGCCATCGCGCGCGCCCTGGTGATGCGGCCCAAGCTGCTCATCCTCGACGAGCCCACCGAGGGCATTCAGCCCTCCATCATCAAGGAGATCGAGCGCGTCATCCGCGCCTTGTCCGAGCGTGGCGACATGGCGATCCTCCTGGTGGAGCAGTACTTCGACTTCGCGCGCGAGCTGGCCGACCAGTACCTCGTGCTCCGCCGCGGCGAGATCGTGAAGCGCGGCTCCGGCGACGAGATGGATCCGCAGGAGCTGCGCAGCTACCTGGTGGTCTAGCTCGGTCCGGTCCGCGTCGCACGCGACGCCGCCCCCGGCAGGGTCGAGCCGCCCCCACGCCAGAAGCTTGTGCACGCCTATAGAAATCTGCACAGCGCCGGTGCGATTTTCCCGCCTTGGAGGCACTCCGCAGCGCTGCTGACTGGTCGGCATACGGGCAGAGTCGCGCGCTAACTGCATGTGAACAAAAGAGTTCTGCCACCGCGAGGGGCGTCAGGCACGGCGGTTGCAGAGTATCCGGTCGCAGCAGGGGTGAGATTGCCCCGACGGAATTTCCGGTGTCTGCCAGGGTTAGCCTGCGGTGACTCAAGTCCCGCAGGCTTTTTTTTCGCCCCAGCCCTTCCCGCGGGCGTACGCGGGCCGCAATGGGAAGCCTCTGCAGCAGCCCTGGCCTTGCGGCGCAGAGGACGGCGATCCAGACGACCCATGGCCCGCATGCGAATACTGCCGAGAAGTGCGTAGACGCAACGGCCGGGTGGCCTATACACTCGCCGCATGCCATCGCTACGAATCCCCAGATGGGTGCTGCTGGCCGGCCTGGCGACCTCCATCCCAGCCGTGGGCCAGGTGCACCCCCAAGACGGCATCGACCGCAATCTGCAGGAGCGTGCCGCGCGGGAGCGAGAGTTCCACGTGCGGCTGCAGGATGAAACGCCTACGCCCCCACGCCCGATGGTTCCGGGCGAGACCGGGCTGAAGCTCTACCTGCCCACGCCTGGCAGCGAGATCCTGCGCCGCGACGAGCCTGTGCGACCACCGGCACCGCCGCGGCTCGCCCCCGGGAAGTCCGTCGTGGACAGCGAAACGCAGCTGCGCGACAGCCAGCGGCGACGGCAGATCGAGCTGCAGACCCAGACCCAGAATGTGCCGGAGCCTTCCCGCCAGCAAACCCTCGACAGCCAACAGCTCGGCTTCGACCGGGAAACTAGTGCACAGGATCTGGGGTCCAGAATCCTGCGCGACTCGTCGCGTGCGGTCGGCGCGCCCCGCTGAGTCCGTCGAGCCCCTTGATCCCGGTTCCCATAAACCTGGAGGAGTCGTACATGTTGGTCCCAACCCTGAGATCGCTGGCTGCGGTCAGCGTCGCAGCCGTGTTTCTGTCGGCGCCGCTGCCCGCGGCGGCACAGTCGGACACCAGCGCACAGCTGGACCGCATTCTCGCCAGCGACCACCGCAATCCGAAGAATGCGGCGCGCGACAGGTACCGGCATCCGAAGGAGGTGCTGACCTTCTTCGGCATCCGACCGGGCATGACGGTAGTGGAGGTGTGGCCGAGCGGGGGTTGGTGGACCGAGATCCTGGCGCCGTTCCTGCGCGATCAAGGCCGTTACAACGCGGCCTGGTTCGCCACAGCGTGGGAGAACACTCCAGACTACCTGCACAGAACAGAGAAGGCCTTCGATCAGATGGTCGCGTCGCGTCCGGACCTGTACGGCAAGGTCACCAAGACCTACCTGCTCGCGCCGACCTACGTGGACATCGCGCCCGCCGGCTCGGTGGACATGGTGCTCACGTTTCGCAACGTGCACAACTGGGCGAAGGCCGGTAACGCCGATGCCATGTTCAAGACCTTCCACGACGTCCTCAAACCGGGCGGGATTCTGGGCGTCGTGGACCATCGCGCCGCGCCCGGCACCCCCTTCGAGGACCAAATCAGCAGCGGGTACATGACCGAGCAGTATGTCATCGACACGGCCAGGCGGGCCGGGTTCCGGCTGGCGGGCCGGTCGGAGGCGAACGCCAACTCGAAGGACACGAAGGATCATCCCAAGGGGGTCTGGACGCTGCCGCCGACCCTGGCGCTGGGCGACGAGGACCGCGAGAAGTACCTCGCCATAGGCGAGAGCGACCGCATGACGCTGAAGTTCGTCAAACCCTAGCGACCGCAGACCGAGGAGCGCAAAGACGCGAAGGGGCCGCAACGAGCCACGATACTATCGCGGTGGTCGACGGTTTCCTTGGCGCATGCTTTGCGCCTTCGCGCCTCTGCAGTGAGGTTGCTGATTCCAGAACGGTCGACGCAGGGTCTACGCAGAGAACCACACAACCTGAGGAGAAGACATGAGTCTGTCCCGCAAAATGTGGACGACCGTGGCAGCGGGCGCCGCGCTGCTGCTCGCGACGGGCGCCTACGGTGAGCGCGACGAGATGGGGTTCGTGCGCATCGCGCCCGAGGAGGTGCAGTGGAAGGAGGTCCCCGGCTATAACGGCCTGCAGTATGCCGTCATCGAGGGCGACCCAACCAAGGAGGGGGCCTACGTGGTGAGGGTCAAGTTCCCACCGGGGCTGATGACGCGGCCGCACCATCACCCGGAGGACCGCCACGCCATCGTCATTCAGGGCACGTGGTACACCGGCACCGGCGATACCTTCGACCCCGACAGCACCGTTGGCCTCAAACCCGGCACGTACATGAAGCACCCGGCCAAGGGCGTCCACTTCGACGGCGCCAAGGACGAGGAGGTGATCCTGCAGATTGTCGGATACGGGCCGAGCGGGACGATCTGGCTCCATCCTGAAGAGGGGCGCACCGGGCCTTCGCTCAAGAAGTAGAATGGGTGGCCAAGGACGCGGGGAGGAGAACATGAAGTCGAGGGAAGCTTGGAAGATGTTTGCCGCGGTGCTGCTGCTCGCCGGGATGTGCACCGGTGCAGCCGCGCAATCGGTCATCAAGCTTGCCGTCGGTGCGCCGCTCACGGGGCCGCTGGCCAAGCAAGGGCAGGAAGTCGCCAACGCCGTCAAGCTCGCCGCCGACGAGTGGAACGCGCGCGGCGGGGTGCTCGGGAAGAAGATCGAAGTCCTGGAAGCAGACGATCAGGGCAACCCGCAGATCGGCGTGGCGGCGGCCGAAAAGGTCGTGGCCGACGCTGCAGTGATCGGCACCGTCTGGGGCATCACCAGCGTTACGTGCATCCCGGTGTCCGAGATTCTGCAGAAGGCCAACGTGGTGCTGATTACGCCGGGCTGCACCAACCCGCGTGTCACGGACCGCCGCCTGAACAACACTAACCGGGTGTGCGCCCGCGACGATGCGCAGGCGCCGGCGGCGGCGATGTTCGCGGTCCAGGACCTGAAAGCCAGGAAGATCGCGATCTTCGACGATGGCACCACGGGTCCAAAGGGCTTCGCCGATGAGTTCGACAAGAAGGCCAAGGCGCTGGGGGCGCAGACGCTGCGCTTCCAGGTGCGTGCGGGCGACAAGGACTTCCGTGCCATTCTCGGCACGGTTCCCAAGGACGTCGACCTGATCGTGCCGAGCCTCTGGGCGCCCGAAGCGGCGCTCATCGCCAAGCAACTTCCCGACGTGGGCCTCGACGTCAGGATGATCGGCGGCGACGGCATCTATGAGGTGAAGGATTACATCGAGGCGTCCGGCGGCGCGGCGGAGGGCAACTACGTGACCTTCCTCGCACCCGACATGCACAAGCTGCCATCGGGTGCCAAGTTCGTGAAGGCCTTCGAGGCGAGGTACGGCTCGCTCAGCTCCTACGGCCCGCTGGCCTATGAAGCCGCCAACATCATCCTCGAAGCGGTCAAGAAGGCAGGCAAAGCCGACCGCGCCGCAGTGCGCGATGCGGTGCGCTCCACCCGGAACTATCAGGGCATCCTCGGCGTGCCGCTCACCTTCGACGACAAGGGCGACGTGGCGGGTGGCATGATCTTCGTCTACCAGGTGAAGGGGCTGGGCTTCCAGCAGGTCAAGACGATCGTGGTGAAGTAACCATCCCTGCCCGGGCCGGCCGCGGAGGCGACGCATGGCGCTGCTGGAGGTCCGCGGCCTGTCGATGACCTTCGGCGGGTTGCGAGCGCTCCAGGACCTGGATCTGGCGGTCGAGCACGGGGAGATCGCAGGACTGATCGGCCCGAACGGCTCCGGCAAGACCACCGTGTTCAACGTGATCAGCGGTCTCTACCGGGCGACTGCAGGCTGCATCGCGTTCGATGGGGGCCGGGCCGAACTGGTCGGACGCCCTCCGCACGTGGTCGCCGCCCTGGGGATCGCGCGCACGTTCCAGAACCAGCGCCTGTTCAACCAGATGAGCGTGCTGGAGAACGTGCTGGTCGGCATGCACTGCCGGACGCGGGCCGGCCCGGCCGGCATCCTGCTGGGGCTGCCTGCGACGCGCGCGGAGCGGCGGCGGACGATCGAGCGCGGGACCGAACTGTTGGCTTTCTTCGGCGAGCGCCTGCTGCCGCGCGCCCACGACCCGGCCTCGACGCTGTCCTATGCCAATCGGCGCCGGCTGGAGATCGCCCGCGCGTTGGCCACAACGCCGAAGCTGATCCTGCTCGACGAGCCGGCCGCGGGGATGAACCCCACCGAGAAGCGCGAGCTGAGGGAAGACATCCAGCGCATCCGCGCGCGCGGGATCGGGATCCTGCTGATCGAGCATGACATGGGCCTCGTCCAGGGGATCTGCGAGCGGGTGGTGGTGCTCGATCACGGCGTCAAGATCGCCGAGGGCAGCTTTCAGGAGGTGCGGCGCCACCCTGCAGTGCTGGAGGCCTACCTGGGGCGGCGCCATGCTTAGCCTCACCGATGTGGTGGCCGGTTACGGTCCGCTTCAGGTCCTGCGTGGCGTCACCCTCGACGTGCAGCAGGGCGAGATCGTCTGCCTGCTCGGCGGCAACGCCGCCGGCAAGTCCACCATGCTCAAGACCGTGCTGGGCCTGCTGCGGCCGAGCGCCGGCAGCGTGGCGCTCGAGGGCGAGCGCATCGACCGCTTGGCCACCGAGGACATCGTCCGGCGCGGCATTGCACTGGTGCCCGAGTCGCGCCGGATCTTCGCGCGCATGACGGTCTGGGAGAACCTCGCCATGGGCGCGTATAGCCGACGCAGCGCCTCGCCCGGCGAGATCGACCACGATCTGGAGCGCGTGTACGGGCTGTTCCCGCGGCTGAAGGAGCGCGTGAGCCAGCATGCCGGCACCATGTCGGGCGGCGAGCAGCAGATGCTGGCGATCGGCCGGGCGCTGATGGCGAGGCCGCGGCTCATGCTCCTCGATGAACCGTCCATGGGGCTGGCGCCGGTGCTGGTCGAGCAGGTATTCGACATCATCCAGGCCATCAACCGCCAGGGCACGACCATTCTGGTGGTCGAGCAGAACGCCGCCGTGGCGCTGGCGGTCGCGCATCGTGGCTACGTGCTGCAGGACGGGCACATCGTCATGCACGGTGCAGCCGCGCAGCTGCTCGACGCCGACGATATCCGCCGCGCCTATCTCGGGGAAGACTGACGTGGACGCTCTCGGGATCCTGCCCCAGCAGCTCGTGTTCGGCCTTGCGCTGGGGGCGATCTACGGCCTGATCGCGCTTGGGTACACCATGGTCTACGGCATCCTGCTGATGATCAACTTCGCCCACGGCGAACTGTTCATGATCGGGGCCTACGTCGGTTGGGGCGTGCTGATCTGGCTGATCAACGCCAACTTCGGCGGCCTGCATCCGGCGTGGGTGGTGCCGCTGATGCTGCTCATGGCCATGTCGGTGTCGGGCATCCTGGGGATGAGCCTGGAGCGCTTCGCCTATCGCCCGCTGTACACGCGCGGTGCGACCCGCCTGGGCCCGCTGATCAGCGCGGTGGGGGCGTCGATCTTCCTGCAGAACGCGGTGATGCTCACGCAGGGCGCGCGCATGAAGGTCTACATGACCGGCCTGCTGTTCCCGCGCAGCTGGTACATCCAGGTCGCGGGCGTGCGTATCTCAGCGCTGGTGCTGGTGATGGTCGGGGTGGCGCTGCTGCTGATGTGGCTGCTCAACCTGCTGGTCCAGCGCACCACGCTGGGACGCTGCATGCGCGCCGTGGCCGAGGACCGCGAAGTCGCAGCAGTGATGGGTGTGAACGTGCGGCGGATCATCGCGATCACCTTCCTGCTCGGCTCCGCGCTGGGTGGTGCAGCCGGCGTGCTGGTCGGCCTGTACTACACGCAGATCGACTTCTTCATGGGCTATTCGGCGGGCCTCAAAGCCTTCACGGCTGCGGTGCTGGGCGGCATCGGCAATCTCAAGGGCGCCATGCTGGGAGGTATCGTGCTCGGGCTGATCGAAAGCCTGGCGGTGACGTTCCTCAATCCGGCCTATCGCGATGTGGTCGCCTTCGTAGTGCTGATCCTGGTGCTGGTGTTCCGCCCGACCGGGCTGCTGGGCGAAACCGTGCCGCAGGCCAACAAGGTGTAACGGGTATGCAGGCAGAGCGGCGTCGGATCGTGCTGGGGCTTGCGCTCGCGGTCACGGCGTTCGGGCTGCCGCTGGTGGCGCCCAACGATTACGTCATCGGCGTGGCGGCGCGCATCTGTCTGTACGCGACCCTTGCCCTCGGCCTCAACGTGGTGGTGGGCTTTGCCGGCCTTCTGGATATCGGTTACGTGGCTTTCTTCGGCATCGGCTCCTATCTCTACGCTTTTCTGGCCTCCCCGCACTTCGGCCTGCACCTGCCGTTCCTGCTGGCGCTGCCGCTGGTCGTGCTGGGCACCGCGCTGTTCGGCATCCTGATCGGCGCACCCACCTTGCGCCTGGGCGGCGACTACCTTGCCATCGTCACACTCGTCTTCGGCGAGATCACCTACCTCTTGCTGCTGAACCTGGATCGTCCAGTCAACATCACCAACGGGCCGAGCGGCATCATCGACATCGATCCCCCCCGCCTGTTCGGCCACGCCATGACCGGCAACACTAGCTACTACTACCTGTTCCTGGTGGTA
>Ga0105100_10000505_pt1 | contig 23096 bp, 18 predicted proteins | sample PPLLak12cMay2015_2_FD_87033 | JGI IMG/M metagenome (GOLD analysis project Ga0105100, IMG submission 87033) | Freshwater sediment microbial communities from Prairie Pothole Lake near Jamestown, North Dakota, USA - PPLs Lake P8 Core (1) Depth... | ecosystem: Environmental > Aquatic > Freshwater >...
GGGAAAAGGTGCTGATCGGCGCCGCGGACACCTTCCGGGCCGCCGCCGGCGAGCAGCTCGCAATCTGGGCCCAGCGCTCCGGGGCCGACATCGTCCGGCACCGTGAAAACGCCGACCCCGCCGCCGTGGCCTTCGACACCATCGAAGCCGCCTTGGCACGCGGCGTCGACGTGGTGCTAGTGGACACCGCCGGGCGGCTGCACACCAAGGTCAACCTGATGGCCGAACTCAAAAAGATCCAGCGCACCATCGACCGCAAACTGCCCGGCGCGCCCCAGGAAGTGCTGCTGGTACTGGACGCCACCACCGGCCAAAACGCCTTGACTCAGGCCAGACTCTTCCAGGAGACCGTCGGCATCACCGGCATCGCCCTGACCAAGCTGGACGGCACGGCCAAGGGCGGCATCGTCATAAGCATCTGCAACAGCCTCCAAATTCCCCTGAAATACATCGGGATCGGTGAAAAGATCGAGGACCTTCAGGACTTTGACCCCGAGAAGTTCGTCGCCGCGCTGTTTTAAAGCGCCATCGAAAAAAGCCTCCCCCAAGGCGCGCACACCCCCTTGGCTATTTAACAATCGGCAGGATCCTGCGAAAGTCGGCGGTATTGGCCCGGCAGGCCCACTGGAAGATGACGATCTCGGCCGAGCTGACGACCGCGCCGGCCTGACGCAAGAGATCGACGGCAATGTCGCGGTTTTGACTGACACGGGAGGCCACGGCATCGGCCGCCAGGTGCACCTGAAAGCCCGACGCGATCAGATCGAGACACGTCTGCAGAACGCACACATGGGTTTCCATCCCGGCCACCACAATCTGATTGCGCCGGAAAGAGTGGACCGCGGAGAGAAAGGCGGGTTCCAAACAGGCGCTGAAGTGCTCCTTTTGGACCACCACGGGCGAGTTGATTTCCCGGAGCACTTCGGGGTCGGTTGCGCCGAGGCCCTTCTTGTACTGCTCGGTCACCAAAACCGGGACCCCAAGGGTGTTGGCGGCCTGTGTGAGCTGACGCACGCTGGCCACGGTCTTCTCCCATGACGCCATGACCTTTCGCATCGCCTGCTGAAGGTCGATGATCAGGAGCAGGCTGTCCTCACGGGTAGCGACATATTCATGACGGTTCATGCTCCCTCCTTTTGCCTGGTTGATGCGGCCGCCGGCGGCGTCACCCGGTGATGACAAAGCGCTCATAGCGCCCGGTGGGGGCCTCCCAGGAAACCTTCAGCGCCGCCACCTGGGCCCGGGGGGGGCCCTCGCGGCACCAGTCCAGGACGGCCTCCACCCGCGGCCGGCTGCCCTCGAAAACAGCCTCCACCGTTCCATCCGGCCGGTTTTTGACCCAGCCGGTCACGCCGCCGATGCCTTCCACAGCGCGCAGGGTCTCCATGCGGAAAAAAACCCCTTGCACCTTGCCGCTGATCAGTGCGTGCGCGCATACCGTGTTCTCTTCCATACCCTATCCTTTCTGCCGTCAGGGGCTGGCCGACGGCCGTGTTGCCGGGCCAGCCGAGACGGGGTTCAGCCGCGCCGGCCTTCAGCCGCTTCCAGCAGCGCCAGAAAGTGGTCTTCGTCGATCACCTGGACCCCCAGGGCCTCGGCCCGCGCGCGTTTGGAGCCGGGCGCGCTGCCGGCCACGACGAAGCGCGTCTTGGCGCTGACGCTGCCGGAGACGGTTCCCCCCAGGCGTTCGATGCGCGCCTTGGCCTGGCTGCGCGGCATGGATTCCAGAGTGCCGGTCAAAACGAAGCGCTGCCCCTCAAAGGCGTTCTCCGAAGCGGATCCGGCAGGGGGCGCAACGATCACTACGCCGCGCGTCAGAAGGGCGTCAACGGTCCGCTGGTTTTCGGCCTGGCTGAAAAAGGCCCTTACGCTGCCGGCCACCACCGGCCCGACCCCATCGACGGCCGCGATCTGCGCTTCGCTGGCGGCCGCCAGGGCCTCCAACCTTTTGAAGTGCTCGGCCAGCAGCCGGGCGACGTGCTCGCCCACGTGCCGGATGCCCAGGGCATAGAGAAAGCGCGCAAGGGGGATGGTCCGGCTGGCCGCGATGGCCTGGACCAGGTTTTCGGCGGATTTCGCCCCCATGCGCTCCAGCAGCGCCAGCTGTGGGGCCTCCAGTTGAAAGATATCGGCGTAGGAGGCGATCACCCCCTTGTCCACCAGCTGCGCCACCAGCTTTTCGCCCAGGCCTTCGATGTCAAAAGCGCCCTTGGCGGCAAAGTGCCGGATGCCCTCTTTGATTTGGGCCGGGCAGCTGGCGTTGTTGCAGCGCAGCGCCACTTCCCCCTCCAGGCGCACCACCGGCGCCCCGCAGACCGGACAGTTGCCGGGCATCTGAAAGGAAAGTTGGCTGCCGTCCCGCAGGGACGGCAGGGATTTGACCACCTCGGGAATCACGTCCCCGGCGCGTTGCACCAGCACCCGGTCGCCGATGCGGATATCCTTCTTGGCAATTTCGTCGGCGTTGTGCAGGGTCGCCCGGCTGACGGTGACGCCGCCGACGCTGACCGGCTCCAGCACGGCCACCGGGGTGATGGCGCCGGTGCGCCCCACCTGAACCTGGATGTCGAGAATGCGCGTGGTTTCCTGCAGCGCCGCAAATTTGTAAGCGATCGCCCAGCGCGGGCTGCGCGCGGTGGCCCCCAGAGCCTGCTGGAAATCAAGGCGGTAGACCTTGACCACCATCCCGTCGATCTCGTAGGGCAGCTCGTGGCGCTCGGCTTCCAATCGGTGAAAAAACGCCAGCGCCTCCTCGATGGTGATCTTCTCCCGGACGAGGGGGTTGACCCGGAAACCCAGGGCGCTTAGAAACCGCAGGGTGTCACTGTGGCTGGTCAGCGGCTGGCCACCAGCAGCGCCGACCCCGTAGCAGAAGATTTCCAGGGGGCGCGCGGCCGTCACCCGCGAATCCAGCTGCCGGAGGGAACCGGCGGCCGCATTGCGCGGGTTGGCAAACGGCGCCAGGTCGGCCCCCAGGCGGTCCTGGTTGAGCTTGCGGAACCCCGCCCGGCCGATGTACACCTCGCCGCGCACCTCCAGCAGCGTGGGAATCGCCCGGCCTTGCGGGAGACGCAGGCGCAGCGGAACGCTCCGAATGGTGCGCACATTTTCCGTGATCACCTCCCCGTTGAACCCGTCGCCGCGGGTGGAGGCCACCACCAGCAGCCCGTCCCGGTAGACCAGTTCCACCGCCAAGCCGTCCAGCTTGGGCTCCGCCGTGTAGTGCAGCGGCGCCTCAACTGCCAGCAGGCGTCTGAGGCGGGCATCGAACTCCCGGATATCGCCGTCGTCAAACCCGTTCTCCAGGCTCAGCATGGGCACGCTGTGGCGGGTGGTTTCAAATTTTTCAAGGGGCGGCGCACCGACGCGCGCTGTGGGCGAATCCGGGGTGCGCAGCTGGGGGAAGCGGGTTTCCAGTCCGACAAGGGCCTGCATCAAACGGTCGTATTCGGCGTCGGAAACCTCGGGATCGTCCAGAACGTAGTAGCGGTGGTTGTGGTGGTGCAGCGCGGCCCGCAGCCGCTCCGCCTCCATTTGAATTTCGGGGGTCAAAGGATCGGGCATAGGGTGCTCAGCACCTCGCAGACAGCCGTGCGGGCGGCTGTGAAAAGTGGGTCCCGGAAGCCGGGGCGCCAGGTCAGGCTCGTCAGTTCATCGGAGACCACCAGGATGGCGCCGGCCGCCACCCCCCGGAAGCGGGCGACCGTCAGAAGGGCCGAGAGCTCCATTTCCACCCCGATAGCCTGGCGCTCCCGGAAGTGGCGCAGTTTGGCGGGAGTTTCGCGGTAGATGGCATCCGTGGTCCAGATGGCCCCTTCGTGGAAGGCCAGCCCTCTGCGCGCCAGTGCCGCCCGGGTGTCGGCCAGCAGCCGGTTTGCGGGCCGCGCCGGGCGATCCTCGATAGCGCCGTAATGGCGCGAAGTGCCCTCGTCGATCAGGGCATGGGTGGGCAAAATGATGTCCCCGATCGCCACCCGGGGAGAAATGGCGCCGCACCAGCCGAAGAAAAGCACCCGGCGAAGCCCCCAGGCAATCAGGCTTTCCAGCACCATGACCGCATAGGGCGCCCCCATCACGGGGCCGCAGAGGGTAAAGCCCGGCGGCGCCGACCCTTTGGCCGGGTACACCCGGCTCATCAGGAGGGCGGTGGCCTGCCGGGGGTCCAGCCGATATTGCCGGCAGAGGGTGTCGAGGTCCGGCTGACAGGCCACCAGCAGCCCCACGGGACCGAGCTCCGGCGATCTGCGACCCTTTACAGGGCTGACGATGGCGGGTTCAAGGCCGTCGTCAGGGACCATGGCGGGGGGTTCCATGGGGCTTATTCGGGTTCTACCAACCGGGAGAGTTCGTCCTTGATCTCGTCGATGTTCTCATAGAGCCACAGGACGTCCTCCATCGTCAGGCGGCCGGCTTTGGCCGGCGCCCGGTCGGAGCCGTCCTTTTTCTTCAGCATCCGGGGGCCGATCTGAACCTTGGGCTCCCCCCGGTCGTACTGGTTGATGGAAACCATGAGGCCGGTTTCCTCGCAATGCCACTTCTTGATGATCTTGTCCTTGTCAGGATCAAACGCCATCGAATCCTCCCTGTTCACCGTGCGGCCCCTTCCGGGCCGCCGTCAGGTTGAAATTTTTGAAAAATCGGCGATATTTTCGAACAGGCCGGCCACCAGGGCCAGGAGCGCGAAGCGATTGCCGCGGATTGCGGGATCGTCGGCCATCACCATGACACCGTCAAAAAAAGCATCCACCGCCCCGCGCAGCGAGGCAATCGCCCGCAGGGCAAGGTCCGTGCGCCGGTTGGTCTGGTGACGCGCCACCTCGGCCTTGACCGTCTGGTAGGCCTTCAGCAGGTCGCCTTCACAGGCGTGCTCGAAGCGTTCCGGCACCACGGCCGCAGCCTCGGCCGGCAGCGCCGCGAGACCCGCCTTTTTCATGATGTTGACGACCCGCTTGAAGGCGATCGCCAGGGGCTCGAAGTCCGGCGCGGCCTTGAGGGCTTCCAGGGCGCGGGCGCGCTCCCAAACGTCCGGCACGTCATCAGCCGAGGCGTCCACCACCGCCGCGACGACGTCCTTGGAGAGCCCCTCTTCGGTCAGCAGGTAGGCCATCCGGCTGCGCAGGAAGGCGTAGACCTGTTCGGCGGTCTGCGCCGGGGGCGCCAGGCCGATCTCCGCGTAGGGGCTAAGACCGGCCGCTATCAGGCCCCCCAGGGAAAAGCTCAGCCCCTGGTCGCGCATGATCTGCACGATCCCGATCCCCTGGCGGCGCAGCGCATAGGGGTCCGATCCGCCCGTGGGCACCAGTCCGACCCGGAAGCAGCCGCAAATCGAATCCATCTTGTCGGCGATGCTGACCACCGCACCGGCTTTGGTCTGGGGAAGGGCGCCGCCCGAAGCGGTCGGCCGGTAATGCTCTTGAATGGCGGCGGCAACGCCCTCGGGCTCGCCGGCGGCGACGGCATAGACCCGCCCCATGACCCCCTGGAGTTTCGGGAATTCCACCACCATCTGGCTGACCAGGTCGGCCTTGCACAGATGCGCGGCGCGGGAGGCCTCCGCCCGGAGTGCGCCGGCGGGATCCACCCAGCCGGCAACGGTCTCAGCCAATGCCTGCACCCGCAGGACCTTGGCGTGCATCGATCCCAACCTGGCCTGGAACAGGACGCCCTCGAGCTTGGCGACCCAGTCTTCCATGGCGGCCTTCAGATCGCTGCGATAAAAGAACATGGCGTCTTCGAGACGCGCCCGCAGTACCCGCTGGTGGCCCCGCGCCACCAGTGCGGGGTCCTTGGCGGCGGTGTTGTTGACGGCGATAAAATGGGGCATGAGCCTGCCGGAGGCATCCACAACGGCAAAGTATTTCTGGTGCTCGCGCATCGAGGTGATCAGCACCTCGTCGGGCAGTTCAAGAAATTTGGTGTCGAATCGGCCGGCAACCGGCGCGGGGAACTCGATCAGGTGGGTCACGGTGGTGAGCAGTTCCTCGTCGAGCAGGATGCGGCCCCCCAGCTCGGCGGCCAGGGCCTCGATCTCGGTCTTGACCCGGCTGCGGCGTTTGGCGATATCGGCCAGCACGCAAGCCGCTTCCAGCCGCTCCAGGTATTCGGAGGGCTGTGAAATCTTGATCCGCCCGGGCTTCAGGAAGGCGTGGCCCCAGGTACAGCGGCCGCTTTTGATGTCCTCCAGCGTGAAGGCCACCACCCGGCCGCCCAACAGCGCCAGCAGCGAATGCACCGGCCGTGCGAAAGCCGTATGGTAGTCGGACCAGCGCATGGTTTTGGGAAACGGCAGCGCGGCGATGACCTCCGGCAGAATGGTTTTGAGCAGGGTCAGGGTCGCCAGACCGCGCTCCGTAATGCGGGCCGCCAGGTAGGACCCCTTGGGCGTATCGGTGATCTTGATATTTTTGACGGAAATCCCGAGCTTTTCGGCGAACTTGTGGGCCGCGACGGTGGGCTTGCCCTGGGGGTCGAAGCCGACTTTGGCGGGCGGGCCGGTGACCTCGGTGGTCAGGGGCTTCTGGCGGTCAGCCACTGCCTCGATCAGAATCGCCAGCCGCCGCGGAGTGCCGTACACCCGGGCCTCGCCATGGTCGATGCGGGCCTCGGCAAGCCTCTCCTGCAGGACCCGCGAAAGGGCTGCCAGGGCCGGCTCGATGTAGCCTGCCGGAATCTCCTCGGTTCCGATTTCGAGCAATAACGGATTGATCATCTCTTTTTTTTCCTTTTGAGCTGCTTTACGGGGAACTGGAATTTTCACGAGTCCTTCGGAGCCGGCGGTTCAGCTCGCTTTTTTGATCAGCGGAAACCCCATGGCCTCCCGCTGTTTGAGATACCCCTCGGCACAGGCCCGCGCCAGGTTCCGAATACGGCCGATGTAACCCGTGCGCTCGGTCACGCTGATGGCGCCGCGGGCGTCCAGCAGATTGAACGTGTGGGAGCACTTGAGGCAGTACTCATAGGAGGGCAGCACCAGGCCTGCGGCCATAACCCGCTGTGATTCGGCTTCAAAGCGGTTGAAGAGCTCCAGCAGTAGGGCCACATCCGCGGTTTCGAAATTATAGCCCGACTGCTCGACCTCCTGCTGGTGGTGAACGTCCCCGTAGGAAATCGTTTCGTTCCAGCGCAGGTCATAGACGTTATCGATGCCCTGCAGGTACATGGCGATGCGCTCGAGGCCATAGGTCAGCTCCACCGACACCGGATAGAGCTCGATGCTGCCGGCATGCTGAAAATAGGTGAACTGGGTGACCTCCATGCCGTCCAGCCAGACCTCCCACCCCAGGCCGGAGGCGCCCAGGGTGGGGGATTCCCAGTCATCCTCCACAAAACGGATATCGTGCGCCAAAGGGTCAACCCCTAAAACTTTGAGGCTCTGCAGGTAGAGCTGCTGAACGTCCGGCGGGGAAGGTTTCAGAATCACCTGGAACTGGTAATAGTGCTGCAGCCGGTTGGGGTTTTCGCCGTAGCGTCCGTCGGTCGGCCGCCGCGAGGGCTGCACGTAAGCAACCTTCCAGGGCTCCGGGCCCAGGGCCTTGAGGAGCGTTGTGGGGTGAAAGGTCCCGGCGCCGACTTCCATGTCGTAGGGCTGAACCAGAACGCAGCCCTTGCGGGCCCAGAATTTCTGAAGCGACAAAATGACATCCTGAAAATACATGATACCTTCCTTAGGCGTTGATAAAGGTCGCGGCAAAAAACAATTCCCTATCCTGCTGATCTTTTAGTCCTTCTCGGGCGCCGCCGCCGGGGGCTTCAGCTGGCGGGCGGCCCTCTCCACCCTCCGTTTTCGGGGTCCGGAGCTTCAACCGCCACCCCGCGGGTGTCGATCCGGGGCGGCAGCAGCCCGGCATCGGCAACCGCATCCAGGATCCGGCGCCACACCGGCGCCAGCCGCTGGATGGCCGCCTGCGGGCCCAGCGCCCAGAGACAACCGCCGCCGCCGGCACCGGTAAAGCGGGCGCCGCAGCGGACGTCGATGGCAGCGGCGACCAGTTTTTCGCCGGTGGGGTCCAGAACCTCCGGGGTCAGCTCCTGCCGGACGGCCGTTTCACGGTTCATGGCATCCGCCGCGGCCTCGAAATCGCGGGCAAACAGGGCGGCGGCGAATTGGCGCGTCAAGGCGGCGATCTCTTCCCAGCTCGCGCGCTTCTCGCCGGCCAGAAACTGCCGGACCCAGCGGCCGTTGACATCCTTGGATTCATGGGGCACGCCGCAATAGGCCACCAGCAGGTGATCGGCCAGGGCTTCATCCCCCGGCATAGCGGGCAGCGCCTCCTTGCGAAAGGCCGGTTCCCCGAAACCGGAGAGCCAGTGCCAGACGTTGACCCCGCCAAAGGCGGCGGCCAGCTGGTCCTGAACCCCGCAGGGAACCCCGGCGACACTGGCTTCGATGGCATGGGCCAGCAAGGCGATTTCCCGGCGGGCAAGCCGCCGCTTGGTTCCTGCCCGTTCAGCGGCGGCCTGCAGGGCGGCCACTAAAGCCACGGCAGCCGCCGAGGACCCGCCGAGGGCGCTGCGGGGCGGGGATGCCGAGTCAATCCGGATGTGAACGCCATCGGCATCAAAAAAAGCCGCAATGGCAAACATCAGCCCGAGGGGGTGCCGAAAAGGCGCCCGGTTAGTCGGGAAAACCGCACTCTCAAATCCCCGCGAAGAGACCTTCACCTGCCCCTCGGAATACGGCTGCAGATCGACGCGGGTGCGCAGCGCCATGGCGAGGTTGACGGTGCAGGGTGCATGCCGCCGCAGCGGCAGATGGAAGGTGCTGATGTCCAGGGTCCCCCCCATGTCGATCCGGCAGGGGGCCGAGGCGCTCAGCGGTTGTGCGGCCAGCACCTGATGCAGGCTCGAGGGCATCGCGGCTTCTCCGATTTCATCGAATTTCCCGCAGAAACTTGAGACTCCGCGGGGTCTTGCCCAGGTGATAGGGCACAAAGGTCTCCAAAAACGCGGTGCTTTCCGCCACGGCGGCCGGTGAGAAGCGCACCCGCCGGGCCTGGGACAGGCCACTGCAGCTGAGCCACTGGAGCAGTTTGAGGGTCCCCTTGGTCAGCTCACCGAGACTGCCGCCGGCGCCGCCGCAGCGGCCGCAGACCGCCCCGCCCCGTGCGGGGTCTATCCGCAGCCCCCGGCTCTGGAGCTGCTCCAGCTGACAGCCGCAGGCACAGCAGGCGGTCAGCTCCGGCAGAAACCCGGCCAGCGCCATGAACCGCACCTGAAACAGAAGATTCAAGACCGCCCCATCGGCTGCATCGTTGCCGTCGAGTTCGGTCAGCACATGCGCCAAAAGGTTGAAAAGCGCCGCGTTGGCCACGTTTTCTTCCATCCACAGGTAGATCAGCTCCGCCCAGTAACTGGCATAGGCGGTTTTCCTGAAATTTCCGCGGATGCCGGCGTAAGGCTGTTTCAATTCCGCCTCCTGCAGGACCGGCAGGCCGCGACCCGCCGAGCATTGCAGCTGGAGCAGCGAAAAGAGTTCGAGCACCCCGGCAAAGCGCCGGGTGCTCTTTTTAGCGTACTTGGCAATAACCGAAATTTTTCCACGCTCCAGCGTGAAGCAGTTGAGGATCAGGTCAAAGTCGCCATGCTGGATGCGCCGCAGGGTGATGGCCGGGGTGGAAAAGAATGCCATTTCAGATGCCCAGAAGGATGGTTGAAATCTGGAAGTAAAAGAACACGCTGATGATGTCGATGGCAGTGGTCACAAAGGGGCCCGTGGCCACCGCCGGATCGATGTTCAGGCGGGCAAAGAACATGGGCACCAGGGAGCCCACCAGGGCCGCGACCGACATGGAGGACAGCACCGCCAGGGCCACCGCCAGGGCAAAGCTCAGCCGGCTGTAGCTGACCTGTGCGACCGCCCCGATCAGCAGCCCGTAAAATACCCCCAGCATTCCTCCGATGACCAGCTCCTTGAATACAACCGTGCGGATGTCACGCACGCTCAAACGTCCCGTGGCAAGCCCGCGGACCACGATGGTGGAGGACTGGGTACCGATATTGCCCCCCATACCCATGATGACGGGGATAAATGCGGCCAGATAGGCAAAACGGCTCAAGCTGGATTCAAAATGGTTGATGACGTAAAAGGCCACGATCCCCCCCAGGCAGCTGGCAAAAAGCCACGGCAGCCGTGTCCGGGTGCTTTTGGAGATCGACTTGGTTTCGATGAACTCATCCCCCACACCGGCCATTTTGAGGATATCCTCGGTCGCCTCGGCGCGGAAGATGTCGATGACGTCGTCGACGGTGACAATCCCCACCAGGCGATGGGACTCATCGACCACGGGCACGGCCAGAATGTCGTAGCGGGCCACCATCTTGGCGACCTCCTCCTGATCCATGTCGGTCTGAACCGAAAAAACATCCGTGGTCATAAAGGCCTTCAGAGGAGTTTCGGGCGGTACCAGCACCAATTGGCGCAGGGAGCTGACGCCCACCAGGTGACCGTTTTCATCGACCGCGTAAAGGTAAAAGGGCATCTCCACATCCTGATATTCCTTCTGCAGAGATGCGATCGCCTCGCGGGCGGTACAGTCCTGCCGCAGGGCGATGAAATCGGTCACCATGATACCGCCGGCGGTATCGTCCCGGTAGCTCAGGAGCCCCTCGACCTGGGCCGAGTGCTCCTTTTTCATCTTTTCGAGGATCGCGCTGGAACGCGCCGCGGGAAGTTGGCCGATCAGGTCGGTGACATCGTCGTTGGCCATTGTTTCGAGGATTTTGACGAGTTCATCCAGGTCAAGATCCTCGGTGAGGTCCAGGAAGGTGTCGCGATCCAGTTCGCTTAGAATAATCCCTTTTTGCTCACGGTTCTCGATCAGTTCAAAGAGCCGCTGCTGGTGCGCCGGCGACAGGGTCTGGAATACCGCCGCCAGATCGGCGGCATGGGTTTTTTTGACGATTTTACGCAGGTGCGAGAAGGCGCCGCGTCTCAACAGGCGCCGAATGCTGTCCGCCAGAATTTTGCTTCGATCGCGCTGCATAGCGGTGCTCAGTTAAACCCCACTTCCGTCAGGGCAGCTGCAGGGTGACCACCTGCCCGCTTTTACCGGGGACCCTCACCGGTTTTCCGTCAAAGGTCAGTCTCAGGCCCGTTGCGTTGCCGATCAGCAGGTTGAAACCGCTTTGGCCCTCAAGGGTTACCTTTTGACCGGGCTTCAGCAGGTATTCCACCGGGCGCTGGTTATCGGTGATGACCTTCAGCCACGTTTCCTCGACCGCCAGGACCGCCAGGGCCAGGGGCGGTGCAGGTTTGGCGGCGAGGGCGCTTTTCGGGCTTTCAGGAGCGGCCGCGGCAGGGGCTTCGACAGGCGCCGGCGACGATCCCGCGACGGTTTCGGGCGGGCCGCTCGCGGGCGCTGCCGGCGGCACCGGTTGTTGACTGTCGCCGGCCGCCTCTACTGCCGGTTGCGCTACCGACACGGTTGGGGCTACGGGGCGAGCGGCGCGGCGCCAGCGGTTGAACCCGAAAATCGACAGGCCGACCAGAACCGCCACCAGGCACAGGACGCCGCCCAACCGAAACCAGAAGCGGCCCCTGGGCGCTGGGGAAACGGTATCCATCCTGAGGGTATCGTTGTAGGCCCGGCGGCTGGCGTGGTAGCGGCGGACAGCCTCCCCCGGCTCGGCCTCGATGGCCTGCGCATACGCCTTGAGGTACCCCACCACAAAGACGACGGCCGGCAGCTGCTGATGGTCTTCGCGTTCGAGGGCCAACAGGTTATTCATCCCGATTCGGGTCCGGGCGGAAATCACCTCCAGGCTGATGTCCTTCGCCAGCCTATGATCGCGCAGATACTGACCAAAAGCGAATGTGTGATTGTCAAGTGTCATCTTACTGGATGATTTTGATGTGAGCGTGTTTGCGCAATTCCTGGAGCCACTCTGTGAATTTTTGATTCACCACTTCGTCAAACAGCTTGCTTTCGATTTCGGGGGTGACGGCCTCCAACGTTTTGCCATCATTTTCGAGGATTTCCTGGACGCCAAAGATCTGATAGCCGTATTCGGTGTCTAAAATTTGGGAAAATTCCCCTGGCTTAAGGTTCTGAACCGCGGCCTGGATCTGTGGACTCAGATCTTTCAACTCGAATACCCCCAACTCCCCCCCCTCGCTGGCCATCGGCGACTGGGAGTATTGACGAGCCATGGCCTCAAAGGATTCGCCGGCCTTTAATTTCGCGTAGACCGCGGTTATTGTGCGGTAGACCGCCTGTTTTTCCTGCTCGCCGGCCGGGGGCGGCACCTGCATCATGATGTTGCGCAGGTGGTATTTCTTCGGGCCCCCGTATTCACTCCGGTTCCGCTCGTAGTAGGCCTGAACGTCTTCTTTGGTGATCACGATTTTGGACTTGATCTGGCGGTTGACCAGCTTGGTTCGCAGCAGCTGATCTTTGACGCGCTTGCGGTAATCATCAAGGCTCATGCCATCCCGCGCCAGGGCCGCTTGCAGGTCTTCCTGGGTCAGAAAGCGTGCGGCTTTGAGGCGTTCGATGGCGCTGTCGACCTCTTTGTCGGTGACACTGATATCGGCCTTGCGGATTTCCTGGTCCGTCAGCTTCTCGTCGATCAGCTGGTTGAGGACATCCTCGCGGACCTTGAAGAGCATCTGGCGCTCTTTTTCAGCGGTATACCCCATGGTGCCCAGCTTGGTGCGATAAGGCTGGACGGCCTGGTCCAGTTCAACCAGGGTCAGAACGTCGTCGTTGATCACCGCCACAATCCGGTCGACGACCTCCCCACCGGCACCCCTCAGCCCCCAGAGGCAGAGAATGCCGGCGATTATCAGCGTCTTGCGCAAAAAAGATCCCAGGGCTCCCACCCGATTGCCATTAAAAGGACCCGTCATGGTGTTTGCAGCGATTGGCATAAGCAGCAACGAGATTCGCTCCGGCTCGCTCAAGGCGCTGCGCCGGTAATTTCGCTCCATTGGTTGTGGTTGATCTCAACCGCGTATTTCGCATACAGACCTTTGAGCCAGTCGGCATAAGCCGCCTCTGCTTTTTGTTTGCGAAGAAAACGGATGAGGGCGGTGTCGATCCGGAGTTCGGGCGCCAGCGGGGCGTCGGCGGACACGGCATCACCGGCCGGAGCCTGCTCGCGGGTTGCCAGGTAGGCGGAAATATCCTCCGGCATGAGTTCGACGGTATCGGTCAGACCGATCTCCACCACCTTTTCGATAATCAGGCGCCGGCGGATGGCTTTTTCCCATGCGGCATAGGGAATCGCATTTTCCAGCAACACCTGCTCAAAAAGCCCCTCAGGATAATCCGCCTTGATTTTCTGGATGGCTGCGGCCAGCTCCTCGGGGCCGACTTCAACTCGCAGGCTCTGGGCTTCTTCCAGGAGAATTAGCTCATCGATCATCTCCTCCAGCAGCCGCAGCTGCGCCTCACGCCGCGCTTCGCCCTCCTGCAGCGCATTGTGGGGGTAAGCGGCCTTGGCGATCTCAAAGGCGCGCTGAAATTCCAGGGAGGTCACGACGCTTTGGCCGACCCGCAGTAGAAAAGCCGGGCGCCGCTCGGCATCACCGCCCTTGCAAGCCCCACATAGAATCGATAGGCAAAAAAAAACGACGGCCAACATCGCCCTGTTGAAGCGCTTCCGTCGGTTTCGTGCCACTTTCCCGCCCTCTGACAAATCCGTTTCCAGGGCCGATTGGCCTCCTGAGGTGAGGGCCTCGGACAAAAATCAATTCCCCATCCGGCTGGTCTTCGGGTCCATCGACCACGTTAGATCCGCCGGCAGATAACCGGTTAGGCTTCGGCAGGCAGCCTTGCAGGCGCCCCCCAACCCGGCGCGTGCTGGCGGCATTATTTTCTAGCACGACCCCGGAAAAGAACGACTGACGTACGCACCGCGACTTATTTCAAGCAGTATAAGGCTTTAGGGGTTAACACGCGAGCTGATTTCTTTCAAGATGTTTTTGGTCTGGACCAACAGGCTGTTGGCGGATCCTTTGGTGAGCCGCACTTTCAGGGCCTGATTGGGCGTATACTCGCAGGTCTTCTTGTGGTCCGTGACAAAATCGACGATGCCGTAAGGTGTCTTCTGGTGCATTTCGGAAAAGAAAAGCTGCAGTTGCTGTTCCTGCAGGTCCAGACGTCTGACCCCCGCCCGGGCGGCCAGCACCTTCAGCATGATTTTTAACAGGAGGTTGGCGCCGGCCTCCGGCAGCGCGCCATAGCGATCCTCCAGCTCCGACTTGAAATCCGAAATGGCCTTCAGATCCGTCATGCGGGCCAGACGACGATAGGCGGTCAGGCGCTGATCGATATCCAGAATGTAGTCCTCCGGCAGGAAGGCCGACATCGGCATGTTGATCTCGGGCTCCAGGCTGTCCAAAACCGGCTCGCCTTTCATCTCGCAAACGGCGTGTTCCATCAGTTTCAGGAACATGTCGTAGCCCACGGCGGCGATGTGCCCGGACTGATTGGCCCCGAGGATCGTGCCGCCACCGCGAATCTTGAGATCACTCATTGCAATCTGAAAACCGGAGCCCATATCGCTGTGCTCCATCAGCACCTTCAGCCGTTTTTGCGCATCCCGGCTGAGGGCGCTCTCGCTGGGGATAAAGAGATAGGCATAGGCCTGTTCGTCGGAGCGCCCCACCCGCCTCCGCAGCTGGTAAATCTGCGACAGACCAAAGCGGTCGGCGCGGTTGATCAAAATGGTATTGGCGGCGGGTATATCCAGGCCCGACTCCACGATGGCGGTGCAAACCAGCATGTCGATTTCGCGGTTCATAAACCGCAGCATGACCTGCTCGAGTTCATCCTCGCCCAGCCGCCCGTGGGCGATGTCGAGGCGCACCTCCGGCACCAGGTGCTTCAGGTGCTCGGCGATCTTTTGAATACCGTGGATATTGTTGTGGACAAAAAAAATCTGACCCTTGCGCTGCAGCTCCTTGCGGATCGCCTCGGCCGCAACCGCATCGTCAAACTCCGAAATATAGGTGATGATGGAGCGGCGCTCCTCGGGCGGGGTCGAGATCACGCTGATATCCCGAATGCCGGTAAGTGACAGGTGCAAGGTCCGGGGGATCGGGGTGGCCGTCATGGCCAAGACGTCCACGGTTTTTCTAATTTTCTTCAGCATTTCCTTGTGTTTGACCCCAAACCGGTGTTCCTCGTCGAGAATGATCAATCCCAGGTCTTTGAAGGCAACGTCCTTCTGCAGAAGCCGATGGGTACCGATGACGATGTCGATTTTGCCGACCGCCAGATCCTGGACGATCTGACGTTGCTCGCGGCTGGAGCGAAACCGGCTGAGGCAGGCAAGCTGGATGGGGTAGCGCTCGAAGCGCTGGGAAAACGTCGCAAAGTGCTGCTCCGCCAGGACCGTGGTCGGCACCAGGACTGCCACCTGCTTGCCCTCGATGACGGCCACGAACGCACCCCGCAGGGCCACTTCGGTTTTACCGTACCCGACATCACCGCAGATCAGGCGGTCCATAGGCGCAGGGCTTGCCATATCCCGCAGAACATCCTCGATCGCTTTGCCCTGATCCGGCGTTTCCTCGTAAGGGAACCCAGCCTCGAACGCACTGAAACGGGCATCCCCGGGCCGGAAGCTGTACCCGTTTTCAACCTTGCGCGCGGCGTAGAGCTTGAGCAGGTCGCCGGCGATTTTCTCGACGGATTTCTTGACCCGCTCCTTCACCTTGTCCCAGGACTTGCCCCCCATTTTGTCCAGCACCGGTGCGACGCCGTCGACGCCCATGTATTTCTGGACCAGGCTCATGCGCTCTACCGGAAGATAGAGTCTGTCGTCATCGCGGTAGCGGATCAGAATGAAATCGTTGGTGACCCCTTCGAGTCGCAGCTTCGCCAGCCCGGCATACTGCCCGATACCATGCTCATCATGAACCACCAGGTCTCCCTGCTTCAGGTCCTCGAACGACAGCAGTTCGGCGCGTGCGGGGCCGGGTTTCTGGCGGGGTTGTCGGCGGCGGGCGCGAAAAACCTCGTTTTCGGTCAACACCGCCAACTGCTCCGAGGGCCAGACGAACCCGTTGCTCACCTCCCCCAGGCAGATCCATGCGGTGGCCCGGCCCAGGCGGATATCCGGCATTCCCTCGATCACATCCAGGTTCAGGTCGTAGGCACGCAACAGCGACTGGATCCGCCCGGCCTGGGCAGCGGTGCTGCAAACCACCAGGGCCGTATGCCCTGCCTGCTGCTGTGCCCGGAGCCAGTCGGCCACGGGCCTGAAAAGGTTTCCTGACGGCTGGGACTCCTTGAGCTGGATTTCCAGCTCGGCATTGTCCGCCACCCTGAAGGCCATTTCCAGGGCCTTCTCCCCGGCGGAGTCCCCATCGGTCAGTACCGCAATCGATTTGAGCACCAGGGGATGGGTGTCTTGCAGACGGCTGCGGGCTTCCGACCAGCTCAGGCACAGGCTCGCAGGCGGCACGCACAATCGCCCTTCGCCGCGCGCGGCGATAAAGTTGGCCCGGGTTTGGCTCTCTGCCTCGCGGGCGGCTTTTTCCAGAGCCGCCGGTTCTTCCACCAGAAACAGGGTGTCGGGCGGCAAATAGTCGAAGAGGGTATCCAGGCTGGGGTAAAGAAGGGGCAGCAAACTCTCGATCCCCGGGAAAAGCCCCTCGGTCTTGATCCGCTCCACCACCTTACGGGTCCTGGAAACGGCGATGCTCTCGGTGGCGGCCAGTTTCCGAATGCGGTTGATAAAGGTTTCGGCGTCGCTCGGTTTGAGTATTGATTCCCGGGCGGGCAGGATAACCGCTTCCGGAATCGACTGCCGGGTGCGCTGGTTTTCGGCGGAAAAAAACCGGATGGAGTCTACCATGTCACCGAAAAACTCGACCCTCAGGGGGTCGGGGTACAAGGGCGAGAACACATCGATGATCCCACCGCGCACACAGAAATCCCCGGGTTCTTCCACCAGCGCACTGCGCGTGTAGCCCCCGGCGAGCAGTTTGGCGATCAGGGCATCGCGGTCAATATCCTCTCCGGCCAGCAGCAGCTCGGAAAAGGCCACCAGCTCCCCTTTGGGAATGAGCCGTTGCAGCAGCGCATCGATCGTCGTTACCAGCAGCGGCGGCCGCGAGGTGTCCACCAGCCGGAACAGCGTCCGAATGCGAGCGGCAGCGGTTTCATTGTGGTAAGCAATAAATTTGTATGGCAGGATGTTGTATGGCGGGAAATAATGGCAAGCAACCGACGCGCGGATCCCGAAGAAATCCATATCGCGGATTCGTTTTTCGGCTTCCCGACCGGCGGCGACCACCCAGCACAACGGCCGGTTCAGCCCCTGATGGAGACGGGCGGCCAGATAGGCGCTTTCGGCCCCCGCAACCCCCAGACAGGTGATGCGCTGACGGTCCCCGACAAGACGGTTTTGAAGGGTTTGAATCGAATATTTTTCTTGATTTTGGCGGACAAACACAGTAGTACCCTGATCCAAACGTGCCGGCGTAGCTCAGCTGGTAGAGCAGCTGATTCGTAATCAGCAGGTCAGCGGTTCAAGTCCGCTCGCCGGCTCCAGCGCCACCAAAGGGTTCAAGGCAGGAAAGCTTGAGGCCCTTTTTTTTGGCTGACTTCGAAGGCGCCGGCAACCCGCCACTCCCGCAGCCCCGCGGGGTGTTCCGGATTTCCGTTGATTTCCGGCTGACATATGCCAAAAAGAACCAAATTACAACCATCCGCCGCCGGCTGTCTTCACCCCCTGACCTCGGCCCTTAGTGGCCGTGGCCATAAACACGATGGCCTTCGATGGCCGATTCCTCTCGGCGCGCCTGCGTTGCGCGAAGCTCAAAAAACCAGCAGGATTGGGGCTTGTTTTTTGCGTAGGCCCTGACATAATCCCCGACCCCAGCAAGCTTCGGATGGTGGCAGCTTTACCCGCCGATTTCCTATATCCTTGACATTATTTGTTTTTTACTTTATTTTTTGAATAATTTGCGAAATTCGAAATAAAACCGCCACCTTCCCATGAGCAGCCCCCATCTGATCCCGGCAGCCAGATATGCCTGCCGCTGGCTGGGTTTACGAGGAAAAATTGAACTGCATCGACGCAATCGAGGGAACCGTCAAGCACATCATCATCCGTATTTTTAACCAGTATCTCACCTTGGGGCAAGACGACACCGAATATATCACGAATGTCAAAGCTGTTGTCGAGGGATCCGAAGAATTTGCTATAGAAAATACGGATATCATCAGTAGCCCCCAAACCCTGAAAGCCGTGCTCTACGATTTCGCTAGACTCTTGTGGCTCCAAAACCTGCAAAAAAGCCCGCCTCAAGCTTCTGAGGGAACGCCGGCTGAAAAAGAAAGCGTCTCTGATCAGGATGGCTACTACGAATACTACTACGACCACATCTATCACCATGGCGGATATCCCCGATAGCGCCGGTCCGCCGGGAGCAAGGCGCAGACCGGGACACCCGCAGCGTTGTGGGGAGGGTCCTGCGGAGCCATTTTGCCGTTCGGCAGGCGTGACTGAACCTGACGATACCAAACTCAAGAGTGAAATCGAAGCGATCTGTGCAAGGATCGATACGATCATGCAGAGTATCGAGATTCACTTTCAAGATCACCCGCCACCCTTTGAAATTCAGGATCAGGGATATCGCCCGGATTAGACGAAAAGATAACGTTTTTCAAAAAAAGGCTTGATTTTATTGGGCTACTAAAATACGTCCTCATTACCAAATCGATCTATTTTGGGCTTTTCCAAGTTTTTTTCTCAACAATCTGCTCAGCCCGTGATGCAGTTCAATACGCTTTTCCCCGTTTTTCCAAGTGCCCATAACAGGAGGGGCCATGGCATTGACCAAAAACGACATTGTTGCCAAGGTACATGAATTGGGTTTCACAAAAAAGAAGTCGGTTGAAATTATCGAATCTCTTTTGGAAGCCATCAAAAATACACTGGAAAACGAGGATGACGTTCTTATTTCAGGATTCGGTAAATTCTGCATCAAGGGGAAAAACAAGCGCAGGGGGCGAAACCCCGCGACCGGTACCGACCTCATGCTCAGAGAGCGCAAAGTTGTCACTTTCAAATGCTCAGGCAAACTTCGCAACAAGATCAACCGGACGCTGAAATAGATCGATTGGTTCAGTGGTTTGGCGATTGTGGTTATTGCGCAGGCAGATGGCAATCCTAAAAACTTGTAAGCTACCGCAGGCATTATTAATCCGTTCAATCCATTGGCCCCGCCCCTTCACGCTTCACCCTATTCCGACCATCCGCTGTCCGTCTCACCCACCAGCAGCTGAGGCCCACTGGCGCTTTGAAAGCTGCCCCCAGAAGCCTAATTTTCGAGTGCCGCACGATGCCCCGCTGGTAACCCAACCCTACCGCGAACGCTGATCAAACAGCTCTTTCAACACGGCGTTTGACCCGATCAAATCGGTATCATCATCGTTGCGATGGTGACGCCGGATCAGCTCGTTCCGGCAACCACCGCCCTTGTCCAGAAAAGGGTGAACGCCGGAAAATGCCGGGAGTTCGATCTCAACGCCAGCTGCACCGATTTCCTGTGCCTACTGGCCACAGGGGCAAGGTTCATTCATTGTGGATTATCAGGACCCCAACGCCTGCCTCCTCTTTAGTGATGCCGCCTGCGCCATTCTCTCTGGGCCGGCTTCACCTCGGGCAGTCTGCGGCTGAAATGGGCCATAGCCCAGCCGGCCGGGGAATGAAGGGAAGGGAGCACAAAATAACTGAAGGGGAGAGTGGGGGCGGGGGCGGGCTGGACCGAAAGGGTTTCTGAGCAAAAACACTCCGCGTGGCGCCGGCTTTTACAAGGTGATGCGATGGACTTTAATTTTGCTCAGCAGGGATGGGTGGCTGATTTCAAGCAAACGCGCCGCTTGTGACCGATTTCCTTTGGTTTCCCGAAGAGCCCGGGCAATCATTTTTTTCTCCAGAAGCTTCTGGGCCATCTTCAAGGAATGCCCCGGAACCAACCCCGCCACCCCGCTTATTTCAGGCTCCTGCCACAACCGCTCGGGCAGGTGTTCCGACCGCAGGGTCTCATCTTCGGCGAGGACCATGGTGCGCTCAACGACGTTTTCCAGCTCTCGCACGTTGCCCGGCCAGTGGTATTTCAATAAGCAGGACATCGCGCCCGAAGAAAAGGCTATGATGTTTTTCTGTAATTTCTGATTAAAGAACCCGCGAAAATGTTCACAGAGTAGGGGGATATCCTCACCCCGCTCCCGCAGAGGCGGCAGTTTGATGTTGAGCACGTTGAGACGGTAGAAAAGATCTTGGCGAAAAGCGCCGGATTTTACCTCCTTTTCGAGATCTTTGGATGTCGCCGCGATAACCCGGGCATCAATTTTCTGGACTTGACTGGCACCAATCGGTCGGACCTCGTTTTCCTGCAACACCCGCAATAGTTTGACCTGCAGGGGAAGGGGCAACTCGCCTATTTCGTCCAAAAACAAGGTTCCGTGATGGGCTTCCTGAAACAGCCCCGATTTGTCCTGCGACGCCCCCGTAAAAGCACCTTTTTTATAACCGAAAAGCTCACTTTCCAGCAGATTTTCCGGGATCCCGCCGCAATTGACGGACACCAGGTTGTGATTGGAGCGGTTGCCCGAAAAATGGATACTCTTTGCAACCATTTCTTTTCCGGTCCCGCTTTCCCCAGTGATGAGTACCGTTGTACTGTAGTCGGCGACTTTTTCAATCAACCTGAAAACCGCCTGCATCACAGGACTTTTTCCGATTATATCCTGAAACTGATGTTCTTTCCGAATGGCCGCGATTTGATGTAGCAGCCGCCGGTTCTCGGTTTTCAGTCGCTCCCGCTCTTCGGCCTTCTTCAAAACCAGAAGAATCTCATCAAATTTAAACGGTTTTGAAATGTAATCGTAAGCGCCCGCCTTCATGGCCTGAACCGCTGCGTCGATGGTACCATAAGCCGACATGACAATCACGGTGGTCTTGTCCAAAAAGTCAGCGGCCGCCTGCAAAAAAGCCACCCCGTCCATGCGGGGCATTTTCAGGTCGCAGAGCACGAAATCAAAAGTGGATTTTGCCAAATGGACCAGGGCCTCCCGGCCGTCACCGGCGGTGTGCACCTCAAACCCATTTCGCCCGAGAAGCGAGGTCAGCATGTGCCGCATGTTCTCTTCGTCGTCGACAACCAAAACTTTTTTCAATTTTATCCGCCTGCTACCCTTATACCCTGAGGGTTGCATGAAAAGCTCAATTTAAGCCCTGCAATTGATCAAAAGGCCCCTGGGACGAGCGTACCGGTGGACCCCGGACTACCCCCTTCTGGTTTTTTCAAACCGGCCCGAACCCAGCCGAGTTGCGAGGCAATCAAAATTGACCCGTAAATTTTTCCGCCGCCCCAACAAAATGCAATTATCCGCCTTCATTATCGTCCAGAGGGAGGAGCAGCTCAAATCGGGACCCTTTCCCGGCAGCGCTCTCCACCCGTATCTCGCCGCCGGCGTTTTGTATGATCTGATACGAAACGGCCAGCCCCAAACCGGTTCCTTTCCCGGGTTCCTTGGTGGAAAAAAAAGGATCGAAGATTTTTGGGAGATTTTCGGCTGAAATTCCGGGCCCATTATCCGAAATTTCGATAGAAAGCCAATCCGGATTTAACGTACCGGTTCTTTGCCGCTTTTTTACCAATAACGACCGAATGGTAATTTTACCGATGGCAGGAAATTGCGACATTAAAATGGCATCAGCCGCATTCATCATTAAGTTCAAAATAACCTGTCGAATCTGTTCACCATCTGCAAAAACCCGGTCCTTCAGGGCTTCCAGCCGGCAGTCAATTTTTAAATCGGCTGTCACGGGTTGAAGATTGAAGACCTCCACGATCTCGCGGATGAGGTCGTGCACCCCAATCCATGCGGGTAACGCCGCGCTTGTCCTGGCGTGATCTAAAAGCTGCCGAATGATGATATTCACCCGTTGAATTTCTTTTTCAGCCCGTTCGAGGAAGTCGAGACGCTCTTCCTCTGAAATTGAGCCGTCCCGCAACAACCCCAGGTATCCGAGGACAATTCCGATAGGATTGCCGATTTCGTGCGCCACCCCAGCGGCCAATTGCCCCACCGAGGCCATTTTTTCGGCCTGAATGAGCCGAGACTGTGCAGCTTGAATTTCAAGGTTGGCCTTCTTGAGGGTTTGAACCGTTTTTTGAAGTTTTTCCTGATCCTGGGAAATTCTGCGCAGCATTTGATTAAGGGCCGTGGACAGCTTGCCGAATTCGTTTTTCTTGCCTTCTTTCAAAAAAAACAGGTTTTCACTACCCGGACGGAATTCATTGGCCCGATGAACCAGTTTTTGAAGCGGTTTGAAAATCAGCTTGGAAAAAAGCAAAACGCCGACAAAGGTTAAAAACGCGCAGTTCCCCAGAATATAGAGGAAAAAAATTTTTTGCGCTTGCCGCCAGTGCCGATAGAATTGCTCGAGATTAAAACTCAAACAGGCGCCGCCCAAAACCCGCCCATCAATCTCCAAAGGAGCCGCGACAAACAAATTGCGATGCTGCTTCCCCAAAACACCCCAGGTTTCTCCACTCAATTCTTTCAATGGCGCCTGCAATTCAAGGGAGCGGGCGGCAATTTCGATCATCTGGTTTCTGACCGATGGACTGCCCGAACCCCAGTATCGCGTGTAGCCCTTTCCATTGGTTGCCCCCAATCCTTCCCATGCCATTAACGGGGCGGCCTCAAGCAACTCAGAAACGAATCGATCAGAAATATCAAACTTTCCCGGATCGCTGAAAACCAGCTGGTTGGCGATTTCCCGCAAAAACCACTGACCGCTAAGCACCTTAGCGTGAACAAAATCCCTTTGCACCACCAAATAAATTACAAAATTAATCGAAACCCCGGCCAAAAGGGAAAAGACCATCAGATAAATGCCGATACTGGTTTTTAGGCGAGCCGATCCCATTTAATGTCGGTGTTCATCGAATTTCGCAATTTGATGTCTGAAAAGCGGGAGAAAGGCGGTCTATATTGTATCGGCAGGTGGGGCGAAAAAAGTAAACCCCAGCCCGCGCGGCTGCGGACTGGGGTTTAGCGAAGAATTCGGCGGCGACCTACTCTCCCACACAGCTTCCCGTGCAGTACCATCGGCGCTAAAGA
>Ga0105100_10000506_pt1 | contig 23086 bp, 22 predicted proteins | sample PPLLak12cMay2015_2_FD_87033 | JGI IMG/M metagenome (GOLD analysis project Ga0105100, IMG submission 87033) | Freshwater sediment microbial communities from Prairie Pothole Lake near Jamestown, North Dakota, USA - PPLs Lake P8 Core (1) Depth... | ecosystem: Environmental > Aquatic > Freshwater >...
GATCGTAGCCGAGCAGCTCGCACACCGATTCCACCGCCTCGCGCACCGGGATCGCCCCCTCGTCCATGTAAATGCCCATGCCGGTGGCGTGGCGGATTTCATGCGCGATCATGGCCAGACCGCCGCGCGTGGGGTCGCGCATGAAGCGCAGCCCCTCGAGAGGCAGCAGCGCCTGCGTCAAGGGCAGCACGCAGGCCGAGTCGGATTGCAGGTCGCCGCGCATGCCGAACTGCTCGCGCGCCAGCATCACCGCGATGCCGTGGTCGCCTACCGGCCCGCTGACCAGGATGGCGTCACCATCGCGTATCTGCTGCATGTCGAGACGCAGACCCTTCCGGCGCACGCCGACACCGGTGGTGGCGAGATAAAGCCCGCCGCCTTCGCCGCGCGGCACCACCTTGGTGTCGCCGGCGGCGACGCGCACGCCGGCCGCCGTGGCGGCGCGTCCGAGGCTTTCGATGACGCGCGCCAGCAGCGCCGTTTCCAGGCCTTCCTCGATAAAGGCGTTGAGCGAGAGATAAAGCGGCGTGGCGCCCGCGACCGCGAGGTCGTTGACCGTGCCGTGCACGGCGAGCGAGCCGATGTCGCCGCCGGGGAATTCCAGCGGCTGCACCGTGAAACCGTCGGTGGTGAACATGATCTCGCCGTCCGGGGTCGGCAGCGGCACGGCGTCGGCCTGCACGTCCAGCAGCGGATTGGAAAGATGACGCGCGAAGATCTGCTCGATCAGCTCGCGCATCAGGCGCCCGCCGTTGCCGTGCGCGAGCGCGATGTGTTTGACGCCGAGAATGTCGGGTTTGGCGTTCATATAAAAAAGTGTTCAGAGTTCAATGTTCAGAGTACAGAGTTTAAAGTTTGGAGTTCCTGGTTTCGAACTTTGTACCCTGAACTCTAAACTCTATACTGGGATTCGATGATCTGGCCGTAACTGATGCCGGCGTCGTTGCACGGTACCTGATGCATGAGGCGCACGTCAAAACCGTTCTCGCGCAGCGCCGCGAAGGCGCGTTCCGTCAGCACGCGGTTCTGGAACACGCCGCCGCCGAGGCCCACGGCCAGTTCGCCGTGTTCCTCGCGCAGCGCATTGGCCTGTGCCACCAGCGCCCGCACCAGGCTGGCGTGGAAACCGTCGGCGCGCTCGGTGACGGTGAGTTTCTGGTTCATCAGGAACGGCAGTAGCGGCGCCCAGTCGGTTTCCCACAGGCCCTGGCGGTTGCGCGCCAGCGGCAGCGGGATGGCATGCGCGCTGTCTTCGGTGCAGGCAGCCTCCAGCAGCATCGGCCCCTGGCCTTCATAACTCGAGCGGTAATGCAGCCCGGTCAGCGCCGCCGCGGCATCGAACAGCCGCCCGGCCGAGGTGGTTTGCGGACAGTTGAGGCGACGTCGCCAGGCATGATGCGCCAGCATCGGATCCTCGGGACACTGTTTCCATTCCACGCCGGCCTCCCAGCACAGTGACAGTGCCGAGCGCCACGGCTCGCGCCCGGCCTTCTCGCCGCCGGGCAGGTAGAACGGCCGCAGGCTGCCGGCGCGCTGCCAGCGGCCGGGCGCACCCAGCAGCGTTTCGCCGCCCCAGAGCGTGCCGTCGGCGCCGTAGCCGACGCCGTCCCACGCGAACACCAGCCAGTTCGCGACGTCCGGATGTTCGCCGGCGAGGGCCGCGGCATGCGCGTAGTGATGCAGTACCGGCGTGACCGGCAGGCCGCTGCGGCGCGCCCAGCGCGAGCTGACGTACACCGGATGCGCGTCGCACACGATGGACTCGGCGCGCACGCCGTAAAGCTTTTGCAAATCGGTAATGACCTGTGCGAATACGTTCAGGGTGCGTGGCGCGTCGAGATCGCCGATGTGCGGCGAAACGACAATACGATCTTCCCAGGCGAGCGCCACGGTGTTCTTCATGTGGCCGCCGACGGCCAGCACCGGCTTGTCGAGTTTGAACGGCAGCGCCAGTTCCAGCGGCGCGCTGCCGCGCCCGTGACGCAGCGGACGCGCAAAGCCGGCGATCACGCGATACACCGGGTCGTCCGCCGGGCGCTGGATCGGGCGGTCGTGATGCAGAAACGCCTCGGCCACATGCGCCAGCCGCCGGGTGATGTCGTCGTTTTCGGTCAGCACCGGCTCGCCGCTGACGTTGCCCGAGGTCGCGACCAGCGGCCCGCCGAACTCGTCCAGCAACAGGTGATGCAACGGGCTGTAGGGCAGCATGATGCCGACCTCGTGCAGCCCCGGCGCGATGCGCTGTGACAACGGGGCATGCAGCTTTTTGGGCACCAGCACGATGGGACGCACGGGATCGCGCAGCCAGTGTTCGTGCTCCGGCGTCAGTTCCGCCAGTGCGCGCACCGCCTCCAGCCCGTCCGCGCCGCATGCGGGAACCATCACGGCCAGCGGTTTGTGCGGGCGCGGTTTTTTCGCGCGCAGCCGCGCGATGGCGATGTCGTTGCGCGCGTCGCATATCAGGTGGTAGCCGCCGATGCCCTTGACCGCGACGATCCTGCCGGCGCGCAAGGCCGTGACCGCCTGCGTCAGCGCGGCGGCGTTGTCGTGGTCCGTGGCAACTCCCGGGGCGACGAACTGCAAGCACGGTCCGCAGGCAGGACAGGCGACCGGTTCGGCGTGAAAGCGCCGATCGAGCGGGTTTTCATATTCGCGCCGGCATTCCGGGCACATGGCGAACGCCGCCATGCTGGTATTGGGCCGGTCGTAGGGAAGCTTGCCGATGAGCGTGTAGCGCGGCCCGCACTGGGTGCAATTGATGAAGGGGTGACGGTAACGGCGATTGTCCGGATCGCGCAGCTCGCGCAGGCAATCGTCGCAGGCGAAATAATCCGGCGGCACGTGGATGCGCGCCGGGGCATCGGCACGGCTGGGGAGAATCTCGAAGGTTTCAAAGGCTTGCGGTTCCGAGGCGGAACGCGCCGCCACTCGCGGACGCGACAGCGGCGGCGCCTGTTCCAGCAAGGCCTGCTCGAATGCCTCCAGCGCGGCGACCGCTCCTTGCGCCCAGATCTCGACCGTGCCGGCCTCGTTGCGCACCCAGCCGCGCAGACCGAGTTGGTGCGCGAGACGATAGACGAAAGGGCGGAAACCCACGCCCTGCACGCGCCCGCTGAGCGTCAGGCGCAGCGCCCGCCGCGCTGTTCCTGAATCGGGGTCGGTGAGGGGATGGTTGCGCTCGATCATCTCGGGTGTTGTTCAATGCGCATGCGCGGCGGGCGCCTTCCCGCCGTAGGCTGGAAATTTGTCCGTCGCGTATTGGCTGTGGCAAGCCTGGCAAGACTCCACCATCCGGCCGAAGTAGAAAGTCTGCAGTTCCCTGTCTTGGTGGCGCGCCGCGTCGGCCAGCTTCGCCGCCAGCTGGTGGAATGCGCCATCGAGTTCGAGAAATGCCGGCGGCAGGGCGGTCTCCAGATCTTTACGGTCCTGCGCCGTGAGTTTTTTATCAAGGATGAAGCTGTCGTGTATCGCCTGGGCATGTTTCGCCACCGAAGCGTTATCGCCCGCCGCGAGCCCGGCGAAAATTTGCTGGCTCGCCGCCTGTACCGCGATCATTTCCTCCGCAAAGAGTTTCTGGAGTTTCGGCGTCAGTCGCGGGGCGACCGGAATGGCTTCGAGCGCCCAGACACTGCTGATGCCGTTAAGCATCATCCAGATCAGGCCGGCAAAAACGAGGTAGGCACGCTTGGGGAACAGGCGAGAGGACATGGTGATCATATTATCCTCCTCATGGATGACATTGGTACAAGCCGGGCGCGCGTCAGATGCTCCGGTACAGGTAGCGGCCGGCAGCGGGGGCGTGCCCCATTTCCGTGTGCAGGCGGGCGCCATCGGGTTGAATTGCCGGACGCAAGGTTTGACCTTTATTCGCACGCTCACGTTGCCCGGCGACTTCGTGTCGCAGCCAGTCGAACCAGGCACCGAGGCCGTGCTTTTTTTTCGCTGACAGGCGCAAGGCCGGGGCCGGGTTGGCGAGCTGACGCAGGTGCTGTTCGGCGCGCGCAGGATCGAAATCGTCCAGCGCCGGCAGCAGGTCGGTCTTGGTGAGCAGGACCAGATCGGCGGCGCGGAACATCACGGGATATTTCGCCGGCTTGTCGTCGCCCTCGGTGACCGAGAGCAGGGTGATATTGCGATGCTGGCCCAGATCGAAACTGGCGGGGCAGACCAGGTTGCCGACGTTCTCGATGAAAAGGATGTCGAGGTCCGAGAGCTGCATGTGATGCAACGCGCCGTGCACCATGTGCGCATCCAGGTGGCAGGCGGAACCGGTGGTGATCTGCACCGCCGGCACGCCCTTGGCGCGGATGCGCTCAGCGTCATTTTCGGTTTCCAGATCGCCTTCGATGACGCCGATGCGGAATTCGTCCTTGAGCGCCTCGATGGTGGCTTCCAGCAGCAGGGTTTTGCCGGAACCCGGCGAGGACATGAGGTTGAGCGCCAGCACCTTGTGTTCATCGAAGTGCGCGCGGTTGTGTGCGGCTTCGCGGTCGTTCGCTGACAACAGATCTTTCAGCACCGCGACCGCCGTGCGCCCGCGCGCGTCAGGTGTGTGCGCGAGGTGCACATTGCCAGGCGTTACATTGCAGCCGCAGGTTTCACACATGGTTTGCTCCAAAAAATAGTTCAGAGTTCAAAGTTCAATATACAAAGTAAAAAAGAGCACGGTTCAAACTCTGTACTTTGTACTTTGAACTCTGTACTGATTTTTATGCCTCCAGCTCCACACTCGCCAACACCATTTCATCCCCACTAAGCAGCCGGGTATGCCAGTCGCCGCAGGCGCCGCACACGAGCCGGTTCGGCAGCGCTACGGACTCGGCACCGCAAGTCTCGCAGCGCACGCGTAGCGGCAGTTCCTCGATCACCAGCTTGGCCGTCTCCGCCAGCGTCCCGGCGCTGGCAAGCGGAAAGGCCTGTACCAGCAGTTTGGGTTCAACGCCCGCGAGCGGTCCGACCCGGATCACGATCCTGTGAACCGCGTTCGCGCGCTGCTCGCGCGCGAGGTCTGTGACCTGTGTCAGCAAGGCCTGACAAACCGACAGTTCATGCATGGCCGTTTACTCCCAGCACATAACAGAAAATCTCGCCGACATACTGTCTGGCGGGGTGCTTACCGCGTGCGACGGAAGAAACAGGGCCACGACCGATCATCTACTTCTCCCTTCGCCATGGATAGCGAAACCGTCAATTTCTTGTCTCTTATCTTAATAATACATCGCGCATCGTAGCGAAGCAGGCCATGCAAATATTGACGAATGTCAAAGAATGGCAGAGGGCCTGAACCGTTGACGAATATCAAAGTATTACATTTGAATATTCTAAACAATCACCGCATCGATAAACATCTGATCAGGGTCCGATGCCCATGGTGAGAGTTGCAGTCAATACCCGGAATCCCGCGCCGATACCGTGTGTGAGCGATTGCGCGCTTTCGTTTCAGCGAACCCATTTTCCACGTCTTCACGCAGGAGATAACCATGCGATGTGAACGCGTTTTGATGGCAGCAACTGGTCTGGTATTGGCGATCGCGGCGCCGACTGCGCTCGCCCATACTCACGGCGCGGCCGGTGCCGGCTTCGGCGCCGGTTTCGGTCATCCGTTTCTCGGGCTCGATCACCTCGCGGCCATGGTCGCGGTCGGTGTGTGGGCGGCGCAGTCGGGCTGGCGCCCGGTGTGGAGTGTGCCGCTGACATTCATGACGGTGATGGCGCTCGGTGCCTTGCTGGCGTTTGCCGGCGTCGCGCTGCCAAGCGTCGAGGCCGGCATCGCCGCCTCGCTGCTGGTGCTCGGGTTGCTGGTCGCCGCGGCGGTCCGCCTTCCGCTGGTCACGGGTGCCGTCATGGCGGCCATGTTCGCCGTGTTCCACGGTCACGCCCACGGAACCGAAATACCGCAGGCGCTGGCGCCGTGGCTGTATGTCTCCGGCTTCCTGCTGGCCACCGGCCTGCTGCACGCCGCCGGCATCGTCGCCGGCCGCTTCTGGGTGGCGCGGCGGCAATGGCTGGCACGCGCGACGGGTTTGGCACTCAGCGCCGGTGGCGCATGGATGCTGTTGACATGAGTTCTATCGACTTGGGGACAACGCCATGAACGAAACCATTTTCGATCTCGAAACCGCGACGGATGCCGGAGTCGCCGGACGTCTCGGCATTTCGCGACGCGAATTTCTGAAATTCTGCGCCGCCACGGCGGCCACGCTCGGCCTGCCGGCCTCGGCCGAGGCCGCGATCGCCAAGGCGATGGAAAGCGCCCAGCGACCGTCGGTGATCTGGCTGCAATTCCAGGAGTGCACCGGCTGCAGCGAGTCGCTGTTGCGTGCCGAACACCCGACCATCGATAAACTGATTCTCGATGTCATTTCGCTCGACTACCACGAGACCCTGTTCGCGGCCGCCGGTCACCAGGCGGAGGCCGCGCGCAAGGCGGCGATGAAGGCGCACAAGGGCAAGTACGTGCTGGTGGTCGAAGGCGCGATACCGGTCAAGGAAAAGGGCATCTACTGCAAGATCGGCGGCCAGACGGCGGTCGACATGCTCAAGGAATGCGCGGCCGACGCCGCCGCGGTGATCGCCATCGGCAGCTGCGCTTCCTGGGGCGGCATGCCGGCGACCGATCCGAACCCGACCGGAGCCAGCAGCGTCGCTGAAATTCTCGGCAAGACCGTGGTCACGATCCCCGGCTGTCCGCCGAATCCGTACAACTTCCTGGCGACGGTGGTGCACTTCCTCACCTTCAAATCGCTGCCGGCGGTGGACCAGCTCGGCCGGCCGCTGTTCGCCTACTCGCGCCTGATCCACGAGCACTGCGAGCGGCGCGCGCATTTCGATGCCGGCCGCTTCGCCATCGAGTTCGGCGACGAGGGCCATCGCAAGGGCTACTGCCTGTACAAGCTAGGTTGCAAGGGCCCGGAGACCTACGCCAACTGCCCGACCATCGGTTTCAACGATCTCGGCGAAGTGTCGTGGCCGGTGGGTTGCGGGCATCCGTGCATCGGCTGCACCGAAAAGGGCGTCGGTTTCACCAAGCCGATCCACCAGCTCGCGACGCTCAAGAGCGTCGAACCGCCGCTGTTCTACCCGCGCATCGTCGAAGGCCAGGGTGCGATCAGCCTGGGCGGCGCGGCGCTGCTGGCCGGCGTCGCCGGTGCTGCCGCCGGTGCCGTGGTCGTGATGTCCAAGAAACTCGGCAAGGACGATCAGGGTAAAGGAGGAAAGAGTGACAAGGCGAGGGACGAGTCATGAACCTCTCGCGGCGGAATTTCCTGAAGGGCACTGTCGCCGGCGGTGCGCTGCTGACGGCCGGCACTGCGGCGGAGGCGCGGCCTAACAAGACCATGCCGCCAGATGCACTCGGCCTGCTGTTCGACAGCACGCTGTGCATCGGCTGCAAGGCCTGCGTGGCCGCGTGCAAGCGCGTCAACAACCTCCCGCCCGATCCGATCAGCGAGGAGTTCCCGATGTGGGACGCGCCGCTCGACATCTCGGGCACGACCTACAACATCATCAAGGTTTACAACTCGGGCAAGGCCAACCGCAAGGACGAGGAGGTCGACGGCTATGCCTTCATGAAGCAGTCGTGCCTGCACTGCGTCGATCCGTCCTGTGTCTCGGCCTGTCCGGTGTCGGCGATGATCAAAGACCCGGTGACCGGCATCGTGGCCTACGACCCGGACGCCTGCATCGGCTGCCGCTACTGTGTCGCCGCCTGTCCGTTCGGGATACCGCGCTTCGAGTACAACAAGGCGTTGCCGAAAATCGGCAAGTGCGAGTTGTGCCGGCACCGAATTCCCGACGGCAATTACGCGGCCTGCGCCGAGGTGTGCCCGACCGGCGCCACGCTCTATGGCAAGGTGACCGACCTCAGTGCCGAGGCGCGCCGTCGGCTGGCGCTCAAGCCGGGCGAGAAGACCATCTTTCCGCGTGGCCGGCTCGGCGGACCCGACTGGAGTTACCAGGGTGTGGCCGGGAAATACGTGCAGCAGGTCTACGGCGACAAGGAGCTCGGTGGCACCCAGATGATCAAGCTCGCCGCGGTGCCGTTCGACAAGCTCGGCCACCCGCCGTTGCCGGAGCGCTCGTACGCGAGCATCTCCGAGGGCGTGCAGCACACGCTGTACAAATACCTGGCGCTGCCGGCGGTGGTGCTCGGCGTGTTGAGCGTGGTCGCGAAGCGCAACACCAAGCATGAAGATGATGACGACAGCGATTCCGGTCGTGGCAGGAAATAGGAGGCGTTCATGGCGAATGCACAACATGCAGTAGCGCCGCTCGGCGGACGGCTGGTGACACCGGTCACCGTCGTGCTGGCCGGGCTGACGGCGATCGCGGGCGTGATCCTGCTGGTCCGTTTCTTTTTCGGGTTGGGGGCGGTCACCAACATCAGCGACGGCTTCCCCTGGGGCATCTGGATCGCCTACGACGTGATGGTTGGCTCGGCGTTCGCCTGCGGCGGCTATGCGATGGCGCTGCTGGTGTACATCTTCAACCGCGGCGAGTACCACCCGCTGGTGCGGCCGGCGCTGCTGGCGAGCCTGTTCGGCTACACCCTCGCCGGCGCCTCGGTGATCTTCGACCTCGGCCGCTACTGGAACGTCTGGCACCTGTTCTGGCCGGGCTACGCGCAGATCAACTCGGTGATGTTCGAGGTCGGTGTGTGCATCACCGCCTACATCTTCGTGATGTGGATCGAATTCTCGCCGGTGTTCCTCGAAAAGCTCGGCCTCAAGGACGTCAAGCGCAAGCTCAGCAAGGTGCTGTTCTTCTTCATCGCGCTCGGCGTGCTGCTGCCGTCCATGCACCAGTCGTCGCTGGGATCCCTGCTGGTGGTGTTCGGCTATCAGGTGCATCCGCTGTGGCAGACCGTGCTGCTGCCGCTGCTGTTCCTGCTGACGGCGATCCTGCTCGGTTTCGCGGTGGTGATCTTCGAGGCCAGCGTGGTGTCGGTCGGGTTCAAGCGCCCGGGCGAGACGCCGATCCTGGCGCGGCTTTCGCGCATCATGTACTGGCTGCTGGCGGTCTATCTGGTGGTGCGGGTCGGGGATCTGGCCTGGCGCGGCGCGCTCGGGCTGATGTTCGTACCGAGCTTCGAAACGGCCGGGTTTTGGGTCGAGATGCTGGCATTCGCCGCGCCGCTGTGGCTGCTGGCCTCGGCCGAATCACGCCAGCGCCGCGATCGGTTGTTCGTCTCGGCGGTGCTGCTGATGCTGGGCGGCTTCATGTTGCGCATCAACGGCTTCCTGATCGGCTACGAGACCGGCCCTGGCTGGCATTATTTCCCGGCGGTCCCGGAACTGCTGGTGACGATCGGCCTGATCGCCTTTGAAATCCTGGCCTATATCGTGTTCGTGCGCATGCTTCCGGTGCTGCCGAAACACGCAACGCATTGAGAACCTGAGGAGTTGACCATGGCAAACCGAATCACGATTGACCCGATCACCCGCATCGAGGGCCATCTGCGCATCGATTGCGAAGTGGACGGTGGAAAGGTGACCAAGGCCTGGGCTTCAGGCCAGATGTGGCGCGGCGTCGAGCAGATTCTCCTGGGGCGCGATCCGCGCGACGCCTGGGCCATCACCCAGCGCATCTGCGGTGTGTGCACCACGGTGCACGCCATCGTCTCGGTGCGGGCGGTGGAGAACGCGCTGAAGATGGAAATACCGCTCAACGCCCAGCTGATCCGCAACATCATCATATCGGCCCACGCGATCCACGATCACATCGTGCATTTCTACCATCTCTCGGCGCTCGACTGGGTGGACGTGGTCTCGGCGCTCAAGGCCGACCCGAAGAAGACCGCGGCGCTCGCGGAGAGCCTGTCGACGTGGAAGCTCAACGGCCCGCATGAAATGAAGGCGGTGCAGGATCGACTGAAGAATTACGTGCAGACCGGCCAGCTCGGCATCTTCACCAACGGTTACTGGGGCCACCCGGCCATGAAACTGTCGCCGGAGGTGAACCTGCTGGCGGTGGCGCATTACCTGCAGGCGCTCGACGTGCAGCGCCGGGCCAACAAGATCGTCGCCATTCTCGGTTCCAAGACGCCGCACATCCAGAACGTCGCCGTCGGCGGCGTCGCCAACCCGATCGCCACCGACAGCCAGTCGGTGCTCGGGGTCGAGAAGCTGCTGGCGATCAAGGGCTACATCGACGAGCTGGCCGATTTTGTCAACAATGTCTATCTCGTCGACGTCGGCGCCATCGGCGCGTTTTATGCCGACTGGACCGCGATCGGCAAGGGTGTCACCAATTACCTGTCGGTGCCGGACCTGCCGCTCGATACCAAGGGCACGAAGTTCGCCATGCCCGGCGGTTACATCCAGAACGGCAATCTCGCCGGCTACAAGCCGATCAAATCCTTCGATGACGCCTACTTCCACCAGGGCGTGCACGAAAGCGCCAAGCATGCCTGGTACGAGGGCAAGAAGCCGCTGCATCCGTACAAGGGCGAGACGGTTCCGGAGTACACCGACTTCCAGGACGACGGCAAGTATTCCTGGGTCAAGTCGCCGACCTTCTATGGCGAACCGGCGCAGGTCGGGCCGCTCTCCTGGGTGCTGGCGTGGGCGGCGGCGAAGTACGAACCGGGCATGCGTCATCTCAATCGCCTCATCGGCATCGTCGAGTCGGTCGCCAAGACCAAGATCCCGCTGGATGCGCTGCATTCGACCATCGGGCGGCACGCGGCGCGCAGCGTGGTGTGCGCTACCATGGTCGACAACCTGCAACAACAGTGGCAACTGCTGGTCGACAACATCGGCAGTGGGGATACCAAGACCTTCAACCGGCCGGAGTTCCCCAAGGGCGAGGTGAGCGGTGTCGGTTTCCACCAGGCGCCGCGCGGGGTGCTTTCGCATTGGGTGGTGATCAAGAACGGCATCATCAAGAACTACCAGGCGGTGGTGCCGACCACCTGGAACGCGGCGCCGCGCAACGCGAACGATGTCGCCGGCCCGTACGAGGCGTCGCTGATCGGCACGCCGGTGGCGGACCCGGAGAAGCCGCTCGAGGTGTTGCGCACGGTGCATTCCTTCGATCCCTGCCTGGCGTGCGCGGTGCACGTGGTGGACAAGGAGAACACCGAAACCGTCAAGGTTCAGACGCGGCTGTAACACTGGCGAGGCACAATGAGGCAAACCTGATGCGCGTGGTCATTCTGGGTATCGGCAATCTGCTGCTTTCGGACGAGAGCGTGGGGGTGCGCGCGCTCGAGGCGCTGCGCGACGGCCATGACGTGCCGCCGGGGGTGAGCCTCATCGACGGCGGCACGTCGGGCATGGAATTCCTGGAGGATCTCGAGGGCGTGGACCTGCTGATCGTGCTGGATGCGATCCGCGCCAACCACGTGCCCGGGACTTTCATCCGCCTCGCCGGCGCCGAGGTGCCGGTATTCTTCCGCACCAAACTGTCACCGCACCAGATCGGGCTTTCCGACGTGCTGGCCAGTCTCGAACTGCTCGGCCGCGCGCCGCGCGAAGTCGTGGTGCTCGGCGTCGAGCCGCTCACCTTCGAGACCGGCATGCAGCTTTCCGCGCCGGTGGCGGCGCGCGTGCCGGACCTGGTCAATGCCGCGGTGCGCGAACTCGACGCGCACGGCATCCGCCTGGATCCGCGTGTCATGCCGGTAGCAAACCTGGCATGACCGGCGGGATTGAAACATGAGCAGCGTCCTGAAGCGCTACGCCACGGACCCCGCGCGACATCTGGAGGCGGTATTCCGTGACATCGAACGTACCCGCATGGCCGGCTTGCCGATACTCAACACCGCGCTGACGGTGGAGGCGATCGGGTTTACCCCGTGGCAGGGCCACTGGTTGGGGGCGCTGATCACGCCGTGGTTCCTGAATCTCGTGCTCGTGCCCGGCGCGCAGGGCGAGTGGCCGCACGCCGCCGAAGGCGAGCGCATCGTCCGCCGGCTGCCGGCCGGAGACTGTGGTTTCTATGGCTGTTTCGAGCCCGTGATCGGCGAGTTTCATGCATCGTCGGTCTGTTCCCCCATGTCCCGTTTTGCCGACCAGGCCGCCGCGCGCGCCGAGGCGCAGCGCAGTCTTGACGCCTGGCTGACCGTGCCGGAGCCGGCTGAACCGGCCGCGAGCGCCGCCGATGGAGAGCGGCGCGCTTTTTTAAGACGCATGATACCCGCCGGCGACCGCTGAACATCAAAGTAAAATGGTTTTCATGTAGGTTGGGGTGAGGCGTGGAACGCCGAACCCCAACATTGTTCGCCTGCGTGTTGGGCTTGCGGAGTCCATCCATGGACTCCGCCCTGTGGGCCAGCCTTCGGCTGGCCAACGTTCGCGCCCAGGGTGCAACAGAATTCGTTGCACCCGTTCGGCGGCGCGAACAGACGTGAAGTCTGTTCACAACAGCCCCGCCTCACCCCGGCGATTTTGTCTCTTCGCTCACCCCAACCTACCTGGGTATTTTGAGATAGGTTCTAGTAAACGCGCGGGTCTTCCGCTGACCAGGCAAAAAAAAACGGGCGGCCGAGGCCGCCCGTTTCGTGCCACTCGGGGCTGGTTTATTACTTTGTAACGATGGTGTAGCTGCCGTCCTTGGCGAATTTTACCGCGGCATCGAGAAAGTAGACTTTCAATTCGGGTCGGAGCAGTTGGACCATGTCGTAAGCCTCGCCGCCGCGGGCACCGGTAGTGCAGAAAAAGATGATCGGTTTATCCGTTGGCAGCGTGCCGATTTTCTTGTCCAGCGTGTTGACCGGGATATTCACCGCATTCTTGAAGCTGCCGGTGGCAAATTCCTCGGGGTCGCGCACATCGGCGATGATGATGCTGTCGGGTGCTTCCTTGAGGATCTTCTCGAACGACTCGACTGTGATCGACCCCTTTTCCTTCCCGGCTACGATTTCCGGTCCCTTTGCGGCCGGGGCGGCCGCTGTCGCGGCTGCCGGGGCCGCCGCCGCGCCACCCGCTGTCGCGCCGGGGCCGTAGGCCTTTTGCCAGCCCACGTAGCCTACCGGCATGGTCATGACGTTGGTGTAGCCGAGCGCGACCGCCTTGGCCGCCGATTTCGGGCTCAGCACGCAACTCACGTCCTCGCAGTAGAAGATCAGCGACGCCGCCTTGTCAGCGGGGAGCTTGCCAACATGTTTGTCGAACTCGCTGTCCGGGATGCTGATGGCGCCGGGAATATGACCTTTGTCATACTTGCGTGCCTTGGGCCGCGAGTCGATGAGCGTTATCGCCGCCTTTTCGTCGAGCTGCTTCTTGACGAAGGCAGGGCTGACGGCGCCCAGGTTGCCCTTTTTCTTCCACTCCGGGTAGCCATTCGTGTAGACCACGATATTGGTGTAACCGAGTTTCTCGGCCTTGAAGGCGCCCTTGTGGCTGAGACTGCATTCCGGTCCCTCGCAGTAGAAAATCAGCAACATCGACTTGTCCGCCGGCAGCAGCTTGGGCGCCAGCGTGTCGAACTGGGTATCCGGTATGTTGATGGCACCGGGAATGTGGCCGATATCGTATTTGCGGGCCGCCGGGCGCGAGTCGATGATCATGACGTCGTTGCGCGCGGGGATCACGGCGTATTGTTTGACGAAGTCATGATCGACCAGTTTCGTGTAGAAGTGCGCTTGTGCCGGTGCCGCGGTTGCCTGCTCCGTCGCGGCGGTGGTGGAACAGGCCGGCTGCGCGGACGCAAAGACCGCTAGCAGAATGACGGAAAGAATCCTGTGCTTGGCTTTCATGGTACCTCCAGAGAATGGGGTTTGATCAGAGCACTGTGAATTTTTCGGTGGACTCGTTGTAACGCACCAGCAGATACCAGACGAGCAAAACGCCGAAGCTCAGCAGGTAGGTCCACGTCCAGCTGCCGAGCATGTCCGGCAGGTAGGCCTGCTGGCCGACCCTGGAAACCTCGACCAGATCCAGGCTCATCTCCCGGGTCAGCAGGTCCCAGCGATTTGCCACGGCGGTGAAGGTGGAGCCGGTCCAGGAGAAGAAAAATACCGCCACCCACAGCTTGATGTGGCCTTCGCCCATGCGCCACATGGATCCCGAGGCGCAACCGCCCGCCAGCACCATGCCCACGCCGAAAATCAATCCGCCGAGAAGCGAACCGAGCCAGAAGGTCGCCGGTATGGCGAGGAAAGGATCGACCGTCTTGTGCTGCAACATCATGGCGCTGACCGGAATGCCGAGGGCGAGCGCCCAGATCATGGCCTTGGTCATGGTGCCCTCGCCGGTCATGAAGGGTTCGCGGAAGACGCGCGCGAAGCAGAAACGCGAACGATGCAGAATGAACCCGAACGCGAATCCGGAGAGGATGACGATACCGCGCGCCACCAGTTTGGTGTCGGAAGAGCCATACCATGCCGTGGCCCACCACACGATGCCGGCCACGACGGCGAATCCGATCCAGGGGTAGATCCGTTTCGCGCCCGGCGATACCACGGTCGTGGGCGGCGCGGACATGCCCCAGGAGACGTGTTCCGAGATCCACAGAACCGCCTTGAGGCCGATGAAGGCGCCCGGCAGCAGGCCGGCCCACATGGCCCAGCCGGCGGGAGAGGAGAACATCAGCGGCGTGAAAAATCCGCCCGTGGTGCAGCCACCGGCCAGCGAGGCCCCGATGCCCATGAGCACGCCGCCGATGGCGGCGGTGACATACTCGACCTTGGGCGGGCGGCGCAGCGCGAACTGGCCGGAGAACAGCGCGGCCGTCAGCGCGCCGATGATGAGGGTGATATCCATCAGCGAGATGCGCTGCATCAGGGGACTTTCAAGCGTTCCCGAGATGCCCAGGACAGGCCCCAGGCCGATGAAGTTGTTGAACCAGTCGCCCCACAGCTTGAGCCCGCCGAAAACACCCCAGAACAGGCCGTTCACCATCAGCACGGCGGCGACGAGCACCAGCAGCGGCGCGCCGAGGTAGGGAGACCATTCCTCGACGAAGATCTGCGCAAAGTCTTCACGCAGGCCGGCCAGCCAGCGGGGTGAGGCGGCCCTGGAACTGACTGGATCACCGCTCGCGGCCGTGGACTGATTCATCGCTGTTGCCTCCTGTCGCCAGTTACATCAACCGTCTTCGGAGCCTTGTGATCAGCAAGGGTTCAGGTACCGCCGGACTGTTGTCCATTCATCCGCATGGATGCCCATCGCTGCTTTTGGCCGTCCCCGCCGTCACCGGCGGGAACGGCCCCGGCCAGCATCAAGCCGTCATGGGCACCGTCGTCAGCTGCAGCCCGCCGGGCTGTCACCATCCTTGGCGCCCTTGATGACGAAGGCCTTGATGTCGTTCATCAGGTCCGCGTCAGGCACGTCGGCATATTTCTCAGCGGCCTTGTTGGTGGCCTTGATCTTGGTGCGGTATTCCTTGCTGATGTAGTACTTGAGCGAATCCTTGCCCTTGTTGTGCTTGTCGGCCTGGATGTAGGCGGCCCATTCGGCCTTGGTCTTGGAAGTCGGTGCGATCGCCTTGCCGCCGCCGTCCGGTGTCGTGTGGCACACGGTGCAAACCATGCGGTAATAGACGCGGCCGCGCTTCCAGTCGCCATCGGCGGCGATGGCGGCGAAGGGGGCTCCGAGCACGCAGAGCATGACGGCGGAAACGAGGGGTTTGTGCAGTTTCATGGTGTGACTCCTTGAAATTTAATAAACAATGGAAACCGTGTGCCGCCAACCGCTCCGACGGTAGGCGACAGCGGTTGATTTCAATTTACGGAAAGAATTGAGGCGGCAGGTCAATGCGTTTCCTCCCAACCGGTGATCATGGCCTTGAGGTGCGAGGTCGCGGTGTGACCAGCGGTGATGAGATAGGTGTGGGCGATGACGAACACCAGGATCATGTACGCGCCCAGCACGTGGAAGAACGCCACCCACTCGAGCGACAGGAACCCGTCCACGCCCCAGTCGCGCCACTGGCCATAGAACAGGTAGAACCAGCCGGAGAACCAGATTATCGGCGTGATCACCAGCCACAGGAACAGATAGGCCAGGCGCTGCAGCGGGTTGTGCTTGGTCAGCGTGGTTGCCCGGAACGGGTGCGGCGCGTCGGTGAAGATGCCGGTGAGATAGTACTTGATCATGGCACCGACCTTGTCCAGCGTCGGGATGTACTGGCGCCATTCGCCGGTGGTGAAGTGCCAGAACACGGCGAACACCCACAGCGTGATCAGCGTCCAGGCGGCGATGGTGTGCAGGTCGACCGCGCGGCCGAAGCCGAAGAGTTTGTAGGCCCCGTGCACCTCGAAGCCGGTCAGCAGCAGGAACAGGATGGTGGCCGCCTGCGTCCAGTGCCAGAACCGCTCGAAGCGTTTGAAGATGTAGACTCTTTCGGTCATGTCAATTTCCTCCCTTCTTGCGGTTGCTGAAGATGCGCAGAGCGCCGTGGCCGATGACTCCGAGCAGCGCGAAGAACGCCGCCCCGCCACCGAGAATGTCGAGATACTTGTGGGAGTCACGGCCTGGCATGTAGATGCCTTCGATGCCCTTCAGTCGCCCGTTGTCGCTGTGGCACTGCTGGCAGGCGAGGGCTTTTTCCTTGGGCGCGACCATGTGGTTGATCGGCCATCTCATCTCGGTCTCGACGAAGCCGATCTTGCCGGAGAACGGCGCGCCGGTGGTGGCCATGCCGGCCGCGATCGCCTTCGGCCAGCTGAAGGTATTCCAGTAGGCGGCGTCGTCGGTGCCGGCGGTGTGCGGCGTCACCAGCGTATTGTTGCCGGCGTCGTACGGCTGCTTGCCGCGGAACACCTTCACCGGGAAGATCACCGACTTGCCGTCGGTCGGGCTGCCCTCGTAGCGGTTGACCTGCACCACCTTGGTCGGATCGATCTTGTCGCTGAGCAACGTGTAGTACACCGTGCCGTTGAACCACATGTACTCGGGTACGACGTCCTTGGCCAGCACGAAGTCACCCTTCTTCGAGTCGTAGATGACATGGCCTTCCTCGTCTTTCTTCTGGAACGGTTTGCCCTGCTCGTTCATCTTGCCGGCGGTCGACCAGTCCCAGGACATCTTGGTGGCCGGTCCGCCGCGGGCGAACGCGGGGATGTGGCAGGTCTCGCAGGCGATCTTGCTGGTGTGGTCGTTGAGCTTGGCATTCTTGATCGGGTGCGGACGATTGCCGTGGCAGGCGACGCAGTTCGCCGGGTTGGAGTCGTCCTTCTTGCCGCGTATGCGTTTCATGCCTTCGTCCTTGACGGTCGGCGCGAAACGGCTGCCGGGCACGTCGTGCGCGGAAGTCGCATGACAGGTGCCACAGGTGAAGTCGAGACCGGTAACGTCCATGTGCACGTCGAGCTCGTAGTCGGGTGCGGACATCGAGCTGTCGAGGTCGCCGTGCTTCACGGCGTCGCCGCCGCCGCCGAAGAAGTGGCAGACGCCGCAAGTGTCGCGGCTGCTCTTGCTGACCTTCTGTGCGACCTTGGTGAGATCGACCGGGTCGACGAACTTGCCGGAGCCGGGCGGCAGCTCCATGCGCTTGGTCACCGGGTGTCCGGCCAGGCCGGCCGGTTTGCGATAGGCGCCAGTGGTGTCGTGGCACACGAGGCAGTCGACGTTCACCTCAGATTTGAAATCGAAGCTCGCATCCTTCCAGCCGTAACCGACGTGGCAGCTGGCGCAGGCCGGCAGGTTCGGCCCGGCCGAGATGCAGAAGTTATTCACCATGGTTTTCTTGCCGACCTTCTGCAGCGTGACCGGATTGAGGTACTCCCAGGTCCAGTGCTTGGTGGCGTGCACCTGCTTGGCGGCCTCGGTGTGGCAGGTGAGGCAGGCCTTGGTGACCTCGGGTCCGGACGCGAACTTCTGCTGCAATTCCTTGAACTTGCTGTGGTCGGCGGTGCTGGCGTTGGTCGCGGCCGCCGCCGTACCGCTGATGGCGAGGGCGCCAAAAGAAACGAGCCAGCCGACGACGAGTGCCGCGGTGTGCCAGTGGGTGCGTTGCGTTTTCATGAAGAGTCCTTTGCGCATGCTGTTAAGACAGAATCATGTGTCTGAGCATTGAGACCAAGCGTCTGTTACTGAGCCAACCAGCCACGCCCTGATAATATGTAAGCATTATATTAAATGCTAATATTCTGTTTATTTTGACGTGCGTCAATACGCGAAAAATACTGTTTAAGAGCTATAACAAAGCGATTATTGCCATACTCTCGCGCTCAACAACAAGCGGATTATCACTGAATTTTCAGACTTCTCCTCTGGCTGATTCTTGATTTTTATCAAAGCTGACTTGGCGGCCTTGAGCTTCGGAGTTGTATCTCTGTGGGGCCAAAAAAACGACATCATTATTAAGTTAAGTCAAGACCAGGCTAGCCAGGTTTTTGGATTGGCGGAAGCCATATTTTCCGGTTGTTGCCGGCAGTACGACACCGGCGACAGCCACGAATTTCACGAAGCATATCTTCCGCACTACAACGATTTTATTGCCTGCCATGGCAGCCGACGTTATCCATGCCTTGACTATCGTGTGAAAGATTCTGAAATCCTGCATCGCGAACAGGATATTGCCGGAATGAAACCGGCATGGAAGGCACAGGCACAGCGGGTTGGCGAGGTGCCTGCCTGAATCTGACTTTCTGTCACTCCAGGGTCGAGACGTCGCGGCCGGCGCACAAGCCCGATGCGCCGGTGATCAGGCGGAGGCACAGGAATTGACGGAGGCCGTTTTCTTTCTCTGGCGCTGTTTTGCAAATAATGTAAACTAATTCCACGAATTAAATCGGGAGGCAGAACATGTCACGCAGGTTGGTAGTACTGGCGGGTTTGATGACGGTGTCGATTTTGGGCGCAGGTTGCACCCGCGAGGTCAGTTACAAGCAGGATGTATTTCCGATTCTGAGCGAGAATTGCCTGTCCTGCCATAAAGTCGGCGGCACGGGTCTCGCCAAGAGCGGGCTCAATATGGAGACTTACGAGGGCCTGATGAAGGGCACCAAGCTGGGCCCGATCGTCAATCCCGGTTCGTCGGTCAGCAGCACCCTGGTTCTGCTGATTGAGCGCCAGGCGCATCCCAGCATCAACATGCCCAAGGACAAGCCGCCGATCGCGGCTGATCAGATCAAGACCATCCGGCAGTGGATCGATCAGGGCGCCAAGAACAACTGAGCAGAGCGGGAGCGGAAGATTGAAGCGCCGTTGCGCCTGATTGCCGGCGGCGGGGTATGCCGCCGGCGATGACCCGGGCTGTTTGAATTCCAGATCCCGGAAAGCGGCGCAGGCCGGGCTGAACCGATCGACCATTCTCAACAGGCATCGCCAGGTGCCGCTGCAACCACGGCGTGGATGGCATGAACCGATTCTGTTTTCAACGCTGGCCGGTACTGGTTTTCCTGCTGCCCGTTGCGTTTTTCACCGGCGCCTGCTCGTCCGGGCGGGACAGCCCCGAGGCCCAGGTGCGCGCGCTGCTGGCGCGGGGCGAGGCCGCCGCCGAGAAAAAGGAATCCGGTGTTTTGCGGCAAATGATCTCGGAAAAATATTCCGACAGCCAGGGTCAGGACAAAAAGGCCGTCGAGGCCGTACTCCGTTATTATTTTCTGCGTAATCAGTCGATCCATCTGTTCACGCGTATCCGGCAGATCAGTTTCCCCCAACCGGATTTGGCCCAGGCTGACGTGATGGTGGCCATGGCCGGTCAGCCGATTTCAGACGCCGAGGAACTCGAACGGCTGCGTGCCGATCTGCACCGTTTCGAAATCACGCTCGCGCGCGAGAGCGGGGAGTGGAAGGTGATGCGCGCCGAATGGCGCCGCGCGGAATTCGCGGATTTTCTCCGAGACGGCGTATGATGTGATGTCATCAACCACGGTAAACCGACGAGGCGAGCATGGAGGCGGGCTTTCTCCCACGCGCCGGGTTTCAGGCATTGCTGGATGCGCTGCATCGGGCCGGTTACCGTTGTGTCGGGCCGCGGGTCCGGGATGGCGCGATCGTATACGACATGCTCGACGAAGTTGGCGCGCTGCCGCAGGGTATCCGCGACCGCCAGGGTCCGGGCCAATACCGGCTTGAAACGACGGCCAGCCCGCGGTTTTTCAGCTGGGCCAATGGCCCGCAGGCGCTGAAGCCGTTTCTGTTCACCCCCCGTGAAGTCATGTGGCGTTCGGAGCGCGACGCCCGTGGCGCCATCCGTTTCTCGGAAATCACGCCGGCCGCCGAAATGCTGGCCGTCGTCGGCGTACGCGCCTGCGATCTGGCGGCGTTGCGCCTGCAGGACCGGCACTTTCTGCAAGGCCGGTTCGCCGATCCTTATTATGCCGCGCGGCGCAAAAATATCTTTCTCGTTGCTGTCCACTGTACCCATCCGGCAGACACCTGCTTCTGTGCCTCCACCGGTGACGGGCCGCGCGCCACGCAGGATTTCGATATCGCTCTGAGCGAGCTGGATGACGGTTACCTGGTGCAGGCCGGGAGCGACAAGGGAAGCACGATCAGCGCGCAGCTTCCGCTGGTACCGGCGACGGACGCGCAGCGACGGGACTCCGAGCAGGAAGTGCAGGAGGCCGCCCGGCGGCAAACCCGGGGCCTGCCTTCGCGCAACTTGCGCGATGTGTTGTTTGCGAATCTCGAGCATCCGCGCTGGGAGAACGTGGCGGAGCGTTGCCTTTCCTGCGGCAATTGCACCTCGGTCTGTCCCACCTGTTTCTGCCACGGCGAGACGGACGAGACGGCGCTGGATGACCACCAGAGCCGGCACGTGCGCCAGTGGGATTCCTGTTTTACCCAGGGCCACAGCTACATCCACGGCATGACCATCCGTGCCGACACGCGCATGCGTTACCGCCAGTGGCTGACGCACAAGCTGGGCAGCTGGCACGACCAGTACGGACGCAGCGGCTGCGTCGGCTGCGGGCGCTGCATCGCCTGGTGTCCGGTCGGCATCGATATCACGGAAGAGGCGCGCGCAATCGGCGGGGGAGGCGGGCATGGTTAACGCCGCACTCCCGCATGAAATCGAGGTGGTCGAGCGCATCCAGGAATCGCCGACTATCTTCACGCTGCGCCTGCGGTTCACGGATCCGGTGCAACACGCGTCTTTCCGCTTCGAGCCGGGTCAGTTCAACATGCTTTATCTTTATGGCGTCGGCGAAGTGCCGATCTCCATCGTCTCCGATCCGGAGGATGAAAAGCTGTTCGACCATACCATCCGCGTGGTCGGGCGCGTGACGCGCGGGCTGGGGCAACTGAAGGCGCGCGACCGGCTGGGCATGCGCGGGCCTTACGGGCGCGGCTGGCCGCTCAAGCAGGCGGAGGGCCGGGATGTCATGGTCATAACCGGTGGTCTGGGTTGTGCGCCGGTGGTGTCGGTGATCAATTACGTGATCCGCCGGCGCGACAAGTTCCGCCGCCTGGTCATCATGCAGGGGGTGAAGCATTCCGACGACCTGATCTGGCGCAGCCAGTATTCGCAGTGGAGCAAACTGCGCGACACGCAGGTTCTGGTCGCGGCCGATGTCGGGGTGGCATTGTGGCCGTGGCACATCGGTCGCGTCACGGAGTTGTTCGACCAGGTGGAGATCGATCCTTCCCGCGCGCTGATCATGATGTGCGGTCCCCAGGGCATGATGCGGGTAGCCGTGGATCACCTGCGCCGGCGCGGCGTGCCGGAAAACCACATCCATCTCAGCATGGAGCGCAACATGCATTGCGCCGTGGGGCACTGCGGCCATTGCCAGTACGGCGGCAAATTCGTCTGCCAGGACGGCCCGGTGTTTCCATTTACGGAAGTGAAGGATCTGTTTGGGGTAATGGGATTCTAATTACAAGTACAAAGTTACAGAGTATAAGGTTGCAGAGTTTCAGAGCCAGGGAGGGAGGATGGCGAAATTCTGTACTTTTGAGGAAATCGACGCTTGGCAAAGGGCACGCGAGTTGGTGAAAAGCATATACACGGTAACTTCTCATGGAGCGTTTGCGGGCGATCGTGCGCTATGTGCACAGATCAGAAGAGCGAGTATTTCGATAATGGCGAATATTGCTGAAGGTTTCGAGCGGAACGGAAAAAAGGAATTCATTCAGTTTCTGTCCGTGGCGAAGGGATCGTCAGGCGAAGTTCGCGCCCATTTGTACGCAGCTCTTGATCAAGGATACATTGACCGGAAAAGCTTCGACGCGCTGTCGGATATGTCCCGCAACATCAGCCGGATGATTGGTGGGCTGATCAAATATCTGCGCGGTACCCAGATGAAGGGCGCCAAATATTTATGAACCCTGTACCTGGAACTCTGAACTCTAAACCCCGCATAGCGGTCCACAAATTCGCCTCCTGCGACGGCTGCCAGCTCGCGTTTCTGAACCTGGGCGAGGACCTGCTGACGCTGGCGCGAATGGTGGACATCGTGCACTTTGCCGAGGCCGGGCCGGTGAACCCGGAGGCGGCGGTGGACATCGCCTTCATCGAAGGCAGCATATCGACGCCCGAAGACCTTGAACGCATCCGGCGCATCCGCGCCAATTCCCGCCAGCTCGTCACCATCGGCGCCTGTGCCACGGCCGGCGGCGTGCAGGCCTTGCGTAATTTTGCCGATGCCGGCGAATGGATCGCCTCGATTTACGCCAAACCGGAATATATTGAAAGCCTGGCGACCTCCACGCCCATTGCCCAACATGTAAAGGTCGATCTCGAAATCTGGGGCTGCCCGGTGAGCGGGCGCCAGGTGCTGGCGGCGGTGCGCGCGCTGTTGTCGGGCGTGCCGCCCTGGCTGGAAAAAGACAAGGTCTGCCTGGAGTGCAAGCGCCAGCAGACGGTGTGCGTGATGGTGACGCGGGGCCTTCCCTGCATGGGGCCGGTGACGCGCACCGGTTGCGGCGCCATCTGCCCGGCCTTCGGGCGCGATTGTTATGCCTGCTATGGCCCGGCGGAGAATCCGAATACCGAATCGCTGGCGCGACGCCTGGAAGGACTCGGTCTGGTGCCGGAGGCCGTGGCGCGGCGCTTCCATTTCATCAACGCGCAAGCGCCGGCCTTTGCCGAGGCGGGTGCGCGCCGGGGCAAGGTTTCCCGTGACTGAGTCGCGCCACATTCCGGTCAAGGTGCCGGTGCTGGCACGCGTCGAGGGCGAGGGCACGCTCGAGTTGCGCGTGCATGACGGTACGATCGAGGACCTGCGGCTGCGCATCTTCGAGCCGCC
>Ga0105100_10000509_pt1 | contig 23022 bp, 16 predicted proteins | sample PPLLak12cMay2015_2_FD_87033 | JGI IMG/M metagenome (GOLD analysis project Ga0105100, IMG submission 87033) | Freshwater sediment microbial communities from Prairie Pothole Lake near Jamestown, North Dakota, USA - PPLs Lake P8 Core (1) Depth... | ecosystem: Environmental > Aquatic > Freshwater >...
GGTTACTCCAGGGGTTTCTTCCAATACATCCAGCAAGGCATGCGATAGCTCGAACTCGTAAGCGCGGATGGCGCGCATGGCTTGCTTGAGCTTTAAAGTGCGACCCCGATATTTCCCGGTATAGATTTCAGCGTGCTCACCGCCAAAGGTCTCTCCCACCCATTCAAAATATTCCAAAGCGCCTAGCACTCCGGCATAACCCTCGAAGTTGCCGGTGCCGGTCTCGAACTTACCAGGGGGATTTTTGGAAGAAGGGCGTACTTTGTAGGCGGTCAGCTCGTCCAGCAGATCATATTTCCCATACAGTACACCCACATGCGGACCAAAGTATTTGTAGGCTGAACAGACCAGGAAGTCGCAATCCAGCTCCTGTACGTCAATAGGTCCATGCGGTGCGTACTGCACCGCGTCGATATAAACCTGTGCCCGGGCAGCATGCGCCCAGCTAATGATCTTCTGGACTGGATTGATCGTCCCTAAGGCATTGGAGGCGTAGCCCACTGCCAGCAGGCGCGGACCTTCGGCCAGCGCGGCCTGCAAATCATCCAGGTCCAGGGTGCCGTCTTCCGGGTGGAAATCCACCCAGCGCACGCGGCAGCCGCGATCCTGGGCAGCCATCACCCAGGGCGTGATATTGGCGTCGTGGTCCAGGCGGGTGACGACAATGGTATCGCCCGGTGCCCAGGTGCGAGAAATGGAGCGGCTGAGGTTGAAGGTCAGGGTGGTCATATTAGGGCCGAAGACGATCTCCTCGGGGCGGCTGGCAACCAGGAAGTCTGAAGCAGCAGATCGGGCGGCATCGATCAGGGCATCGGAGGCGCGGCTGGTAGCAAAGGCGCCATCGTGATTGGCGTTGGTATCGCGCAGGTAGCCTTGCATGCGCGCCAGAGTAGTGCGAGCGACCTGTGTGCCAGCGGGATTATCCAGGAAGATGGCGGGTCTCTCCAGGGCGGGAAATTGCTGGCGGATAGCGGTGAGATCTAGGGTCATGGGATACTCCGTTGGTCAAGTTGGCGGGCGAGGTCTTCAGCGCGCTGGAATTCTTCAGGATTATTGACATTCCAAAAAGCCAGGCCTGATGGATCCAGGCGCTGGATGTCGTCTGCGTCTAGAAAGCGAATGTTAGCCTGCGCGAACCAGGCATCCACGCGCCATTGATCAGCTTGCAGGGCAGCCTGGGCCAGCCCCCGGCAGGCGGAGCGGCGGTACACGGCATGGAAAGGCTCGGTGCCTCCCTCGCCACGCGGGATGACCGCGTCGTAGCCCTGATCCAGCCAGTCGATTTGAACGCTCAGTAACTCGGGTGAGACGAAGGGCATATCGCAGGCGACGATCAAGACGGTGTCGTGACGAGCAGCATGCAGAGCTGTATACAGCCCGCTCAGTGCGCCGCGCTCGGGGATGATATCCGGGTGCAGCGGCAAGCCTAAAAATGCATAGTTTTCGGGATGGTTGGTGGTGACGAGGATCTCATCCGCCAGATGTCCCGTGCGGGCGATCACGCGCTGGATTAGGGGCTGTCCCAGGAAGGGCAGCAGGGCCTTATCCTGCCCCATACGGCGGGATTGACCGCCGGCTTGAATAACTAAACTGCGCATGGATGTGATTATAATAGATAGCAGTTATGCCATTCAGGGGAAAATGGGGGTGGCTGGAGTGCTTTGCCGGTGCGAGGTAGAACGTATCTGTTTCATTGCTCCCATGATTATTGTAAAAAATGGTAGTTTGAATGGAGTAGAGCTAATGACAACTCTTGGCGAGTTTCTAGATACTTTAACGGTAGAGGGCGAACTGGTAGAACGCCTGGAAGATGGCGCCGTGCGCTGTGTTGCTTGCGGTCACCGCTGCCTGATCCGCCCAGGACGGCGCGGAATTTGCCAGGTTCGTTTTAATCAGGCAGGTGAGTTGCGCGTCCCCTGGGGATATGTGGCCGCGCTGCAGGCTGATCCGATTGAGAAAAAGCCTTTTTTCCATGTCTTGCCCGGCGCGGATGCGCTGACTTTTGGGATGCTGGGCTGCGATTTTCACTGCGCCTATTGCCAGAATCATCTCACCTCGCAGGCGCTGCGTGATCCCGATTCGGATATTGCTGGCTCGCTGGTGCGGAGGATCACCCCCACCCAGATGGTAGACCTGGCTCAAAGGTCCCGGGCGCAGGTAATCGTGTCCTCCTACAATGAGCCGCTAATCACCTCGGAGTGGGCGGTTGGTATTTTCCACGAGGCAAAAAAGGCCGGATTACGCTGTGCGTATGTTTCCAATGGCAATGCCACCCCCGAAGTACTGCGTTATTTACGCCCCTATCTCTCAGCCTATAAGATCGACCTGAAAACCATGCAGGACAGCCAGTACCGCAAGCTGGGAGGGGTGCTGCAGCATGTGTTGGATAGTATCCGGATGGCGCATGAGCTGGGCTTGTGGGTGGAGGTGGTCACCCTGGTTGTGCCCGGTTTCAATGACAGCACCGAGGAATTACTGGATGCAGCGCGCTTCATCAGATCAGTCTCCCCCGATATCCCCTGGCACGTGACGGCTTTCCATCCGGATTATAAGATGCTGGACCCTGCGCCGACATCAATAAAAACGATTCTACGCGCGGCCGAGATTGGACAGGAAGCAGGTTTGAATTTTGTGTATGCCGGGAATATCCCGGGGCGAGTGGGTGAGTATGAGAACACCTACTGCCCACACTGCCAGGCGCTGCTTGTTGAGCGCTCAGGTTATACCATCCACGGCTATCACGTGACCGATGCTGGTAAATGCCCGAGCTGCAGCGCGGTCGTGCCGGGTGTCTGGTCTGATCAGCCCAGCGGTGTACGTCTGGGCGGGCCTGGCATTCCCCGCTGGGTGAGAGGCGTATAAGCTTACTGACTGTTGCGCTGTAAACTGGCCCGTACGATGCGCCGGTCTATGGCGCCAAAGCGATATTTGTAATCCTCATCGCCGCGCATAAAGTCGAAGCTGGCGCGTCCATGTTCTATTGCCCACTGGATGAGATACCCGAGCAGCACCCAGCCGGGCGAGAGCGCACCCAGGTCAAAATTGATCCCGGAGTTATAGACCCAGACTTGATTCTCGTAATCAAAATTCACGTAACCAGCAGCTTTCTCGCCATCAATTTCGATAAAAGCGAGCTGTAGCCAGCCAGCCTGAAAAGCGGCATTAAAAACCAGATGCATCTGGGTGCGCATCTCCTGGGTTAGAAAGCGCTTTTTTTCGGGATCAAATGCCATAAGGTCGAAGAAAGCATCGATTTCATCATCAAGTTTAGCCTGATCTTCGACAATATACCAGCGTACGGCATGTTCATGACTTTCTATCCGGCGCATCTTACGCCGGATCTCATGGCGCTGTTTTTTGTCAATCCCGGCTAGATAGCTTTCCCAGTCACTGGCCAGATGAATGGTGGGGCAGTGCTGTAGTTTTTCCTGGTGATGAGTCCAGGTGCGCGTCTGTGTGGCTGCTTGCAAAGCCTTTAAAGTAGGCGATGACTCCAGGATGTTATAGAAATCCAGCACTGTCCAGGGTGGTAAGGCGGGGCTATCCAGAAAATCTAATAGGGCAGGGATGAAGGTTTCCAATTCCTCCTGCGGTACAATCAAATCCAGATAATCGGAGATTTCGATACTGCCCAGCAGCATCAGTGCAGCCTTGCCATCCCGGTTGAGGGTGTAGAACAGGGGCGCGATGCCTGCCAGACTGCCATCTGAGCGCCGGCCAAGGGCCAGACAGAGCTCGGGCTTGAGCCCGGCAGAGTTCGACCATTCGCCGCCGCCCAGAGTTTGCCACCAGGCCAGAAGGTATTCGTGGCGCAGAAATGGCACGTGACTTGCACTCATTGCCAGCAGATGGTTCCATTCGTCTGCCAGAGCTTGAAATTCATCGTTTGAACGCAGAAGGGTGAACTGCATTGGATATCATCCCCAGAATCATTGTATGGGATCAGCACCTGTATCGCCAGGATTGCCCTGAGCCGGTGCTCATCCAATCAGCATTTTACCAGTATAATTTGTCCAATTGGACAATCCAGCCAACGAATGTACAAAATATGAATGCCCATGTCACAAGCCCTTGATCTTCATCTACTCTCTCTGGTTCGCACTGCCGGACAAGACCAGGCCGAACCCAGCGGTCTGCATGTTGCTGCTCCGCCACGGCGAACCGCGCGCAGCCGTAAAGCCGACCAACTGATCTTGCACTTAAACCTGACGGGGAATGCGCCGCTGGCCCCCGCGCACCAGGATCAGCTTTTAGCACGCCTGGCCCAGGTGTACTATCAGAGCTCCGGTTCAGTGACTGCTGCTTTGCGTAGTCTGGCAGAAGCATTGAATAAATATCTACTAGAACGCAATTTAAAGAATGCCAGCAGCGGGCGCCAGGCAATTGGTTTGCTCAGCCTGGTCGTTTTTAAAGAAAACCAACTTTATCTGGCGCAATCCGGGCCGGTGCATGCCTATCTAATAGCTGCCGGGAAAGCTCAGCATATTCATGATCCGCAGATCTCGGGGCGGGGCTTGGGTTTAAGCCGCAATACACCCATTCGTTTTTTTCATGCCTCCCTGGAATCGAATGACACGCTGCTGGTTGCTGCAGAATCTGATCCAACCTGGAGCCAGGTTACATTGGCTGGCTTGCATGGGCAAGGTCCCGAGAGCCAAAGGCGTAAATTACTCAGCCGGGCTGGGTTGGATTTAAACGCTTACTTGATGCAGGCGCGCCCTGGTAAAGGGCTTGTCACTCGCCTGAGCGCACAGCCAGCGCGCCCCAGCGCCGCTGAGGTGGCGGCTCAGCCGATTGAGAAGGAACCTGTAGAGGAAGCGATCCAAACACCGGGTGATGAGCCAGAGGCTGCGCGCGATGAAGCGGTAGCAGCACAGGTCACACCAATTGAATTTCCCCCACAGACCTCCGCCGTAGAAAACCCCGAAGAACCTCCGCGGCCAGTTGAGATGATTTCTGCCTCAAGCCAACCTGAAGAATTAGAGCTAGAAGAAGCAGCAGAGATCGAGCCACCCGAGGAGCAAGTATCTTCCAGCGGTGAATTAGACCAGCTGCCCTGGATGCCATTGCCTGTAGAGCGCGCTGGTGCAGACCAAACAGCAGCCATGGCGACTGCCACACCCTCAGCAGCGCCAATGTCTCAAGAAACCCGCCAGCCTGCAAAAATGGGGTCTGCGAGTGCTGCTAAGTCGGCGCGTAGTTCGCGTCGCCAGCGCGCGGATATTGCGCCTCTCGCCTCGGCTTTAGCTGCTGCTGGGCGCCCCATCGGTGGGGTATTGGGTGCTGCAGGTCGCCAGCTCAAAACGCTCTTGGTGCGCATCTTGCCAGACGAATCGCTGTTCACCATTCCTACACCTGTCATGGCGTTGATTGCGATTGCGGTCCCTCTGATTATTGTTGTGATTGCCAGCGGGGTTTACACACAACTGGGTCGCTCAGTGCAATATCAAACCTTATTCGCCCAGGCAGCAGAACAGGTGCAATTGGCGGATAGCCAGACTGATCCTCAGGTTCGCCGGGCGGGGTTCCACCAGGCCTTATCTCTGCTGGAACAGGCTGAGGTCTATGGGGTTACCCAGCAAACCCAAGACATGCGCCAGCATATCCAGCTAGCAATGGATGATATGGATAATGTACGCCGGCTCAATTACCAACCCGCAATCATTGGTGGGTTGTCGGAAGATGTATCCATAGCCCGCATGCTGGTGGTTGATAACGATCTATATATGCTGGATCGTAATTCTGGGCGTGTTTTGCGCGGCCTGGTGACAAATAGTGGCTATGAGATCGACCTCGCTTTCCAGTGCGGCCCAGATGCCTCGCTGGTTTACCAGATTGGACCCCTGGTGGATATCACCTATTCACCATCAAACAGCGCCAGGGCCGCGGTGATGGGCATGGACGCGCGCGGTGGAATTGTTAAATGCTATACCAGCGGCTCACCGGATGTAGAAGTGTTGACGCTCCCCAATCGGGTGGTAGACGGCGATCTAACTTCTCTGATCCTTGAACAAGGCAATACGTATGTATTAGACCCGCTCAATCGGGCAGTTTGGATTTATTGGGGGAGTGATTTTGCGCAAGAACCGCAGTTTTTCTTCGGTGATGAAGTTCCGAACCTGGATGATATCGTGGATATGGCGGTCGAAAAGGAGCAGCTCTACATGCTGCGCGCCAGCGGCAGCATGGTTGTGTGTACATACAGTGGCCTGGTGGTCTCTCCTACACGATGTGTAGATCCTGCCACCTACGTCGATTACCGGATCGACCCGGCTGGCGTGCCATTACAGCTGCCGGATCCCTTTGGTGTATTGTTGACAACCCCCTCACCTGACCCTTCACTCTATCTGTTAGCGCCACAAACCAATGGGGTCTTTCAGTTCAGCCTGCGAACGCTGGCTATTCAGCGCCAATTTGTGCCTGCTCAAGCGTTGGGCAGCGGTGAAGGCACAGCCCTGGCGGTTAATCCGGTGGAGCGCATTCTGATCGTGGCGGTCCGTCATCGAGTTTATTATGCTTTTATGCCCTGAGTTTAAGTTTGGTTTCTGAGAGGCTGCCTGGCTTAATTCACAGCGCCTAATCCGAGTACAACTGGTCTGCTATGTTTTGGATGCCTGGTACAAATAATGCCAGGCATCTTGCATTATGGATTGGGGGTGTTGGTCGGCCAGGGGGTCAACGTGGCTGAAATGGGCGTGCTGCGGGGCGGGCGGGTCTGGTCCACGGTTTGCGCAGGCAATTGCGTGCCCGGACTTTCAGCAGTAGATGTAAGGTTATTACCAGTAGTGGGGATGATCTCCGGTACAAGCGTGAACAGCGGGGTGGGGGTCATGGTCTGTTTGGGGCTGGTCATATTCCAGTATGCGATCGATAGGCTGCCGATCAGCAGGGCTATCACAACAGCGATACTCAACATGATCGCACAGGTAGATACCCGGCTGCGCTCCGGTTTTTTTTGTGGCAAGCCTGGTGACTGGCTGCCCATTTCTTCGGGGATATGCATACTGATGATGGTGATGTTGTCATGCCCACCACGTTGGTTGGACAGCACCACCAATTGCTCCAGGGCAGTATCCAGTGTACGGGTTTGTAGATAGTGCAGAATTTCATGATCTTCCACCAGATCCGTCAGACCATCAGAACAGAGCAACATCCGGTCACCGGGCTTAAGAATGAAGCCCTGGTTCGTTTCTGCTTGATGGTCATTTTCCTGGCTGTTTAGTTTCAGCCTCATATCGGGGATCACCGGCTGGCGTGAGCCCAGGTAGCGGCGGATAACATGTGCGTTCGGATGATCCTTGGCCTGGTCAGGGGCCAGTGATCCTTGATCAATAGCCTCCTGTACCCAGGTGTGGTCCGTCGAGATTTGTTGGATAACTCCATTGCGCACCAGGTAGATACGCGAGTCACCCACGGTGGCAGTATACAGACGCTCCCCAATAATCCAGCAACAGGCGCAGGTAGATCCCATCCCGCGCTTGCTCAGGTCATTATGGGCTTGCTGGTAAATCGCCTGGCTGGCTCGCTGGATGGCTTCTTGCAGCGTGTGCTCAGGCTGGCTGCCGTCACTGGCTGCCACGACCTGGCTGATGGTTTCAATAGCGATTTCGGCCGCGATTTCTCCGGCGCGGTGACCGCCGATACCATCTGCGATAATTGCCAGCAGGCTGGGCTGTGGAGGTTCTTCGGGTGTGGAAAATGCTGATACGCTATAGCGATCTTCATTGTTCTTGCCACTCATCCCTGGATGACTGACAGCCGTCACATTGAGGTGGGCCCGCTCTGCCGGGATCATAGGGTTTCCTCTTGTTTGGGATAAATGCCGGTCCTATCCAGGGAGCGAATGACCGGCTTGCGTATCTGTGCTGGATGGGTCTGGGTGAAGCGAAAGCTACAGCGACCTAATTGGATCAGATCATTATGTTCAAGGCAGGCTCCCTCGGGGGGGAGCAGTGTGTAGTTTACCCAGGTGCCGGCAATGGAACCGGCATCGATCAACGTAAACAAGCCGCCTTCAGTGCGCAACAGGCGGGCATGCAATCCTTCGACAGAAGGGTCGTTGAGCACCACAGTGGCGCGTTGTGGATCGCTGCCGATTGTAACTTCTGGGGAGGCAAGCGCCAAGGGAGGCAATGTATCAGGCGCATCGTCACGGGGAAGGGCGGTCAAATAGGCTTCCGCTTGAGGTTTGACTCGTCGCTGTGGCCAGTGCAGGCGGCTGGTCCAGGTTTGAGGCGTCTGATCTACGGGCGGGGCAGGGGATACTTGAGCAGGAACGCTTTTGACGCGGCTCAGGCGGCTTAAGGGCAGCCGGCGTGGACGTATGCGCCCACCAACGACCAGGAGCAGTAGTACAACGGCACTGGTAAGCAATACAGCCAGCCCTAACAGTATGGGTGTGTTGCGCGCCAGCAGCACCCATAAGCTATTCGCAGGGCGCTGGACATTTACTTCTACAATGGTATTGATGCTGGATCCGTTTAGTCCGAGGATATCCTCAGCAGTCACCTGCAGGGAGTGGGATCCACTTTCGGCCAGTGAGCGAATATCCCACTGGAATGAGTCGAAGGGTGGTGAAGTGTTCTCGTCTATTAGTGTACCATCTACCAGTAAAGCGGTCCTCACCAGGCTGCGCATCCGCTGGTCTGGAAAATCGACCAGGATTTGCAGGGTTAGTTCGCCGGGTGAGTAATCTTCAATGGCCACATCCGCTGCAGCCACCCCGGTCAGTTGTTCGGGAAGTTGGCGTGTAATTTCCAAAGGGGGGTTGATAAAAGCCGGATTGGGCGGAAGCAGATTGATCTCGTAATTTACAGGGGGCGTGGAGATCGTCTCTGTAGCGCTTTGAATCACAGCGCTGAGATGGTGGGATCCGCTCTGCCGAACGCGGGACATATAGGAAATATGGTAAATGTTACGGACCGGTTCCAGATAGCTTTCCAGGTCTGGGAGTATTTCCTGACCGGTATATAGGAAGAACTTTCCTCCGGTCTGCGTGGCCAGCTCAGTTAAACGCTGGGCAGCGCTGGTGGATTCGGCCTCGGGAGTGGAGACTAGCCAAACAAAAATGTTGATCCCTTGCTGGTTAGCGCGTGCGATCACATCATCCAGAGCCAGATTTTGGCTGTTTTCCAGTGGGGTAGTAATCCATAACACAGCACGGCCCATGCCTGCACGTGGGGTGGGATCAGCAGCCATATCCACTGCCTGAGATAAGGTGTCCAAACTTGGCACGGCCTGGCGGGCATTTTCCAGGGCAGGTGGCAGTGTATCCAGCCATGCTTGTGGGTTTTTTATGTGGCTGGTTTCTCTCTCACCGGCTATCAACAAACTCAAGTCATCTACAGTGCTGCCCAGCCGTGCAGTAGACCATTGTTCAAGCACCTGCCGGATCAATTCATAGCGGGATACGCCCCGGCTATTGCGCATCCCGATTGCCGGACCGGGATTAACAACGACTACTAGCTGCGCTCCGGGGCGCAGCTCCTGTATAGCGACTTCCTGAGCGGGCAGTTCGTCTTCCAGGAGGGTGATCTGGGATAGCTGCAGATCATGAATGAACGTGCCATCTGCAGCATGCACATCCAAATAGGTTTCTACGAATGGGAAAGCCTCCACCTGGGGTGAAGTTAAGCCAGCGCGGGCTGTCGTTTGAGCTTGCGCAGGGGTGGCAAGGAGCACCAGACAAAGCACCCAAAAGATATACCGGATGTGACGGGAGAACATGGCAAAATTTTAGCACAAGATCGACACCGAGTATAATGCGTGTGCAGGATTAATGGTGAATTTTCTGGAGGTGTCAGGATGAAGGGCGAACCATTCCATATTGAAATAGAACCAACCAATATTTGTAATACGCGCTGTTTGCACTGCCCACACGAGGCTCTGGCGCGCCCGATGGGCAAGATGGATTGGGAGACATATCAGTTAGTTCTGGATAAGGTCATCGCGTACGCTCCTGAGTTCAGTGTGGAGTATGCAGGAATGGGGGAGCCATTGCTCAATCCGGAAATCTATCGCTTCATCGCAACTGTTTCACCCAGGGCGCAGACAACCATGACGACCAATGCATCGGCGCTGACTCAGCGAAATGTCGAGCGGCTTATTGAAGCGGGTTTAAGTCGATTGACAGTTAGTTTCAATGGGGATGATCCAATAATATACGAGCTAATGATGGGCGGCTTGAGCTTTGAGCGAGCTGAGAAGAATTTGCGCGCAGCAATCGAGATGACCAGCAAAACCTCGACCCGCGTGGTAGCCAATGTTAGCGTAACTCGCCAGACTCAGGATCGTCTGGCGGATATTAAGGCTTACTTGCAGACCGCGGGCGTTCAGGATATTTATTTTTCCAAATGCCACAGCCGGGGTGGTTTTCTAAAAGGGGATGTGGTCTGCACGACGCCTCTACCGACTACAGATATGGGTCGCTGCGATATTTTCACTGAAACCCTTTTTATCGCCTGGACTGGTGAGGTGCTATCCTGCTGCCATGACCTGGCTGGGGCGAATGTAATTGGTGATTTGAAGGCCGAAGCTTTGGAAGATATTCTGGCGCGAAAGCAACAGCACGCGGCGCGCGGGATCGATTTTGAGATTTGCGGCAAGTGCAATGATTTGTATCGCTTTATGAACGACGCAACGCCCGACGGTCGCACAATCTCGGACTGGGTGTATTCTTTGTACACCAACCCTGCTACAGCAGATGAGGATTACGTTGAGCCTGGCCCACTGGTTGAATGGCTCTATCGCGTCTATGCGGCTGAAGGGCAAGGGGAAGGATTTTTCGGTTCAATTACAGCCCAAGCTGCAGCTCAAGAGCGCAATGTTAAAGCCCAATTGGCTGAGCAACAACGCCAGATCGCGGATTTACAGCATCAAATTGAGGATATCCATGCTGGGCAAGCCTGGAAGCTTGCTGCTCAACTGCGCAAAGCGCGCCTGGCCCTGATCCCGGAAGGAAGCTCCCGAGAAACTCTCTTCGAGCGTTTGATCAAAAAGCCCTAACTTTGGGAATCAATTATTAATAGGACTTACGCACTTGGTTGGAGGATGGGGGTTATTGGGCGTGCGTAGCACGCCCAATAACCCCCATTTTCCCCGGAACTGTGTTAAAACACTTGCCCTGCTTCATCCGTGAGCAGGGCAAGTGTTTTTGTAAACCAGAACAAGAAATTTACTGTACAGGGCTTGAATTCGGCTCCAGGATTGGGTTGCGTGTTGTCAGGCGCAAGTAGGCCAGAGTCCAGGCGGAGTGGATATAGCCTTGCAGGATACCGTTGAGCAGGAACAAGACCGGCAAATATCCAACCAGGCATAACAAGGAGATCCCTATGCCGCTGCCTACGGCTGCATCAGTTCCGATAATTACGCCCGCCACCAGGGGCCCCAGAATGAGCGCGAACGGAATCCCAATCAGGAATCCGCCCACCCAGGAAATCAGGAACAGAACCAGGCCCAACACAACAATCAATCCCAGATTGTCGCGCACGACCTCCCAGCCGCGGCGCAACCCATCCATGATGCTTTTGCCCTCGATCACCATGGCATTGTTGGCTTGCTCAATAACCAGGTTTATAAATAACCCTATCGGGCCCAGGAGGCACAGCATTGGAATCAGGCAGACCAGGCCGATGATCGAGACTGCCAGCGGCACGCTGATCATGATCACAATCAAAGCAAATGCCAGGCCTACCAGCAAGTTGAGGCCAAACACGCGCCAGAAATACGGCATTCCACCGCTGAAAAGCTCGCCAAAACTGAGCTTTGCCGCACCCCGATCAGCCTGGAATGTGCCGCGGATCAACCCGATGCGTCCCATGGTGCTCAGGAAGATCACCAGCACGACCAGTAGTAGGGCAATCAGGATGAGAATCCCAACGAACAGGGCGATTTGCCAATCTGAAAACTGGTTGGCGAAATTTTCAAATTGGGGGGTGATGTCTTCCTGGTATTTAGATTGTTGCGATAGGCTGGAACTCGTATTGGCGCCGCTGATGCCTGCCAGGATGCCGAAAATCCACAGGACTTTGTGCTTCCAAATAATTTTCCATGCGTTAGAAAGAACTTCGCCGATTTGCATGGCTGACTCTCCTTTCAATTCTGAACAAATTAAGTGCTCTTTGTGAAGTCTACGTTATTCCCATTCAATAGTCGCGGGGGGTTTGCTGGTTATATCATACACCACGCGGTTGACCCCGTCTACTTCGTTCACAATGCGGTTTGCTATGCGGGCCAATAACTCGTAGGGCAGGCGCGCCCAGTCGGCGGTCATAAAGTCCTCAGTGGTGATGGCGCGCAGCGCCACAGCCTCCTGGTATGTACGGTGGTCGCCCATCACGCCTACCGAGCGCACAGGCAGCAAGACGGCGAACGCCTGCGCAGTGCCATGCGCAGCGCCGGCATGTTGTGTAAAGCGTAAGAGACCTGCGGTGCGTAATTCGCTGGTCAGAATTTCGTCGGCGGCGCGCAACCGGGCAATGCGCTCAAGGGTGATTTCACCCAGGCAGCGCACAGCCAACCCCGGCCCCGGGAAGGGCTGGCGCCAGACCAGCTCAGAGGGCAGACCCAGTGCTTCACCCACCAGACGTACTTCATCTTTGAATAGATACCGCAGCGGTTCCACCAGCTCGAAATCCATTTCCTCGGGCAGCCCCCCAACATTATGATGCGTCTTGATGCGGTGCGCCTGGGCGCGGTCCGGGGCGCTGGATTCGACCACATCCGGGTAGATTGTGCCTTGGACCAGAAAACGGGGTTTGCCTACCATGCGAGCCTGTTCTTCGAAGATGCGGATAAATTGCTCTCCAATGATGCGCCGCTTTTGTTCAGGCTCGGTCACGCCGCTTAAGGCTTGCATGAAACGCTCTACGGCGTTAATCGTGATCAACTCCACGCCCAATTGGTCGTGCAGCGCTTTTTGCACCTGGACAGCTTCGTTCTCGCGCAGCATCCCGGTGTCCACAAAGACTGCGACCAGCTGGTTGCCAATTGCGCGTTGTACCAGCGCAGTGGCGACACTCGAATCGACCCCACCGCTAACAGCCGAGATGACCATCTGATCGCCTACCTGCTGGCGAATGCTGGCTTCACTTTCATGGATGATTGAGTCAGGTGTCCAATCTGGACTGGCGTTGCAGACATCGAAAACAAAATGGCGCAGGATTTCAGCTCCCCGTGGGGTATGGTGTACTTCTGGGTGAAATTGCAGCCCAAAGTAGCCGCGCTCAGCATCCCCCATCACGGCCACCGGGGAATTCGAGCTGCTTGCCAGCACGACAAAGCCGGCGGGTGGAGTTACGATGCGGTCGCCATGCGACATCCACACCTCCAGGCTTTGCATATCGATCAGCGGATTGGGGAGATGCTTTTCTACCACCGCCAATCCATACTCGTGTTTTGTGGAAGCACCGACCACACCACCCAGAGCATGCGTAAGCGCTTGCATACCATAACAAATCCCCAAGATGGGGAGCCGGCTATCCAGCACATAGGCGGGCAGATAAGGCGCACCCGGATCGTATACCGACGCAGGGCCACCTGAAAGGATAAATCCTTGGGAAGCGATTGCCATCACCTGGGCAGGGTCAGTATCCCAGGGGAATAATTCACAATACACGTGCATCTCGCGCACCCGGCGGGCGATGAGCTGGGCAGTCTGTGAACCAAAATCGAGTATGGCGATAGAAGCTACCATTGGCTCAGTCCTCGAAAATGATCTGATCGCCATCCATCTGGCGGATGCGCGCCAGGGTCTCAATTGGAATACCCAGGTGCTGCAGCGCCTGACGCCCGCCCTCAAACGTTTTTTCAACCAGCGCGCCAATCCCTACTACCTGTGCGCCTGCCGAATTTGCTAATCGCACCAGCCCCAGGATTGTGGCTCCGCTGGCAAGAAAATCGTCGATAATCAATACCTTTTCCCCGCCCGCTAAATATTCGGGCGAGATGATCAATTCCACGATGCGGCCTTTGGTATGCGAGGGTGTCAGAGTGAGGAACACTTGATCTGGCATAGTGATCGGCTTGTGTTTGCGCGCATACACTACGGGCAACTTCATATGAAACGCGGTGGTCAGGGCAGGAGCGATGCCGGAGATTTCCGCAGTTAAGATTTTGGTAGCACCGATGGCATGGAAACGCCGCGCAAACTCTTGCCCACACTGATCCATCAAGCCCGGGTCGACCTGATGGTTAATAAACCCATCAACTTTTAAGATGCCATTGCCCAGATTACGACCTTCTTTTTTAATGCGCTCGATTAATGCCTGCATGTTTTGCTCCTCGCCACTTTAATCCAATATCCTTGTCTGTGCATTTTATCAATTCTACTGCGACTTGAGTGTTCGGAGTAGTTGGTGTGACACTTCGCTTGATCTTTTAAGGTAGGGGATTTGGGAGCGCGTGGAGTATGTTAGAATCCCCTGCATGGTTTTGGTCCTGGCTTCTAATTCTCCCCGGCGCAGGCAAATTCTGAGCCTGGGGGAGTGGGATTTTATTGTGCAACCGGCCGAGGTAGACGAGCAATTATTGCCGGGCGAAGATCCGCGCCAGTATGTGTTGCGCCTGGCGGAATGTAAAGCTCGGGCTGTGGCGCAAGGGGCGCCTGTGGGGGCATGTGTGATCGCGGCGGATACCACCGTGGTGGACTGGAATGGAAACCATAACCATCCAGCGCTGGTGCTGGCTAAACCGGCTGACGCGGATGAAGCTACAACCATGCTGCGCCAGCTACGCGGGCGTACCCACCAGGTGCTTACCGGTCTGGTGGTTCTGAATGTAGCTGATGGCCGGCTGGAGCGAGAGTTGGTCGCGACGGATGTCGTGATGCGCTCCTATAGCGAGGCGGAAATCAAGGCTTATGTCGCAACGGGTGATCCGTTGGATAAGGCAGGTGCCTATGCCATCCAGCATGCAGGTTTCCGTCCGGTAGAACGCTTACATGGGTGTTATGCGAATGTGGTTGGTTTGCCGCTATGTGTCCTGGTGCGCATTCTGGAGAAATTCGGTATAACATCACAGAGTGAAGTTGTGCGGCAATGCCAGGCAGCTGCGCCTGGTGCTGCGTGCGCTGTGGAGCCGCTGGTGTTGGACGGATGACTTGTACAACTGTGAGCGATGCATCGCTCACAGTTGCATAGGCAGTTGTTTGGAGAAAAACCTAGAAAACAATGAAACGCATTTTTTGGTTAGTTATGATCGTGCTCCTGTTCGTGGCGGCATGCAGCCAGCCGGTTGAGCGCTCGGAGACGCCTGCACCAGATGCGACCGCCACGCTGGCTGAGGCCTGGGTGCGTACAACCAGTGTTCCTGATGTCAAAGAACGCGCCCGCGCCTATCTGGACGCCTGGAAAAGCGAAGATTATCCAGCCATGTACCAGATGCTCACGCAAGTTAGCCGGGAGGCGATCACCGAGGAAGAATTTACCAGTCAGTATCGCAGTGTGGCGGCCGAAGCCGGGATGAGCAGCCTGGATTATGAAGTGCTTTCTGCGCTTACCAATCCAGATACCTCTCAAGTGAGTTATCGCGTGTATCTCACAAGTATCTTAGTGGGAAACCTGGAATGGGATACGCTGATGAACCTGCGCCTGGAACGCGGCGAATGGCATGTGATGTGGGACGATACGCTCATCCATCCTCAGCTGGCAGGTGATAATTATATGCGTATGGACCTGGAGATACCGGCGCGGGCCAATATTTATGACCGGACGGGCAAAGCGCTGGTCGCTCAGGCGGATGCTACCGCAATTGGCCTCTACCCCGATAATATCCTGGAAGAGCAGGCAGATGATCTATTTAGCTGGTTGGTGCGCCTGACTGGTTACAGCTCAGATACGATTCAGGCCATGTATGAGAACTTCCCCCCCGGTGGAGGCTGGTATTTGCCGTTGGGTGAAGTGGCAGCCAGTGAAATTGCCCGCAATTATGATGCTCTGGCCGGTTTTGGCGGATTGGTGCTCAGCCCGTACAAGGCTCGCTATTATTTCGATGGCGGGATCGCCCCACACGTAATCGGCTATGTGAGCGCCATCCAGCCGGAGGAAGTGGAATTCTACAAACGCCAGGGTTACCTGCAGGATGAGCGCGTGGGTCGCAGCGGCCTGGAGCGCTGGGGAGAAGAATACCTGGCAGGCACGCGTGGCGGGACGCTGTATGTTTTCAACGGGGAAGGCCAACCGGTTACCCGGCTGGCGGAGTCGCGTTCTAAGCCTTCGCAAGCCATTTATACTACTCTGGAGCGCGACTTTCAGCTGGCGGTGCAGCAATCGATGGGGGATCTGGTTGGCGCTATCGTTGTATTGGAGCGGGATACGGGACGGGTGCTGGCGATGGCTTCAAATCCCGACTTCGACCCCAACGCCTTTGAGCCGGTTAACTACAATAGCTTTACCTTGCTCAGCAATCTCAATGACCAAAACCAGCCTTTGTACAACCGGGCGACCCAGGGGCAGTATCCTTTGGGATCGGTATTTAAGATCATCACCATGGCAACAGGCATAGAGAGCGGATTGTATCCACCTGACTACACTTATCAGTGCGGGCATACCTTCACCGAGCTGGCTGGTGTGACACTTTATGACTGGACTTTAGAAAAAGAATTTCCCCCCAGTGGTTTGCTGGATTTACCGGGTGGTTTGATCCGCTCCTGTAACCCATTTTTTTATCATATAGGATTGGGGCTGTTTGACAATGGCCTCGAGACCGCCATCCCAGATATGGCGCGCGGCTTTGGTCTGGGTGAACGGACCGGGATTGAAGGGGTTGAGGAATTGCCGGGTCAGGTGCCTGATCCGGGGAGCCAGTTGGATGCGACCAATCTGGCGATTGGTCAAGGCACTCTGCAGGTTACGCCTTTACAGGTGGCGGATTTCGTGGCGGCGGTCGGAAATGGCGGAATTCTCTACCGGCCCCAGGTGATTGAGCGGATTGCACCGCCCGACGGCGCAGACACATATACCTTTGAACCGCAAGAGCGCGGCAAGCTACCGGTATCGCAAGAAACCCTGGATGTCATTCACCAGGCAATGGTTGGAGTAGTCAGCAGCACTGACCCGCGCGGCACAGCTTATCATGTTTTCAGTGGCTTGAATATCAATGTAGCGGCGAAAACTGGCACAGCGCAATCCGGTTCAGGATTACCCCATGCCTGGTTTGCCGGCTATACTTTTGAGGAACGCGAAAACCGTCCGGATATTGCCATTGCGGTGTTAGTCGAAAATATTGGCGATGGCTCGGACTATGCTGCTCCCATCTTCCGCCGGGTGGTGGAATATTATTTCCGGGGCAGCCCAGGACGCCTTTACCCGTGGGAATCTACTTACAACGTTACTCGCACGCCTACGCCATTGTTCGAGGAAGTACCGTTTACAGATGAAGACGGAGACTAACGACCTTGGGCAATGAGACTTTGCGTGGGCGGATCATCAAATCCCAATCCGGTTTTTATGCGGTCCAGACAGCCGAAGAGGTTTATGTCTGCCAGCTGCGTGGGCGGCATAAGAGAGGCCCGCGCCTGGGAGATGTGGTTGCGGTGGGGGATTGGGTGCAAATTACCGCTCTAGGTGGGGGAAATGCGGTGATTGAAACCATCGAGCCTCGCCAACGCATGATTTCACGGATGGATCCCAGACCACAGGGGGAATACCAGCAAATCCTGATCGCTAATCCAGACCAGGCATTCTTTGTCTTCGCGTGCACGCATCCTGAGCCACATTTGGGGATGCTGGATCGCTATCTGGTAATTGCCGAGAGGCAAAATCTCCCGGCAGTGATCGTCGCCAATAAAGTGGACCTGGTCGGATTAGCCGCGGCCAGGTCCATTTTTGGGCACTATGAACCATTGGGCTATCCGGTCATTTATTCCTCGGTTAAGACGGGTGAGGGTATTCAGGTATTGCGCGAAAGCCTGGTTGGCAAAGTCTCCCTGTTTAGCGGGCCTTCAGGAGTGGGTAAATCCAGCTTAATGAATGCGATCCAGCCAGGGTTGAGTCTATCGGCTTCCCATGTGAGTGAGACGACCGGCAAGGGGCGTCATACTACCGTGGTCCGTGAGTTGATCCCGGTGGTTGGAGGCGGGTATGTGGCAGATACGCCCGGATTGAAAGCCTTGGCCTTGTGGGACATTGAGCCGGAGGAGTTGGATGCCTATTTTCCCGAAATGCGCCAGGCGGTAGAGCAATGTGCTTTTAGCGATTGTACCCACGTGCACGAGCCGGGTTGTGCGGTGCTGCTGGGTGTCGAAAATGGTGAAATCCATCCAGAGCGCTATGCGTCTTACCTTAGAATGCGCTTTGGCGATGATGCCTGAATGTTTTTTTGAGCTTATTTGAACTTTAACCGAATGAACTCAGTATTTAAATAGTGGTAAGGTATGCCTAGCGGTTAAATTAGGAGTTACGCAGTTCAGATTTTCCAACTAAGTGCGTAAGCCCTATAAATATTAATGCGATCATTGGCTTACCCCAAAATGCCTACCGATATTTTGAAATTATGAGTTAGTGATAAAATATTTCCACACTGACAAAAATATATAAATTGCAGCAAAAGAGGAGACACGCCTTTGATGAATTCGCAAAACGGTCGCCCGCTGATCTTAAAGGTAGAAGATTTGGTAACCCGCTTCAACACCCCGGAAGGGGTTGTGCATGCGGTAAACGGTGTCAGCTTCGAGCTGCATGAAGGTGAGACAATCGGAGTGGTTGGTGAGAGCGGTTGTGGCAAAAGTGTCACCATGCACTCCATCCTGCAGTTAATACCACGCCCACCCGGCAAGATTATCCGGGGCCGGGCGTTGTTTCATGATGAAGACCTGATCCACCTTGCGCCCGAAGAAATCCGCCACGTACGTGGCGCTCAAATTGGAATGATCTTCCAGGACCCGATGACCTCGCTGAATCCCGTCATCACCATTGGCAAGCAGGTTGCCGAACCGTTGATGCTGCATCTGGGGATGAATAAAGCAGATGCTCAAAAAAGAGTGATCGAACTGTTGGAGCTGGTGGGCATTTCCCAGGCTGAAAACCGGATCGGACAATATCCGCACCAATTCTCGGGTGGCATGCGCCAGCGTGTGATGATCGCCATGGCCCTGGCATGTAACCCCCAAATCCTGATTGCCGATGAGCCCACTACGGCGCTGGACGTAACCATTCAGGCGCAGATTGTGGAGCTGGTGAAAAAGCTGCGTGACGAGCTGGGTATGGCGGTGATCTGGATCACCCATGATCTGGGGATCGTAGCCGGGCTGGCGCAGCGCGTGTTGGTTATGTACGCCGGTTTTATTATTGAGGAATCCCTTGTAAAAGAATTGTATATCAATCCACAGCACCCCTATACGCTGGGCTTGCTGCGCAGTCTGCCGCGCCTGGATAGCAACGAACACCAGCGCCTGACGACCATTCCAGGCCTGCCGCCGATTTTGATGAATGAACCGAAAGGCTGTCCGTTTTCCCCGCGCTGCCCCTACAGGTTTGAGCGCTGCGCGGAAAACCCGCCCCTGCTTGAAATTGAGGTTGGACATAGAGCTGCATGCTGGTGGAATGTGCAAGAAGGGAAGCCGCGCAATGACTGAAACACTGCTCAAAGTAGAAGGCCTGGTAAAACATTTCCCCATTCTGGCAGGTGTGTTCCAGCGCCAGGTGGGCGTGGTGCATGCGGTAGATGGCGTTACCTTCGATGTGCGCAAAGGGGAGACATTTGGCCTGGTGGGCGAATCCGGATGCGGGAAGTCCACTGCGGGACGAACGATCCTGCAGCTTTATCGCCCCACCGCAGGCAACGTCTTCTTTGATGGAATTGACCTGGTTAAACTTAAGGGCGAAGAGTTACGCCGCTTGCGCCGACGTATGCAGATGATCTTCCAGGACCCGTACGCCAGCTTGAACCCGCGTATGTCGGTAGGTGAAATCCTGGCGGAGCCGCTTGTCGTTCACGAAGTAGCCAAAGGTCAGGAGATCCGCGAACGCGTGGATGAGCTCCTGAATATTGTGCGTTTGAGCCCGGGATTTGCTGCCCGCTATCCGCATGAGTTTTCGGGTGGGCAGCGCCAGCGCATCGGTGTAGCGCGCGCCCTGGCCCTGGAGCCTGAATTCATTGTGTGTGATGAACCGATCTCGGCGCTGGATGTTTCGATCCAGGCCCAGGTGATCAACCTGCTGGAAGATTTACAATCCCAATTTAACCTGGCTTACCTGTTTATTGCCCATGATCTTTCGGTGGTGCGTCATATCAGCCAGCGCGTTGCGGTGATGTATCTGGGATTGCTGGTTGAAATGGCTGAGCGCAATGAGCTTTACAGCCATCCCTTGCACCCCTACACCCAGGCGCTGCTCTCGGCAGTGCCGATCCCGGATCCATTCAAAGAAGAAAAACGCCAGCGCATCATCCTGGAAGGCGATGTGCCCAGCCCGGTCAATCCACCTTCCGGTTGCCATTTCCGCACGCGCTGTCCGTTGGCAGAAAAGATCTGTGCCGAACGCGAACCGGAATGGCGCGAAGTGGCGCCCAACCACTGGGTGGCTTGCCACCTGGTATGATCTGAACCATTGATCAACATCTCGCCAGCTACTTTAGGAAGTACGGTCGCCGGCAGCGAGATGCACAAAATCCTTTTGAGAGGAGGTGAGGCTTTCAGGAGAATCCATTAGATGTATTTCGTTCGTAAAAAATAGTTCGTTCAACCAATATTTTCTCGAGGAGAAGAAACATGCGTAACAAATCTCTGTTCTTGTTCTCGCTCTTGATCATGGCAAGCATGATCCTGGGCGCCTGCGCCACCCCCACCCCTGAGACGATCATCCAAACTCAGGAAGTCATCAAGACCGTTGAGGTCGTGGTGGAAGGGGAGACGGTCATCGTGACTGCGACCCCCGAGCCTGTGGTGGAAAAGGAATTTACCTCCGCCGATGCCAGCACCCTGGTGTATACCACCTTTGGTGAGCCTGACACGCTGGATCCGGCGTTGGATTACGAAACCGCTGGCGGCAACATTTTGGCCAACGTGTACGAGAGCCTGGTCTTCTACAACCGTGAGCGGGCCGATGAATTCGTGGCTGCCCTGGCTGAAGAAGTGCCTAGTGCCGAGAATGGTCTGATCAGCGAAGATGGCAAGACCTATACCTTCAACATCCGCGAAGGCGTAACCTTCCATGATGGCGCAGATCTGACCCCTTCGGATGTAGCTTTCTCATACGTGCGCGGCGTCCTGCAGGGCAGCACCTCCTCCCCGCAGTGGCTGTTCACCGAAGCCTACTTTGGTGTGGGCGTCGATGACATTTCCGTGCTCGTAGAAGCCGCCACGCAATTTGGCCTCGAAGCGCTGCCTACACTGACCTCTGACCAGATCGGTGAGCTGCCTGGCGCGTTGTATGATGATATCGACGCCATGGTTGCTACTGATCCCGCGATCCTGGCCGGCGTTTGTGAGTATGCCAAGACCAAGGTCGTGGCAGATGACGCAGCCGGCACCGTGACCCTCAACCTGCAGCAGGCCTGGGCGCCTTTGATCTCCACCCTGGCTGGCTATTGGGGTGCGGTCATGGACCAGGATTGGGTGGCTGCAAATGGCGGCTGGGATGGCGATTGCGCCACCTGGCAGAACTACTATGCCATCACCGCTGAAAACAGTCCCTTCACCGCCATTACCAACGGCACCGGCCCCTATATGCTCGATCACTGGACCCAGGGTCAGGAAATTGGCCTGCTGCGCTTTGATGACTACTGGCGCACCGAGCCCATCTGGGAAGGCGGCCCGAGCGGCCCCGCTTCCATCGAGCGCATCCTGATCAAGAAAGTTGATGAGTGGGGCACCCGCTTCGCCATGGCTCAGGCCGGCGATTCTGACTTCTTCACTGTCAACCGTGAAAACGTCGCCCAGGTTGATCCATTGGTCGGCGAGTGGTGCTACTACGACGCAGCGACTGACACACACGGCGCCTGCGAAGTTACTGGCGACGGCCCGTTCCGCCTGTATATCGGCGCTCCCACCGTCACCCGCACCGACGTCTTCTTGAATTTCAACATCAATAACCCCGAAGGCGGCAACACCTTCATCGGCAGTGGTCAGCTGGATGGCAATGGTATCCCCGTTGACTTCTTCAGTGATATCCACATCCGCAAGGCGTTCAACTACTGCTTCGATTGGGAAACCTTCATCAATGATGCTCTGGTGGGCGAAGGCATCCAGTCGATCGGTATCCCGCTGCCCGGCATGCCCGGCTTCGACCCCAATGGGCCGATCTACAGCTACGATCCTGACAAATGCGCCGAAGAGTTCCAGTTGGCCGAGCTGAGTGGCCCCAATGGTGAGACCGTTTGGGATACCGGCTTCCGGCTGCAGATCGCCTACAACACTGGCAATACCACCCGCCAGACCGTAGCCGAGATCCTGGGCGAGACCCTGATTACCATCAACGACAAGTTCCAGGTTGAGGTCATTGGTCTGCCCTGGCCGACCTTCCTGCGCAGCCAGAATGCCCGCACGCTGCCTATGTTCATCAGTGGCTGGCACGAAGACATCCACGACCCGCACAACTGGTACGTACCTTACCTGACGGGCCTGTATGGTCGCCGCCAGAGCTTGCCCGAGGAATTCCTGGCAAGCGCCCAGGCGCAGATCAACGCTGGCGTTGCCGAGACCGATCCGGCAGCCCGCAATGAGATCTACACTGCTCTGAACCAGGAAATCTTCGACCTGGCTCCGCAGATCATCCTGGCTGTCGCCACCCAGCGTCACTACGAACAACGCTGGATCGATGGCTGGTACTACAACCCGGCGTACTCCGATGCGTTCTACTACGCCTATTCGAAGAAGTAAATTCTGTTACTAGTACTACCGTTGGGGGCTGGTAACAGCCCCCAACGGCCTGCCTGGTTTGCTTGGAAAGTTAACGAAAAGTTGGTGAGAGGAAAATAAATGACCGCATATATTATCCGTCGCCTGTTGCTGCTGCCAGTCTAGTTGGTTGGGGTGACTATCATCATCTTCGCCATGCTACCGTTCCTGACCACGATAGCACGTTCGAC
>Ga0105100_10000510_pt1 | contig 22915 bp, 15 predicted proteins | sample PPLLak12cMay2015_2_FD_87033 | JGI IMG/M metagenome (GOLD analysis project Ga0105100, IMG submission 87033) | Freshwater sediment microbial communities from Prairie Pothole Lake near Jamestown, North Dakota, USA - PPLs Lake P8 Core (1) Depth... | ecosystem: Environmental > Aquatic > Freshwater >...
CGTGCCTGGGCGGTGCTAGGCATCGCAGGGGTCGATCGCCGGGGCCGCGCCGTCTAAAAACACGCTGAAGCTGACCCGGCGGGCTGGGCTGTATGGTGGGGCGTCTGGCCCACCGGTGTGCGCGATAATCATCGGAATTCTGCCCGCTTCCGTCGGGCAGCTTAGCTCGAGGCCGTTGGGCGGCTCTCTGCTGAACAAGAAAGATCATTAAATGACGATGGACAAGTTGCGCCAGCAGATAAGCCAATTCTTGGGGTTCAATATTGCCAGCACGCCTGTGCCTTTCATAACACACCAGGACGTCGAAGAAGACGGCTATCGCAGGTTGCGTATCAGTTACCCAGGCGAAGAAGGAGAACAGATTCCTGTGGTTCCGCCACAAATGCCGCTAAATACCACTTGCACCCGACTGGTGGGACTCTGCGTTTTTCCAAGCAGTTTGCGTGGCTTGAAGTGGGTTTAGGCAAAGTGGCGTCATCTCGTCCCGCCCACCAGCAGGTAACGCAGACCTTCAGGCAGCATCTGGAGTTACTCGAAAGATGAGGTTTCAAGAACATGTCATCAAGAACAATCGGTGATATTACGGTGGTTTATGATGCCGGTGAACTGGATACAGCAGAGTTGCTGAGTGATACTGTGGCTGATGTGCTGCATCTTATTCAGCAGAGTTGGGGCCTGGGAAGCCCGAAAGATTGCCGAATCTATGTCATAACTTCGTGGTGGGGATTTTTCTTTCGGTCTGCGCCGTGGCTCTGGCGCATATTATTGATTGTTGCATGGCCGCTGTGGTCTTTCCGGGCTCGCCGGGCATGGCCCATTAGCGCTGGTTGGACGCAACGTTATGGCCGGCAGGTCGCGATTGGAATTAAGCCGCCTCGCTTGCTGGAAGTCAGTGATAAACGCATCGGCCGGTATATGTTTGCGGAAGAGAAGGATGCGGAGACCAAAGTCCGCCATCTGACGTGTCACGAGTTGACACATGCCTGTGCCGCTTCATTGAAATTACCCGCCTGGTTGAATGAGGGCCTGGCAGCAGTGACGGTGGATCGGTATTTGGGGAAGCGCACCATTCGGCCGGATACATTAGAGTTACTCCGGAGTTATAGACCCAAGGACCGTCCACCGACGTATCGAGAGCTACTGCACCTTGAAGAGCAAGTGTTTGCGTACCATGCCGTGCGTGGGTACTGGCTGGTCCAGTACCTGGAGGAGAGACAGGCGGGTTGCTTGAAAGGTCTATTTTCGTCCTGGCAAGGGGCTGAGAACGGTGAAGCAGAAATTGCCCAGGCATTGGGGATGGACTTGGGTAACTTTTGGGATCAGATAGACGACAAGATGGTGACTTACTTTGAGATGAAGGGAGTAATTTCAAGCGCTGCCTGACCGCTGCTGCATGCCGGCACGACGCGCCGCAGTACTTCGCGGCAGACAACGGGCCAATCCGTTAAGCGTTATCCGTGAGTTATAGGGTTGATTGATGAAACGGAAGTCACAAAGAATAAAACAACCAGGCCACTGTACTTGACGCTGGGCATTCTTGCAAGAATAATGGGTATCGAAAGTGGAAAAAGCTGCCTACTAGATTCCACGGTGTATTAAGTATGCTGTGGCCCTGGTCATTCGGGTTATGCCTGATTGGATGGCTGATGTTGTTTCCAGGAGCAGTCCTGATCGCCTTCTTTACGGGAATGGATAGCGCGTTGCTCATGACCATACCAATTCTCGGCGCATCTGCTTAAATTCCCATAACGCTGCTCCTGGGATTTTCTCGTGTCATTTTGAGAAGAAAATCTGAGCTACGCAATCTTTCGTAGAAGAATGTTGGCGTAAAAAAGCTTGACAGCGCCAGAGACAAATACATATAATATTCATACAGATGGACTGGCCAAAGGTTTTATCGAGGCTTTGGGTGTTCCATTTAATTTCCCTACATCCACTAATAAACCGTAGCCAGAGCAAATGTTTCTTTTGTCACTCAGCGCTGCGCATATCGATGCGATCCAGACCCACGAGGCAACCACATATGCTTGAGCATAGACAGGAGGCGCAGATCGAACATAGACCGTTGGATTGTTTTCACAGACTTTTCTGGCAGGAAAAAAAGGAGACTTTCGGCATGAAAACTAAAACAATCAAGTTAGCCATCGTATTTATGGTGCTGGTTCTGGTCGTTAGCGGCGCTGCCATCAGCGCCGCGGCGGCGTTTAAGCAGCGTATCATCTGCCTGGCGCCCAGCTGCGTAGAAGTCATTTATGCATTGGGTTTGGAGGGATCGCTGGTCGGCTGGTCGCAGTACACCGATTATCCCCCCGAGGTGACCTATTCAGATGGCTGGGTGCCGTATTATGAATACGAGTTTATCAGTGTGGAAGACGAACTCAGCAAAGACGTTGCTGTGGTGAGCGGCTTTGTCGACTACAACCTTCCGGTGATTGAAGCGCTGGACCCCACGCTGATCATTGCCACCGAGTCGCTCCAGAGTGGAATGGCGGAAGAGCTTGCTGCGCTCGGGTATAACGTTTTATACCAAAACCCGCTCACGCTGGATGAGGTATTCGAGGCGATGATCGAAGTCGGCGAGGCGACCGGCAGGGCAGGTAAAGCTAACAAGCTGGTGAGAGGCTATTACGAGGAGATCGAAGAGATCCGTGCCATCACCGCCAACCTGCCCAGGCTTAAGGTATATCTCGAGATCAGCCATTATGGCCCGTGGGCTACGGGTTCCAATTCGCCCATGGATCAAATTATGGAGATCGCGGGTGGGGAGAACATCTTTGCCGATGTGCCTTATTCCGCCTTCCCAGCCACAAACGAAGAAATCGTGGCGCGCAACCCGGATGTGATCCTGACCCCGCTGTGGCCCAATGCAGCCTCCTATGAAGTCACCACCATCTCAGAGATCGTGATGCGCGAGGGCTATCAGGATATCAACGCCGTTATGTACGACCGCGTGTATCACTATGATTCGAGCCTGCTCAAACGCCCAGGGCCGCGCCAGGTGACGGCCATACGCAAACTGGCGTACCTGCTGCATCCGTATTATTTTAAAAACCCGGAAAATTCTGTCTCGCCGTGGGAGCTGGGCAAGATCGACGCGTATTACGAGGCGCCTTTACCGCTGCGCTAGGACACCCTAAAGGGATTGTCAAAAAGAGGGGCGAAGCGGGAGCATGAGCGCACCATGTTCCCAGTTTCGCCCCAACGGTATGCTGAATTTGATCCTTTACAAATAAGGCAACTGGGATAAACTATACCAAAATTTTTGAGCGTAGACTGTAATGCGAGGTGATTTGTCATGGAAGAATTAATTTCGGGGTTGTTCAATGCGATATTTTCGAGCGAAATCCTCTCGATCAAGTATGTGGTCCCGCTGGCATTGGTGATTGGGGGGATTTATGGCTATGCGGACAGCGCGGACGGCACGGTGCAGAAGATCAGCCTGGGGATGGCGGTGGCTGGCGGGATTGGTTTGCTTTTGGTGATGTTAAGTGTGTTTGGTTAGGCAGAATGTTGGGTGCCTTGGCAGGTTGGCGACCAGGCAGATGATCTATGCAGGGCATTGAAGTTCATGGTTCAAAATGCTGCTAGGGGCGATGATCAAGGGAAAATTAAGGCGATAGCAGCTTTCCTGAACATGAGTAGAATTTGACAAGTGGGTGGCCATTCTATATAATCAAAGCAGCACTATAGTCCTGCTAGACATTTCGGGCGGGTACAACATTTCACTGGATAATCTCAAACCAACCGCTGTAAAAAATCAGCGGTTGGTTTTTTTAACCAGGCGCATACTACTTGAGAGGAGCACAAAATGAAGATTTGGGGTTGGATCATCTCATTTACCGCAGGTTTGAGCCTGGCTGCGCTATGGTTAGTAAGCGTGGGGACTTCGCGGGCGGTGGCTGTGTCAGAGAAAATTGATGCTGAAATTGGAGCAGATGAAAGGGCTGGTTACCCACCGGGTGTGTTTGTGGATATAAACTCATACCATGAAACCGCTGCCAGAGGCGCAACAAAACAAGATGAATGGGTGACTGAGACGGTGGACAGCGAGTCGGTGGGATTAAAAGGGACCTCGTTGGCGCTGGATTCTATGGGAAACCCGCATATCAGCTACCAGGCCGGGGGCGAATTGACCTATGCGGTCAGGAATGGCGACTGGCATCTCACCACACTAACGGGGTTGGAAGGCTCCTTCAGCGCTTTGGCTCTGTTGGGTAACCAACCCCATATGATGTTCTTCACGTACTTTGAGCATAGCTCGCGTATGGAATACGTTTATCAGGACGGCGCAGGTGATTGGTTAACAGGCGTGGTGGTACCCACAGGGAATAATCTATCGGCGCGTGAAAGTGTTACGGTGATCATGGATGATGAGGGCATCTTGCATGTGGCTTTTACCTTGTACCGGTGCTATCTATGGGGGCCGACAGATGAGTGCTGGCAGTGGTATCCGGGGGATTTGATGTACAGTTACCGGGAGGGTTCTGGATGGAAGGAACCTGTGGCAGCGGGGTATACCGCCAAGAACAGCTCGATGGCTTTGGATGCAGGTAAGAATGTTTACGTGAGTTCGTACAACTATAAGGGGTGGGATGACGATCACGTTGAAATGCTGTACCACGGCTACCTGGGGCGAGGCCTGACCAGCCCTGTCATCAGTGTGGTGGATACGCCAGGTGTGGTCGGCGATTTCAACGACATCGCATTGGATGAGAGCGTTTTCCCGCCTATGTCCCATATTAGTTATTATGACACCACAAATGGGGATCTCAAATACGCCAAACGCACAGGGGCCACTTCCTGGCAGATTGATGTGGTTGACAGCGCGGGAAACGTGGGGCAGTGTACTTCAATTGCATTGGATAGCAGTGGAAAGCCCCATATCAGCTACTATGATGAAACCAACCAGGATTTAAAATATGCCTACCTGGACGACTCTGGTTGGCATACACAGACGGTGGACAGCGCAGGGAATGTAGGATTGTTTACCTCACTAGCGCTGGATGCCAATGACCAGCCGCATATCGCTTATATCGATGTAGACAATGGAGATTTGATATACGCCCATCTGGGTAGTTTCACGATGAGAGTTTATTTGCCCTTGCTAGGAAGAGACTGGATTGCTCCGTGAGGTGCTCTACCAACCCTGGACTTACCCAATAGGAAGGCAAAGCGCCTGCCATTCGGCACACAATCAGCATGGCCCCTGTGCACTGACATGTGCATGTATCAGGGCAAATTGAGGGCGACGGCGGCGCGGATTAGCTCCAGCAGGGCTGGCTCGTTGATGGAATCACCCTGATAGAAGTCAATAGAGCGATGCTTTTTGGAGTCCAGGCCATTATTGATTAGTTGATCTGGGTCAGACAAGGCTGCGCCCTTGAAGAAGTTGATCTTGACATGGTCCTTGAAGCTGCCTGTAGCGCACACCAGGCCATTGTGGGTGTAGGTGGGGGTTTCCCATTTCCATTCTTCGGTGATATGCGGATCGGCCTGGTGGATCAATTGGCGCAATTGGGCGATGCGCTCGCCGCGCCAGTCACCCAGCTCGGTGATGCGGTTGGTGATGTACTCGGAGTGGGTGAGATGGGTTGGGGTTGCGTGCATTTTGGGCTCCTGTTGGTGAATAGAATGGTTTGGTAAGGTCTACGATCAGGGACGCTGCGACTACGCTCAGTACCCTTATGGTGGGGAGTCGGGTTGAAAACCCGACCTACGGGGCTGGTTGGAGCAGGGATTGGGCGCGGGCCAGGTCAGCGGTGGTGAAGCCTTCGCTGAAGGTGGCGTAGATTTGCGCCAGTTGATTTTTTGCGTCGGTGGCTCGGGCCTGGTTTTGCTGTACCTGATCCTGGTCAGGACCAGTCTGGTATAGGCTTGCCAGGCTGAGGGCGGCGCGCAGCTGCAAGGAGCGCGCTCCCTGGCGTTCGGCGGTGTGCAGGGCCTGCCGGTAGCTGGATTCGGCGGCTGCGTATGCGTGGGCGTCCTGCTCTTGCAGGATCTGCCCCTGCAGGCGGTATAGTTCGGCTTCGTAGAAGAACGTGCGGCCCTGCTGGATCTGTTGGATGGCAGGCTGCAGGGCTTGCAATGCCTGCTCATACTGCCCGGTCAGGCGCAGGGCATCGGCCAGCAGCGCCAGGTAGAAGGGGCGGTCCATGTGGGCGCCGGCGCGCTCGTGGATGGCGAGGCCCTGGCGCATGGCTGTAATCCCCTTTTCATCCGATTGCGCCACCAGGGAAGCATAGCCGCCGATGATCAGGCTGGAGGACCAGAAATAGGGGTAGCGCGTCTCAGAGGTGATGGCATTGGCCTGCCCGGTAAGCTGGCTGACTTGTTCTAGCTCGCCACGCAGCAGGTGTAGCAAAGCCGCCCGGCACAGCACGGTAGCTTTGGTGAAAATGGTGACCGGCTGTTGGATGAGATCCAGAGCCTGTTGCATGTGCACGAGGGCCTGGTCGGGTTGGCCCAGGAACCATAGATTTAATGCGCGCCAGGTGAGGCAGGAGATGGCGGGGTCTTCGCCGTGGAACTGGGAGGCAGGGGCAGGCAGCGCAGTGAGGTCAGACAACTGCAAGCCCTGATTGACATGCTGTAGAGATTCATTGAAGCTGCCCCGGTGGAAGGTGGAGCAGGAGAGCAGCTCGTAGGTTTCCAGCGTATTCTGGGGGTCCTGATCTGAGGGGGGGAGCATTTCCAGACGCTGTTTCATCAATTCTTCGGAGCGGTCAAACTCGCCACGGAACTCGTGTAGAGTGGCGAGGCCGTGCAGCAAGGAGGAGATGTACTCGTGATTGCCCAGGCGCTCAGAAAGCAGGCAGGCGCGGTCATAGGCCTGCTGTGCGCCGGGCTTGCCCCAGCCCTGCAGGGCCACCAGGGTGGGCGCCAGGGCTGCCTGGAGCTGCAGCTCAAAATGCGGACTTTCGGGCAAATCGGGCTGCTGATTGAGTAACGCCAGACCGGCATGCAGGTGCTCGGAGGCTTCCTTGTAGGCTGAAGACCAGATGGCCTGGTTGGCGGCTTCCAGGCGGTACTGGACCGCTTTTTGGATCCAGCCAGCCTGCTCGAAGTGGTGGGCAAGCTGCCCAGCAATCTCGGCAGCCTGCGCGCCGTACAATTCTTCCAGGGTCAGGCCCACATTTTCATGCAGGTAGGTGCGCTGGATTTCATCCAGGCTTTCGTACAGGTACACCTGGTATAGGTTTTGCATGAACTGGTAAAGGGACAGGCGCTGCTGCCCCAGGCGGCGGACGCCCTGGGCCTGGATCAGGTGGTCGCGCTTAACCAGCTCGCCGCTCAAGCGCCCCACCAGATGGCGGGCATCCTGGGACTGCACCCGGGCGATCACTTCCGCTGTAAAGCGAGCGCCTTCCACGCTGGCGGCGGTGAGGATGTCTTGCAGCTCAACCTCCAGGCGACCGATGCGCTGCTCGATGACGCCTTCCACGCGCGCCGGCAGGGTCTCCCAATCCAGATGAGCAGCGACTTGCCAGCAGCCCTCAGCGCTGCGTTTGATAGCGCCCTGCGCTGCAAGCTCGCGCAGCAGCTCCACGGTGAACAAGGGTTGACCGCCGGTATGTTGGAAGAGCACCTGGCGGAAGGAGGCGTCGAAGCTGTTGGGATGGCTGTCCAGCAGGGCATCGACGAACTGGCGCCGCGCGGGCTCGCTGCGCTCGTCCAAAGGAATGCGGATCTCGCCGGCATAGCGGCGCAGCTCGTTGACCACGTCTTCCAGGGGGTGGCGCGACCCGGCGCGCCCACGCGCAATCTCCTCCGGGCGGTAGCTGCCGGCGATGAGGATGCGGCTGTTGGCGATCGAGCGCCCCAGATGAAAAAGTAGATTAATTGAGGATGCATCCGCCCAGTGCAGGTCGTCGAGCAGCAGCAGGAGCGGCTTCTCGTTCGCCAGGCTGGTGAGCACTTTGGCGAACTGCTCGAAAACATGGCTCTGCTCCATGGTCAGCTCGCCCAGACCAGGCAGACCGTGATTCTTCTTGGCAGCTTTCTCCAATTTTTCCAGCCAGCCGGCGCGGTCGGCGACTGCGGTGCCAAACTTGACCAGCAAGCCGCCCCCCGGGACGAGCACATCGATCAGGTCCGGGCCGACATCGATGACGGTTTGCACGGAGCGGATCAGGAATTTGCGCAGGCGGGTGGCGTTTTCGGCGCTGATCACCCCCTCGGCAAGTTTTTTGTCCACATCGCCGGTGAGCAGCGCCAGCACTTCGCGGAAGGGCAGGTAAGGGTCGCCCAGGCCGGATTGGGCATTGCAGATGCCTATGGTGGTGATCAATTCTGGGTGGGCGAGTTCGGCGCGGCGCGAGAATTCGTGCACCAGGGTCGATTTTCCAGAACCGGCTTCTCCGGTGACGAAACAAACCTGTCCCTGACCGGCGATGGCCTGGTCCAGAAACATATTCAGCCTGCTGAGCTCATGCTCGCGAGCGATGCATAGGCGATCGTACATATGCGTTCTCCTCAAGCGTGCTCATTGGATGGTCCCCGATGGCACGCCTGACGATCATCATATCAAAGGATTTTCCAGGCGTCAATAAATGCGATAAACTATATGTTATTTATATGAGTAAGGAGTTACGCAGTTCCGACCAAGTGCGTTTGTCCTACAGGTATTAGCCGCGCCGATTTAAGGGCTGAGTCCAAAGCCGCCTGATTTTGTGGCGCTATTTGTACCAAAGAGCGATACCAAGCCGCGTTCGGAAAGGTGTTTAATCGGTGCATTGGTAGATGATTTTCAAGAAACAGGATGTGCGAGAAGGTGCGCGATGGACAAGCAGTATGCGGTGAATATGCAGGATGGCGAGGTGGTCTCGCTGAGCGTGGACGGGGTGGAGTACACGGATGTGGAGGCGATCAGCGACCCGGATGACCGGGCGAAGGTGGAGGCGATGATCGAACGCATGCGCCGGGACAAGGAGGAGGGGCTGGATTCGGAGCTGGGACAGGAGTTCCAGGTGGAATTCGCTGAAGCGCAGCGCCAGGGGCGAAAAATGGCCCTGCTGTTCGCCCTGATCTTCGGGGGGATCGGCCTGTTACTATTGGGGATAATGGCCGTTTCAGCGGTGGGGGCGGCGCGGCAAATGAGCCGGGAGTTGGAGGCGCCGGGAGAGGTCGTGGAGGTGGTGATGCGCCGGACAAGGGATTCCGAGACCAACCAACTCCAGGAGTATTATTACCCGGTGGTGAGCTTTACGACGGCGGACGGTGCGCAGATGGAGATGCAGCTTTCCGATGGGAGCTGGCCGGCGTCGTATGGGGTGGGAGACCAGGTGACGGTGCTGTACGATGCGACCCGGCCGCGGGAGGCGCGCATCCAGTCGGGGGCCAGCACGCTGCTGCTGTGGCTGCTGCCCATGATCACCGGGCTGGTGGGGGTGGTATTCACGGCGGTGGGGGTTGGTGTAGGCTGGCCCCGGAAGCACAAGCCGGCCTGGACTGGCAACGGATGGCCGTAAAGAACACGGGTGGCTGTAAAGAGCACGGCTGGAAACAGATTACACGGATTGAGCATGAGAATTAATTGTGATCTGAACAAAGATCAGGAGTAGTTCTCGATTGCTATCGAAGATAAGTTTTTAGCAGCAGGAAGGGCTGCGTGTAGTCAAGTGATTGTTGAATAAATCGGCAAGTTTCTGGAGGTGAGGATGTTTAAATCGACGAAACGGGCGATTGTGTTTTCCCAGTCCGAGCATTTGCGGCTGGTGGGGGCGCTGGCCTATCACTGGGGGAATGCGCAGTTCGATTTGCCGCCGGTAGGGCGGGCTGCGCTGGTGGCAGGCATGGCCTTCCACGACCGGGCGTATGGCTACCTGGATACAGATGCCATCGGCGAGATCAGCGAGCAGGACTGGCTGGAGATTGCACGGCGCGGCTTTGGGATGAGCTTCTCAGACCCGGCAGCTGATATTATCGCGCGCATGCACATCCTGCGCCTGGTGCGCAGCCGCCCGGTCTCAACCGCGCCGGGACTGGCGGAGGAATTGGAGCAGGCGCTGGACGTGCAGATCGCGGGCAGCGGCCACACCTGGCAGCATTTCGAACGCATCGACCGTATCACCAATTTTACCGACCGCATCTCGTTCGAGTTCTGTTTCGAGCGCCAGACCGAGGGTAAGCTGGCGGTATTTCCCCATAACGACCGCGACGAGGAAGTTGAGCTGAGCTACCGGATCGCCGGCGAGACGATCACGCTCGATCCGTGGCCGCTGGACGTGGAGGAGGTGAAGGGCTATCTGAGCGCGTTTCGCCAGGTAGGATACCCGCACAGGCTGGACCCGGTGATCGCGCCGTACCGGATTATGCCAGGGTAAAGAGGTCCGCAGAAAACGCAGATAAGCGTAGAGAGAACATTGACGTGGATAGGCAGGATGGACGGGATAATGAAAAGGATAACCGAGGAATAGGAAGGCGTTCTTGGAAGAAGTGGCGAAAGCTGCGCATAGCCACATTTGGAGCTGAATCACGAAATAGAATTGGCGATCCGGGTAAGCCGGCGCCGAAAGGAAGGTGCGGATGAGCTGCAGCCAGTGCCAGGGGATCGATGAGGTTTTCGGGGAGGATTACGTGGGTCGGCAGCTCCGGCGTTACCGGGAAAAAGGCGCCGACAAGACGACACGCATGCTGAGCGATGCGCTGGCCAGCGAGGGGGTGAGTGGGCTGGAGCTGCTCGACATCGGAGGCGGGCTGGGGGCAGTGCAGCATGATCTGTTGGCGGCGGGGGCGGCGCATGCCACCCATGTGGAGGCAGCCCATGCCTATTACCGGGCGGCGAAAGAAGAAGCGGCACGGCGCGGGCTGGTCCAAAAGGTGAGCATCAGACTGGGGAATTTCATCGACCTGGCGCAAGATATCAACGCGGCAGATGTAGTAACACTGGACCGGGTGATCTGCTGCTACCCGGAGATGGAGCGGATGGTGAAGCTATCGGCGGAGCGGGCGCGCAAACTGTACGGGCTGGTATACCCGCGCGATACCTGGTGGACCCGGCTGGGGGTGGTGGTGGATAACCTGTGGATGCGGGTGCGGGGCAGCCCCTACCGCGGCTATGTCCACCCGACCCGAGAGGTGGAAACGATCTTAATCGAGCGTGGGTTTGTAAGGCGCTTTTTCAAACAGACGGCAGTCTGGCAGATAACCGTATGGAGGCACAATGGAGCAACAACCTGAATCAATTCTGGTCGAGTTAATCAAGTACAACAACTGGGCCAACCAACAGCTGCTGGCGATCCTTCTGGAGCTGCCCGAAGATGTGCTGGCCACGTCAGCGCCAGGCGCGTACGGCAGTATCCACCGCACGCTGGGGCACATGATCGCCGCGGAAGCGGATTACGTGGGCCGGCTGATCGGTGACGGGCCTGAGCCACATTTTAAGTGGAATGACCGGCCTTCGATCGCCGAAATCGCCGGATTCACAGAGGTCGTAGCGGGGGCACTGCTCGACGCCATCCAGCGCATTACGCCGGACCAGATGGTGCACGAGGAGGAGGACGGCAACTTCGTCGATTACCAGGCACGCGTGCTATTTATGCAGGCGATCGAACACGGCATCGAGCACCGCACCAATATCACAACCATCCTGAACAGCCTGGGGGTGGATCTGCCGGAGCTGGATCTGTGGGGATACGCCACTACACACACGGCGCGGTTTAAGTGGCAGGAAGGCAGCCGGTAAAATAAGCGGCTCGGGCTGAGCCGATTGGAAAAGAGGAGCAGAGATGGCACCCATGGTCATTGCGCGTGAACAGATCCTGAGCCTGCTGCGGGAAGGGCCGGTCCGGATCGCGGAGGCGACTGGCGGGGTGGCGTCCGAGCGGTTGCGCGCCCGGCTGTCGCCGGAGGAGTGGTCGGCGAACGAGGTGCTGGCGCATCTGCGCGCCTGCGCCGATGTGTGGAGCGGGTGCATGTCTAGAATTGCCGCAGAGGACCGGCCAACGATCCGGGCGATCAATCCGCGCACCTGGATGGAGAAGACGGATTATCCTGAGCTGGAATTTCAGCCATCGCTACAGGCTTTTACGGCGCAGCGTGAAAAATTGCTGGCATTTCTGGAGGGGCTGGCCGAGGCGAGCTGGCAGCGAATCGCGACTGTGCAGGGGGCGGGGAAGCCTCTCGAGCGGACGGTGCAGTTTTTTGGAGATAAGCTGGCGCGGCATGAGCGGACGCATGTGACGCAGATTGAAAGGATTGTGAAGGCTTTGTAGTTTGGGCGTCTCCCGACTCTGGCGCACAGCGCCAGAGTCAAGCGAGCCAGGAGAGCACTGGCTTTCAGCTTGAACTACATATGAGGCGGGGTTATGTTTATGCGTTTGCGTATTCGTTGGAGGTCCGGTGGCTGTGCAGGCAGGTCCATGGATTTGTGAGCAGAAACCGAGTTTCCAAAGCAGAAACTCGGTTCAGTGGAGGGCGGGGGGTCTTCGACTGCAGGCCGCAAGAGCAGCGGCCTTCCGCTCTGACTGCCTGCGCTCAGGAGCAGAGGGTTGGCGGTGCGCTGGAGTTGGTCAATAAACCAGCGTGGGGCTACCCGGAGTATGGTCAGCCCCACACTGCAACGATGAACCCCCTCCCTGTGCGAAACCTTCAAACTTCACGGGATCGAGATCAACCCATTCGGCTAGGGTGAGGTTAGCTGGGTGGTTTGTTTTTCTGCCACAGTGAACTGCTGGAGCATACCCAGGGCAGAGTGCGGGTGACCTTCAGCCTTCGGGCTGGGGATATTACAAATGGCGACGTAAGTACCTGGCTCGAAATCAAATTCAGCATAACCTGATAGCCCGATATCCAGTCCATTCATACCACCCACGGCGGTGAATGGCGGCGGACCATTGGGTGCAGCCAGGAACTGGGCCACATCATCGGCGGTTTTGCCATCTGCCAGGCGCATGATATTGAACTCGTGAGGTTCGGGTCCATCATTGGTTACTTTGATCGCCATCTGCCCGGCAGGGAGCTCATCCGGAAGATCAAAAGAGAAATCGCGCAGACGGACTGTCAGATCTGCTGCTGGCTCGTTGGCTGTGGCGCTGCTGGTTGCCAGGACGGTCAGGCTTTTGAGCATGCCTTTTTCATGATGGGCGACCTGATCCGCGGAAGAGGGGATAAAGCACAGGATCACATATTGCCCGGCGGGCAGGTTGAGCACTGCCTGAGCAGATTGAGTGGGATCAATTGCACCAACGCCGCCCACCTGTTGAACCATTGCCAAGGCTGGTCCTTCACCTTGCTTCAGGGCTTCTTCGAACTGGTCTATGGTAATACCATCATTCAAACGCAGGAACTGGACGTGATGCGGCTCCGCCCCTGAATTGGTCAAACGCACGCGCACCCAGCCAGCATTGAGCGAACTGGGGGCTGTGTAAGCAAAATCTGCAGCATCGATAGTGATTTCGGGGAGGGAAGCAGCTTGCAGGACGTAGGTTTTTCCATTAAAGCCTTGAATACGAGGTTGGCAGGTGTCGGCTTTGCTTGCCTCGGTAAGTTGGAAGGTGAGGTTGGTACCGTCAAAAGAGTACTGGTAACTCATCGGGGCAGGGCAGTCCTGATCATTCGTTTCTTCTATATAGAGGTCCCCATTGACACTGTACGTGCCCTTAGCAACATGTTCACCGGCGTCAATGGCGATCCAGGTGCTGTCCTCATTGAAGTAAAAACCTCTGAACCGATCATCCTGGTCGATGAATTTGCCAACCGGGAAGTTCGAGGCGGGGGCGTTGGTCACAGCCGGCTCAGGGGTAGCGGCGGGACTGCAAGCAGCCAGCCCGGCCAGCAGCAAAACCATCACCAACAGAAATAGTTTATTGCTCTTCATGTTTATCTCTCCTCCGACCGGTTGAATTTACGCAGCGAGCGTTCCGGTCAGGTATGCCTAATTTATCATCCAGACAGTTACCAGACTTGCCATTTTCTACCAAAATTCTCCAAAAGATATAGAATATGCTAAGCTAGGGCTGAGGAGAGGTAAATGAGGTCTACGATTCCCAGCAGCACAATCGATAAATTCACCACCTTTGGTGATTTACTGCGCTTTCTAAGGCGCCGTAGGGGCATCACGCAGATGGAGCTGGCTCTGGCGGTGGGGTACAGCGATGCCCAGATCAGCCGGCTGGAACAAAACCTGCGCCTGCCCGACATCCCCACCATCGAGGCGCGCTTTGTCCCTGCCCTGGACCTGGAAGACGAACCGAAAGTGGCAGCGCGCTTGGTAGAGCTGGCGGCAAATGTGCGCCGGGAAGATGCCCCGGCGCTGGGTTTATGCCCCTACAAAGGTTTAAATTATTTCGACGAGGCCGATGCGGATCTGTTTGTAGGCCGCGAAGCGCTGACCGCCAAACTGGTGGAGCACACGCTGGCTTTGACGGCGACAGGTTCGCCAGCCGGGGAGCATTTGCTGGCAGTGATCGGCGCTTCGGGCAGTGGAAAATCATCGCTGGTGCGGGCTGGCCTGGCGCATGCCTTGCAGTGGAATAAGGCTTCCGCGGATTGGGTGATCAAAATTCTTACCCCCACCGCGCACCCCCTGGAAAGCCTGGCGCTGAGTCTCAGCGAGCAAAACGGCTCCATCGCGGCTGCGGCGCAGTTAATGGATGATCTGGCCGGCGATGCGCGCAGCCTGGGCCTGTATACCCGGCGGGAGCTGCAAGCTGCACCGGGAAAGCGAATGTTGCTGGTTATTGACCAGTTCGAAGAATTGTTCAGCCTGTGCCGGTCCGAGGCAGAAAGAAGCGCCTTTATTGGTAACCTGCTCTGCGCGGCCTCGGAGCCCGATGGCCCGATCCTGGTCATCATCACCTTGCGGGCGGATTTCTATGCCCATTGTGGGGCTTATCTAGAACTACGCGAAGCGCTGGCGCGCCAGCAGGAATATATCGGCGCCATGCGCACTGAAGAGCTGCGGCGTGCCATCGAAGAACCTGCCCGGCGCGGGCGCTGGGAGCTTGAACCCGGGCTGGTAGAGCTGCTGCTACACGATGTGGGCCATGAGCCAGGTGGCTTACCGCTGCTTTCGCATGCCCTCCTGGAAACCTGGCACAGAAGGCGCGGGCGGATGCTGACCTTAAGTGGATACACCTCCTCCGGCGGGGTGCGGGGGGCGATTGCGGAAACGGCTGAAGCGGTATTTACGGACCAGTTCAGCGTGGAGCAAAAAGAGATTGCTCGCCGGGTCTTCCTGCGCCTGACGGAGCTGGGTGATGAAACATCCACCGGCGACACACGTCGCCGGACTACTTTCGATGAGCTGATCCTGAAACCCGAACAGGCGCAGGCCACACAGGAAGTGTTAAAGGTGCTGGCAGACGCACGCCTGATTATCACCAACGCGGATTCGGTGGAGGTGGCGCATGAAGCATTGATCCGGGAGTGGCCGACTCTGCGTGGATGGCTGGAAGAGAATCGCGAGGCGCTGCGCCTGCACCGAAAATTGACCGAGGCAGCCCAGGAATGGGCGAGACGCAACCAGGAGGCGGATGTTCTGTTGCGCGGGGTCATGCTGGCGCAAGCCTGCCAATGGGCGGACAGCCATGCGGCTGAGATGAACAGCCTGGAGCGTGAATTCCTGCAAGCCTCGCAGGCCCTGGCGGATTGCGAGACGACCGAACGCGAAGCCCAGCGCCAGCGTGAGCTGGAAGCAGCTCACAAACTGGCTGAAGCGGAGCGCAGGCGCGCAGAGGAACAGACCCATGCAGCCCGGCAGCTGCGTAAGCGCAATCTCTTCCTGGTAGGCGCAGCAGTGATTGCCATCGCTCTGGCGTTGACGGCCGGATTTCTGGGCTGGCAGGCGCGCACCGCCAGCCGCCTTGCGACCTCGCGAGAATTGGCTGCGGCGGCACTCAGCAGCCTTGAAATTGACCCTGAGCGCAGTGTGCTGCTGGCAATGCAGGCGATCTCCTCAACATACACACTGGAAGCTGAAAATGCACTGCACCAGTCGATCCTGGCTTCACGAGTGCGGCTGGCGATCCCTGCACACGAGCCTGGGGTACCGATCATGGTTGTATTCAGCCCGGATGGCAGGCAGCTGGCCTCCGCCAGCCCGGATGAGGTGGTGAAGGTTTGGGATGCAGCCAGCGGCGAATTACGTTTTACAACCGCAGGTCACTACGCAGGATTTAGCCCAGACGGCAGGCAACTGGCGACGGTGATTTCGGACGGCACGGTCAGGATATGGGATGCAACAACAGGGGTAGAGCTCCCACACAACGGTCAGATGGATGCCAGTGTAGGGGTGGCTTTCAGCCCGGATGGTACATCTCTGGCAACTATCACGGCGGGCAACCTGCCAAGAATCTGGGAGCTTTCCAATGGACAGGAGCTGCTCAACTTTCCCGGCCACAGCGATTATGTCTCCAATATTGTTTTCAGCCCCAACGGCAAGCGCCTGTTGACTGCCAGCGACGATGGCACGGCGCGTGTCTGGGATACGACTTCGGGCGAGCAGCTGCTTAACCTCTCCGGGCATGCAAGCTGGGTGTGGAACGCAGTATACAGCCCAGATGGGACACGCATCGCCACTTTAAGCGGCAGCGAAGCCATAATCTGGGATGCGAATACTGGTGAGAAGCTGTTGACCCTGAGCGGGCATATGAATTCTGTCTATGGCGTTGCGTATAGCCAAGACTATAGACGGCTGGCAACCGGCAGCGCTGATCGCAAGGTGAAGGTGTGGGATGCGGCTACTGGAGAAGAGTTGTTTACTCTGGCGGGTCACACAGGGGCGATTTACAGTCTGGCTTTCAGCCCGGATGGAGCACAACTGGCGACCAGCAGTGATGACGGGACAGTACGCATATGGGACGTTTCTGCGAGCCGGGAATGGCTCGCATTCGATCATCCATCCGGTGTGAGCACACCAGTTATTTTCAGCCCGCAAGGGGACAATTTAGCTGGGATTGAAAAGAATATCGTGAAAGTGTGGGATGCCGGTACAGGCGCTGAGCTGCTTTCCTTAGCTGGATACGATAATGTCGTCAATACGCTTGCCTACCTGCCGGATGGAAAGCGACTGGTCACAGCCGGCGATACTGCGCAAGTGATCGTGTGGAATATCGCATCGGGCAGTGAGCTCAGCTCCTGGCCAGCGCATACAGGCCGGTTAAACGCCCTGGCAGTCAGCCCGGATGGGTCGCGGCTGGTTACCGGTAGTGATGACTATAAGGTAAAAATTTGGGATATTTCGGCTGGAGCAGATCGCAAGCCAGCCGCCGAGCGCTTGCTGTTTAGTTTCGAGCTTTCGTCCGAGATTAAGTCCCTGGCATTCAGTCCGGATGGCGCCAGGCTGGCGGCTGGTATTTACAATGGCAGGGTAAAAGTATGGGACATGGTGGCGCGTAAGGAATTGATCACCTTGCGCGCGCACAGCGAAGCGGTCATGGCGGTGGCTTTCAGCCCGGATGGTCAACGCCTGGCGACAGTCAGCCTGGATGGGAGCGCAAAAGTGTGGAACGTCACAGGGGAAAGTGCGTTGATAACCTTCAGCAGCCATACGGGTCCGGTGATGGCGGTTGCCTTCAGTCCCGACGGAACGCGCCTGGTCACAGCCAGCCGGGATGGCACGGTAAAAATTTGGGATGCAGAGACGGACCAGGAGCTGCTGAATTTTCATGGCGATGGCAGTGGCGTAAATCATATTGCCTTTAGCCCGGATGGGGCGCGCCTGGCCGCCAGTAGTGATACGGGCATACGCATCTATCTGCTCCAAATTGATGACCTGGTGGCCTTGGCGGGCACACGGGTGACGCGCTCGTTGACGCGTGATGAATGCCAAAAATATCTGCACCAGGATTCTGAAGCCTGTGCGCAACCCACTTCACTCCCTACCGCGACCCCCCTGCCGCTGACAGCCAACGGCAGAATTTGCCAGGTGACCAATACCGGCGGTCTGAACGACAATTATTTCAACGAGCTGATTTACCAGGGTATCCAGGAATCTGCCGCACTGACAGGTTGGGAAGCCAGTGCACTGCAATCCGTTTCCTTATCTGATTTCGAGAAACACGTGCAGGCTTTTGTGGGTGCGGACTGCAAACTGATCGTTACCGTAGGCACATTTGTCGAGGCGACGCACAGCGCGGCAGGTTTAAACCCTGACCAGAAATTTATGATCACCGATTTTATGCTCGACCAGCCATTAGATAATCTCTGGACGCAGATCTATCAGACCGATCAGGCCGCTTTCCTGGCGGGGTATGTGGCAGGCGCAGTGACAAAAACCGGCAAGGTGGGTGTGTTTGGCGGGGTGGATATTCCACAGGTGACCGATTTCATGGATGGTTTTGCACTGGGCGTGGCTTATTACAATACTGTAAATGGTAGCAGTGTCGAAGTGATCGGATGGAATGCGCAAAATCATGCCGGCTTGTTTACGGGCGGCTTTTGCTGCACAACAGAGGGCAGGCAAATGGCGCAGCAGCTGTTGGATCAGGGAGCGGATGTGCTGCTGCCCGTGGCGGGGCAGAGCATTGGCATGGGAGCCGGGGCAGCCATCCGCGAGCATGGAGATGCCTGGTTCATCGGTGTGGATACGGATTGGGCGCTGACCGCGCCGGAGTTGGCTGAGATTGTCTTGACCAGCATTGAAAAGCGTTTCGATATCAGTGTGGTCCACGCCAGCCAATCTATTATGGAAAGGACTTTCACGGGCGGTATCCATACCGGCACGCTGGCGACCGGTGAAGTTGGTCTTGCACCTTTCCACAATCTGGACGGATTGATTTCGGCCATAGTTAAAGCCGATCTGGAGCAGATCAAGGCCGATATCGGTGCGGGGAAAATCAGGACCAGGCCATGAGAGGTGGGGCTGACAACGAATGACCGTAAAGAGCACAGGTGCCCGTAATGAACACGGGGGCTATCAACGATTAGGATTGGAATATTCGTTGATGGTCTGTTGAAAAGTGATTGCAGGCTGACTGAGTTTGCCCGGTGGGAGATGGATTAGCGGGGAGTTCGGGAGTCTGGCGCGAGGCGCCAGAGTCAAATGAGCCAGAACACCACTGGCTTTCAGCTTGACCTACAATTAAGGTGGGGTTTTGTTTATTCGTTGATGGTACCGTGGCTGTGCAGGCAGGTCCATGGATTTGCGAGGAGAAACCGAGTGAACTCAGAAACCGAGTTTCCAAAGCAGAAACTCGGTTTTCAGTGTAGGGGGAATAGGGCGCACGGCATGCGCACTTACAGCATGGGCATACGATTTTTCCATTATGAGAAAACATTAATCATATATTTCTAAATATATTGTACAATAACTATACAATATATTCACGTAGGACAGCTCTTATTGGAATATATATCTTCTTTAGAGAAAAGTTTGGCAATAATTTGGAGGCAAGCGTGAGCGAGGAAAAGAAGTTCAACGGATTGAAACGGTTTAACCTAGTGATGGGTTTCCTGCACCTGATCCAGGGCATTTTGATGATCGTGCTCAGCAATGATACGGCTTATCCCATTTTTACGAACTACCTGAAATTTGACTTGAGTAAGATGGCTTTAGTCCCCGATCCAAAACTGGCTTTCGAGCTGCGTTTTGGCCCGGCGGTGGCAGTCTTCCTGCTACTATCTGCTGTTGCGCACTTTTTCCTGGCGACGATCGGAAACAAAATATACGTCGCAAACCTGAAGAAGGGCATGAACCCGGTGCGCTTTTACGAGTATGCCCTGTCTTCCTCGGTGATGATTGTGCTGATCGGGATGCTGGTGGGGATTTATGATCTGGGTGCCTTGATCCTAATGTTTGGGATCAATGCGATGATGAATCTATTCGGCATCATGATGGAGTACCACAACCAGCACACTCAGAAGACCGATTGGACGGCCTTCATCTATGGCTCGATTGCAGGGATCATCCCCTGGATCGTGATTGTGCTGTATTTTGTTGGCTCTCTGGCGGGTGAAGGCGGCGAGCCGCCGGCATTCGTGTATGCCATCATCCCGACCCTGTTTGTGTTCTTCAATATCTTCGCCGTCAATATGGTCTTGCAGTACAAGAAAGTTGGACCGTGGAAAGATTATCTGTATGGTGAGCGGGTATATATCGTGCTCAGCCTGGCCGCCAAGACGGTCCTGGCGTGGATCATTTTCGCCGGTACACTGGCGCCGGTTTAGGCTTTGCGCTCCATGTCCTGAGCGCTGGTAGAAGCAGATTAACTGAATACCATCCCGCACTGGCAACGTGATTGCCAGGGCGGGAGTTTGATTCGGGCGATGACAAACGGGCTCTCAACGGATGACCGTGAAGAACACAGTAACGGTATGTAGGTCAAGCTGTCAGCTTGACTCTGGTGCTATGCGCCAGGCTCTCGAAATGCTGGAAAACCCAGGTAGGCAGATGGGATGGCGGACAGCGTGCTGTCAGCTGATGTCCGTGTAGATCACATGTGGACGTAAAGATCTAGTGGCCGTCAACGAATGCCCGTATAGAACACAGTTGGGGAGCAAATGAACGAATAGTGAACGGCGGGGCTTCGGTTATTCGTTGAAGGTCCGGTGATCTGAATTTGCAGGCTGGCTGACGTAGGTCAGGCTTCAGCCTGACCACGGATGGACAAGCTAAAGCTTATCCTACTTTCCATGACCCATTCCGTGTAATCCGTTCGAAATCCGTCGACAGCCCCTCTGTCTTCCTGAGTAGCGAGGTTCTCGGGAGTCTGGCGCTCCGCTCCAGAGTCAAGCTAAAGCTTAACCTACATAAGACCAATCCGTGTAATCCGTTTCACCCGTGTTCTTCACGGGCACCGTTGACAGTCCCTCTGTCTCCCTGAGTCAGCGAGACCCTCGGGAGGCTGGTGCAGGGCGCCAGAGTCAAGCGAGCCAGGAGAGCGCTGGCTTTCAGCTTGACCTACATAAGAGCGGCAGGGTTTCGAGCCGTGCTCTTTACGGTCATTCGTTGATGGTCAGGTGCTATGGAGGCAGGTTCATGGATTTGTGAGGAGAAACCGAGTTTCCAAAGTAGAAACTCGGTTTTCATAGGTGAAAAAAACCGGTTTTCATATGGAACAAAGACAGAAAATGACCGTATACTATAGTTGGGTGGAACCATACGCGCCGGAGATTCGTCTTTAGGGGAGTAAGGTTGTTTTCGATTGTTCTTTGAGGAGGACGCAGATGATAAAGCATGCATGGAAACTCATATTGATTTCGGCAATTGCCATCAGCCTGATGATTGGATCGCCGGCAGCGGCGACGATGGCGGGTGCGGCAGAAAAACCAGCCCCCCTGACGCGCATCAACTTTGCGTCAGGGGCAACTTCGGCGACAGTGACCGGGCGCATGGACGCCAACGGCAGGACGCGCTACGTGCTGCGGGCGGGGGTGCGCCAGCTACTGGACGTGACCCTGACGGGTCCGGATGGGGCCAGCCTGGTGGTGCGGCGGCGCAACGGGACGCTGTTGAGCGGGTATATCAAGACCAGCACGACCTTCCGCGGCCATACCCCCAATGCGGGCGATTTTATCCTGGATGTTTACACCGGCGCCAGGGGCGGGGCTTACACCCTGTTTGTGTCGATTCCGGAGAAGGTGGCTTTCCAACCCAATACCACCTCGGACCTGGTGGAAGGTGAGCTGGCGGCGTACGAGAGCCACGAATACAGCGTGCGCGCCGCGGCGGGGCAGGTGCTGGACGTGAGCGTGGAGACCGACCTGGCAGATACCGAGGGCAGCGGCGTGCAGTTGATCATCTTCGGCTCGGATGGCAGCGTGCTGAAAAGCGGCATGAGCGAGGCGGACACCGATGGCGGCAGCGAGAGCAGCTCCAGCTTCCGCGGCGTGCTGCCGCTCAGCCAGAGCTACATCCTGCGCGTACAGGCCGGGGACGAGCCAGTGGAATATAGTATGAATATCGTCATCCCACGGTGCATCAGCTTTGCGAGCGGGGCGTACTCGGCCAGCGACAAACGGCATGTGATGGCGCACAGCAGCCTGCACTATACTGCCTGGGGCAGAGCCGGGCAGACCATGACGGTGGAGGTGGACGCCAATAAACCGGTGCAGTTGATTATCTATGGCATGGATGGCGATGTGCTGATGAGCGGCATGGGTGAAGGCGCTACCTTTAAAGGCGAGCTGCCCAGCTCGCAAGACTATCTATTAGTAGTGCGGGCGGCGGATGCCACAGCGAGCTATAAGATCACGGTGACGATCAAGTAGATAGGAATGCTTTATTTATGCACAAATTGTCTGTCATAACATTTTTGAGCATTGGCATTCTAGCACTGACTGCGTGTACGCCGGAAAGCCCGACGCCCACACTCACCCAGCCGGTGATTCTGCCCACGCAAGCCCCATACCCGATAGATCCATACCCGTATGGGGAGCCTCCTACGCCGACTGGGGTCGTAGAACCGGTTGAACCGTACCCACTGCAAACCCCGGCGCTTGACCCGATCCTAATCCCGTGGGGTGGGAGTGAAATCCTGTTCGCCTCCGACCGGGACGGCGATTATTTGGACCTGTACCTGCTGGATCTGGTCAGCGGGGCAGCCACGCGCCTGACGGCGGGAGATTCCAACACCTTTCCGGGTCCTTTTGGGCCGGATGGGCGCATGCTGTTCACCGGTTTTGGGCTGACCACCAGCTATGTGGGGGTGCGCAATGCCTTCGGGACGGAGCCCATCGACCTGAGTCAGCATCCCGATTCGGACGAAGCCTTCCCCACCTGGTCGCCGGATGGGGCGCAGATCGCTTTCACCTCCCGGCGAGATGGTAATAACGAGATCTACGTGATGAACAGCGACAGCTCGGGGCAGACGCGCCTGACCAACGCTCCGGGCGACGACTTCGCGCCGGCCTGGTCGCCGGATGGGACGCGCATCGCCTTCGACCCGGACCGGGACAACAGGCCGGAGGTGAACGAACAGCTCATGATGGGAGGGGAAGGCAGCAACATGCGCAAACGGACCACAGGGCCAGAGAA
>Ga0105100_10000511_pt1 | contig 22842 bp, 25 predicted proteins | sample PPLLak12cMay2015_2_FD_87033 | JGI IMG/M metagenome (GOLD analysis project Ga0105100, IMG submission 87033) | Freshwater sediment microbial communities from Prairie Pothole Lake near Jamestown, North Dakota, USA - PPLs Lake P8 Core (1) Depth... | ecosystem: Environmental > Aquatic > Freshwater >...
GATGGCGCTGAACGAAGCCTCCACCAACTGGGGCGTCAAGGTGCTGCGCTACGAGATCAAGGACCTGACGCCGCCGAAGGAAATCCTTCACGCCATGCAGCGGCAGATCACCGCTGAACGGGAAAAGCGCGCGCTCATCGCATCAAGCGAAGGCCGCATGCAGGAGCAGATCAATATCGCCACCGGCGAGCGCAATGCCGCGATCCAGCAGTCGGAGGGCGAGATGCAGGCGGCGATCAACATCGCACAGGGCGAGGCCGAGGCGATCAAGGCCATCGCCATCGCCAACGCCGAAGCCATTGCGCGCGTTGCCATGGCCATCGAAAAGCCTGGCGGCCTTCAGGCGGTGAATCTGAAAGTGGCTGAAAAATACGTCGAGGCCTTTTCCGGCATCGCCAAGACCGGCAACACCCTGATCGTGCCATCGAACATGGCGGATATCAGCAGCCTGATCGCGGGGGCGATGAGCGTGGTGAAATCGCAGGGGTCCGCAAGCTAGGCCCTAATGCACCACGTCCTTGCGATGCCTTAGCCAGATGGCCGTCATCACGCTGCTGATGAACAGGCCGAATACCAGGATGATGGCGTGGATATGCCAGTCGGAGCGCACCATCAGGGCATAGGCGCCGGTCAGCAACAGGATGCTGATGTTTTCGTTGAAGTTTTGCTGGGCGATCGAGTGGCCGGCGCCCATCAGCAGATGCCCGCGATGCTGCAGCAGGGCATTCATCGGCACCACGAAAAACCCGGCCAGCATGCCGATCATCGTCAACAGGACAAGCGCCGGACCCAGGCTATCGACCCAGATCAGCGCAATGGGGACCATTCCCAGGATGATGCCCGCAGGCAGTGTGCGGATGGCATGCTCGAGCCGGACGAACTTGCCGGCGAGGATGGAGCCCAGCGCGATGCCGACCGCTGTCGCAGCCGTGAGCTGGGTGGCCTGGCTCAGACTGTACTTCATGTTGAGCGCGGCCCATTCGATGATGAGCAGGCGCAGGGTGGAGCCTACACCCCAGAAAAGCGTGGTGACGGCAAGCGACACCTGGCCGAGCGGGTCGCGCCAAAGCAGCGTGAAGCTGTGCCAGAAGTCATGCAGGACAAATAGCGGCGATCGGCTGGGGAGCCGGTGGTCGATCGGCAGGCGCGGGATGTACAGGTTGACGATGGCCGCGCCCAGATACATGAAGGTGATGACGACGATGGCGATTTTGGGCGCGATGACGATATTCGAGAGCCCGATGCTGCTCAGGATGCTGCTCCCCACCTCAGGGCTGATGAGCGCGCCGCCAATGATGGCGCCGAGCACGATGGCAGCGACGGTGGTGCCTTCCATCCAGCTGTTGGCGACAACCAGTTTTTCGGGCGGCAGCAGCTCGGTGAGGATGCCGTATTTTGCCGGTGAATACATCGCCGCGCCGATGCCGACCAGTGCATAGGCGGCGAGCGGCGTCATGCCGGCGAGCATCACCAGGCAGCCTATGAACTTGACCGTGTTGGCGATGAGCATCACGCGCCCTTTGGGCAGGGCATCGGCAAAGGGCCCAACCAGCGGCGCCAGCACGATGTAGGCGATGACGAAAACGGTTTGCAGCAGCGGCGAGTGCCATTCCGGTGCCGAGAGGAACACCAGTAGCCCGATCGCGGCGAACAGCAGTGCGTTGTCCGCCAGCGCGGAAAGGAACTGCGCCAACAGAATGATGTAAAAAGCGCGGTTCAAGGGGTTGGGGAGATCAAAGACGGCGGGATGCGCAGCGGGCCAGCCACAGTTGTGCTGGAAGAAAGCCTGTTGATACAAAGGGTTGGTAGGGGGAATGTTTCAACACGGGCGCGTTTGTGGTTGAATAAAATTCTTTTTTGACCCAAGGACGGATATTTATGGCCGACCGCAGACTTCAAGTATTCTACACCGTAGCCAAACAGCTCAGTTTCACCAAGGCAGCCGACATCCTCTACATGACGCAGCCTGCTGTGACATTCCAGGTCAAGCAGCTGGAAGAGCATTTCAACACCCGGCTGTTCGAGCGCAGCCACGGCAAGATTTCGCTCACTCCTGCAGGGGATCTGGTACTCGGCTATGCCGAGCGCATTCTGGCGTTGACCGGCGAAATGGAGGCGCGCGTCGGCGAATTGACCGGACAGGTCACCGGCCCGCTGATGATCGGCGCCTCGACCACGATCGCCGAATACCAACTGCCGCGGATTCTGGGTGAATTCAAGGCACGCTTCCCGCAGGTGCAGGCACGATTGACGGTTGCCAACTCGGAAACCGTCGCGGCGAAAGTCGCGGATCATTCGCTCGATGTCGGCCTGATCGAGGCCCCGTCGCACAATCCCAACCTGACCACGGTGGCATGCTGCGAGGACGAGCTGGTCATGATTTGTGCGCCGGGATTCAAACTGGCCTCGCGCGCGAGCGTCAACGCGCGCGACATCGCGGATCAGCCATATGTGTCGCGCGAGCATGGATCGGGCACGCGCGAAGTGGTGGATGATTTCTTCAAGAACAACGGCGTCAATCCGGATGACCTCCATATCGAAATGGAACTGGGCAGCCGCGAGGCGATCAAGGGCGCGGTCGAGGCGGGTCTTGGCGTGGCCATCATGTCGGCCTCCACCGTCACCAAGGAGATTCAGCTCGGTACGCTGGTCGCCGTGAAGCTGAACCCGAGGCTGACGCGTGAACTGACCATGGTCTACGCGCCGGAGAAATTCCGCAGCAAGCTGCTCGATGCTTTCATCACCTTTGTCGAAAGCAAGTTTCAGCAGTGCAATGTCGACGTCATCCCGTTGAAACGCCCAGCCAAGGGACGCGGCCGCTGATGCAGGACAGCAAGCGCCTGGTTTCCCTGTTCAGAAATTTGTCGGAACCCAGGCAGCAGGCATTGCTGGAATATGCGGAGTTCCTGGCCGGCAAGGAGGGAGCTGAAATTGCGGAAGCGCCTCCGGCCGAGCCGCTGCCGATTCCGCGTCCCGAACAGGAAAACGTGGTCAAGGCGATTCAGCGTTTGATGCAGACGTACCCGATGCTGGAGCGCAATCATATTTTTCATGAGGCATCCGCCCAGATGACCCGTCACCTGGTTCACGGCGTGACTGCGGTCGAGGCTATCGACGAACTCGAGCGGGTTTTCGCGCGCCGGTATCAGGCGCACCTGGACGCGTTGAACAAAGATTCGCTGTCGTCCGAAACTTAAGCAACAGACTCTGGCAACGCGCGCCCGCATTGCCAGCAACTCAGAAAATTGCCGGGATTGGGTTCGCCACAGTGCGGACACGTCTTTTCCTGCCCCGGTTTCATGGTCCGGCAACCCTCCAGAATCTCGCATGCGCGTAGCGCCTGGCTGTCGTCATCGACCCACACTTCAGGCTGTGCCTGCATGAAAGGCACTTCTCCCATCGCGCCGGCGGCATTGGCGTTGAAGATGTGGGTGACGATGCCGAGACTGGACAGGGTGTCGACAGCCAGTTGGGCGTCGAGCAGGGTGAGGGCGATGTGAACCCGCTTCATCGACGGGTGGTAGCGTCAGTCTTTGCGGCGGACGCGCACGATCAGATCGATGCCTTCGGTCACCATGCCGGCAGGCAAGGGAGGCAGCCCGGAAATCTGCACATGCTCGGCGTCGATGTCGGAGAGCTTGCCGCTGTCGACTTCGTAGAGATGATGATGTGGGCTGGTGTTGGGGTCGAAGAACACCTTGCTGGGGTCGACGATCACCTCGCGCACCAGGCCCTTTTCCAGAAAAAGCCTGAGTGTGTTGTATACCGTGGCCTTGGAGGTTTCAGAGTGACGCGTATTGACGATGGCCATCACCTGGTCGGCCGACAGGTGCTCCTGTCGGGAGAACAGCGCGTACGCAATCTCGATCCGCTGATGGGTCGGATTGATGTCGTGACCGCGCAGCAGGCCGGCCATGTTGTCGCGCGTGTAATACATGCGACTCATGATAATCAGCAATCTGGACTTTGTCTAATATCCGGAATGGGTATGACTTTTATTTGAAGCACCTTGGCCAGGCACGGCGAAGCGCCAAAAACCGGTACAATCGTCATCGAATTATTGGAGATGGATTCCTGTGGTTACGCTCACCCGCCTCGATAGCACGCAACCTGATTTCCAGGCGCGTCTCACCCACCTGTTGCAATTCGACGATGCCGCCGATGCCGCCATCGAGCAGACGGTTGCGGGGATTCTGTATGACGTGAAAAAACGGGGCGACGCTGCGGTGCTCGAATATACGGAGCGTTTCGACCGCCTGCCCGCGGCTTCGCTGGCGAGTCTGGAATTGAACGCAGTCCAGTTGCAGACAGCACTTGCACAATTGCCGTCCGACACGCGTCTGGCGCTGGAAGCGGCGGCGGATCGCGTTCGTCGCTACCACGAGCGGCAGACCCAGTCATCGTGGACCTATACCGAGGACGACGGCACCGTGCTGGGTCAAAAGATTACCCCGCTCGACCGCGTCGGGCTGTACGTGCCCGGTGGCAAGGCAGCGTATCCTTCATCAGTTTTGATGAATGCGATACCGGCCAAGGTGGCGGGTGTGTCAGAACTCATCATGGTCGTGCCGACGCCAGGCGGGGAAAAGAATCAACTGGTGTTGGCTGCCGCAGCGATTGCCGGCGTGGATCGCGTGTTCACCATCGGCGGCGCGCAGGCAGTGGCTGCGCTGGCCTACGGCACCGAATCCGTGCCGCAGGTCGACAAGATCGTCGGCCCGGGCAATGCCTATGTGGCAGCAGCCAAGCGGCGGGTATTCGGCACGGTGGGCATCGACATGATCGCAGGGCCGTCCGAAATCCTCGTGATCGCCGATGGCCACACGCCGCCGGAATGGGTGGCGATGGATCTGTTCTCGCAAGCCGAGCACGACGAAATGGCGCAATCGATCCTGCTGTCGCCCGACGCCGCCTATCTCGATGCAGTCGCGGCGGCGATCGACAAGCTGATCGACGAGATGCCGCGCAGCGAGGTGATCCGCACCTCGCTGACCAACCGTGGCGCGCTCATCAAGACGCGTGATCTCGACGACGCTGCTGCAATCTCGAACACGATCGCGCCGGAACACCTGGAACTGTCGGTGGCCGACCCCGACGCGCTGCTGCCGAAACTGCGTCATGCCGGGGCGATTTTCATGGGCAAGAACACCTGCGAGGCGCTCGGAGACTACTGCGCGGGACCGAATCACGTGCTGCCCACTTCGCGCACCGCGCGCTTCTCGTCACCGCTGGGCGTGTACGACTTCCAGAAGCGCAGCAGCCTGATCCACGTGTCGCAGGACGGCGCGCAGACGCTCGGCCGGATCGCCGCCACCCTGGCCTACGGCGAAGGCCTGCAAGCCCACGCACGCTCTGCCGAGTATCGCCTGGTCCATAAATGAGCCGCTATTGGAGTGCCGTGGTGCACGGCCTGACGCCCTATGTGCCGGGCGAGCAGCCGAAGCTGGCCAACCTGGTCAAGCTCAACACCAACGAGAATCCCTACGGGCCAAGCCCGCGGGTGCTCGATGCTGTGCGGGCAGAGGCCGCCGACACGCTGCGCTTGTATCCCGACCCCAATTCCGATCGCCTGCGCGCAGGGATTGCCGCCTATCACGGCGTGACGCCCGATCAGGTATTTGTCGGCAACGGTTCCGACGAGGTGCTGGCGCATGCCTTCATGGCGCTGCTGAAGCACGACCAGCCGATTCTGTTTCCCGACATCACCTACAGTTTTTACCCGGTGTATTGCGGTCTCTATGAAATCGCTTACCGTATGGTTCCGCTCTCGGAATCGTACGAGATCCGTATCGACGATTACCTCACGCCCAACGGCGGGGTGATTTTCCCCAATCCCAATGCGCCGACCGGGCGACTGCTGGCGCTGGGCGAAATCGAGCGACTGCTGGTAAACAATCAGGACTCGGTCGTGGTGATCGACGAAGCCTATATCGACTTCGGCGGTCAGTCGGCGGTTGAACTGATTGAACGCTTTCCGCAGCTGCTGGTAACCCGCACGCTGTCGAAATCACACGCGCTGGCCGGTCTGCGCGTGGGCTATGCGATCGGTCAGACGCATCTGATCGAGGCACTCAACCGGGTGAAGGACAGCTTCAATTCCTATCCGCTTGACCGCTTTGCCCAGGCGGGTGCGTTGGCATCGATGGAAGACCGTGCCTATTTCGAGAACATTTGCGCGCAAGTGGCGACGACCCGCACTGGCATGGTGGCTGAAATGGAAAGGCTCGGCTTCGAGGTGCTGCCCTCAGCCGCGAATTTCATCTTTGCCCGTCATCCTGCGCACGAGGGGGCTAAGCTGGCCGCCGCGCTGCGTGAACGCAGCGTCATCGTGCGTCATTTCAGCAAGCCTGCCCGCATTGCGCCGTTTTTGCGCATCACGGTGGGCACCGATGTACAGTGCGATAAGCTGCTTGCCGCATTGAAAGCGATTGTGGCCTGCTAGAATTCGTCTACAGCATTATTTTCCTACGCCATGCGCACCGCCCAAGTCACCCGCAACACCCTGGAAACCCGGATCACGGTCAGCCTCAATCTCGACGGCACCGGCATCAGCAAGCTCGCGACCGGCGTACCATTCCTCGATCACATGCTCGACCAGATCGCACGCCACGGTCTGATCGATCTGGATATCGAGGCCCATGGCGACCTGCACATCGACGCCCATCACACGGTGGAAGACACGGGCATCACGCTGGGCCAGGCTTTCGCGCAGGCGCTCGGAGACAAGAAGGGTATCCGTCGCTATGGCCATGCCTATGTGCCGCTCGACGAGGCGCTTTCACGCGTGGTGGTCGACCTGTCTGGGCGGCCGGGTCTCGAGTATCACGTCGACTACACGCGTGCGCGCATTGGCGAGTTCGATGTCGACCTGTTCCTCGAATTCTTCCGCGGTTTCATCAATCATGCCGGGGTGACGCTGCACATCGACAACCTGCGCGGCATCAACGCGCACCATCAGGCCGAGACCATTTTCAAGGCCTTCGGCCGAGCGCTGCGCATGGCGGTGGAAGCCGACGCCCGCATGGGCGATGGTCTGCCGTCGACAAAAGGGTCGCTGTGAGCGTCGATATCGCCGTTATCGATTACGGCATGGGCAATCTGCGCTCGGTGTCGAAGGCCATCGAACACGTCGCACCGGCGGCGAGCGTCGTGGTGACATCCGATCCCGCGGTGATTGCCGAGGCCGGGCGCGTGGTGTTTCCAGGGCAGGGGGCTGCGCCAGACTGCATGCGCGAAATCGATGCGCGCGGCCTGCGCCAGGTGATTGTCGACGCTGCCCACAGCAAGCCTTTTCTGGGCATCTGCATGGGGCTGCAGGTACTATTCGAACACAGCGAGGAAGGCAATGCGGACTGCCTGGGCATTCTGCCGGGCACGGTACAGCGCTTTCCGCACGAGGCAATGCATGATGAAGCCGGCGACAAGCTTAAGGTGCCTCACATGGGCTGGAACAACGTCCATCAGGCTTCCGCCCACCCGCTGTGGGCGGGCATCGAGGAAGGTGCGCGCTTCTACTTCGTGCACAGCTACTTTGTGCTGCCCGATTCACCTGAAGTGATCGCCGGTTTTTCGCATTACCCGTTTCCCTTCACCTGCGCGGTGGCTGCCGGGAACATGTTCGCTGTCCAGTTCCATCCGGAAAAAAGCGGCGATGCCGGATTGATGCTGCTGGGCAATTTTGTAACCTGGAATCCGGGTGCGAGAGAATCCGCCTGTGATATGTCCGGCGCGGCCTGCGCCTAATTCATTTACTGTACGAGCATGTTGATAATTCCTGCGATCGACCTTAAGGACGGCCAGTGCGTGCGTCTCGAGCAAGGCGAAATGGACAAGGCCACCGTGTTTTCGGAAGATCCGGCCGCCATGGCGCGTCACTGGAAAGACCAGGGCGCGCGTCGCCTGCACCTGGTCGATCTCAACGGTGCGTTTGCCGGCAAGCCGATCAACGACGAGGCGATTCGCTTGATCGTCGCAGCCGTGGGTGACGAGATGCCCGTTCAGCTCGGCGGCGGGATTCGTGATCTCGCCACCATCGAGCGCTATCTCGACGATGGCGTGCGTTACGTCATCATCGGTACGGCAGCAGTGAAAAATCCTGGTTTTCTGCACGAAGCTTGCGACGCCTTCCCCGGTCACGTGATGGTTGGGCTCGACGCCAAGGATGGCAAGATTGCGGTCGAGGGGTGGTCCAAAATCACCGGCCACGACGTGATCGACCTCGCCAAACGCTTCGAGGGCTATGGCGTGGAGGCCATCATCTACACTGATATCGGCCGCGACGGCATGCTGACCGGGGTGAACGTAAATGCCACGCAGCGTCTGGCGCAGGCCTTGTCGATTCCCGTGATTGCCAGCGGCGGTGTGACCAATCTTGATGACGTCAAGGCGCTGTCCGCTGTCGCCAAGGATGGCATCATCGGTGCGATCACGGGGCGTGCGATCTATCAGGGGACGCTGGATTTCCCGCAGGCGCAGAAGCTGGCCGACGAACTCGCAGGCGGCGTGTTCGGGGTATGACGTGCTAGCCAAGCGCATCATTCCCTGTCTCGATGTCACCAATGGCCGCGTGGTCAAGGGAACCAATTTTGTCGAGTTGAAGGACGCCGGCGACCCGGTTGAAATCGCCCGCCGCTACAACGAGGAAGGCGCGGACGAACTGACGTTTCTGGATATCACCGCGTCGTCCGACAATCGTGATCTGATCCTCCACATCATCGAAGCGGTGGCGTCGGAGGTGTTCATCCCGCTGACCGTGGGTGGTGGCGTGCGTGTGGTGGCCGATATCCAGCGACTGCTGAATGCAGGCGCGGACAAGGTGAGCATCAACACCTCTGCCGTCAACAATCCGCAACTGGTGAAGGATGCATCCGACCGCTACGGCAACCAGTGCATCGTGGTGGCGATCGATGCCAAGCGCCGCGGTGACCACTGGGAAGTCTTCACCCACGGCGGCCGCACGGCCACCGGACTCGATGCGATCGAGTGGGCCCGAAAAATGGAAAGTATGGGCGCAGGCGAACTGCTGCTCACCTCGATGGATCGGGACGGCACCAAGAGCGGATTCGACCTCGAACTGACGCGCGCGATTTCCGACGCCGTTGACATTCCCATCATCGCCAGCGGTGGCGTGGGGAACCTGCAGCATCTGGTCGATGGCGTAAAGCTGGGTCGCGCCGATGCCGTGCTCGCGGCGAGCATTTTCCACTTCAGCGAACACGGCATCGAAGATGCCAAGCGTTACATGAAGCTGCATGGCATTGAGGTGCGCCTGTGAGCGACTGGCTGGATGCCGTCAAATGGGATGCGCAGGGGCTGGTGCCGGCCATTGCGCAGGATGCCGCCAGCGGCGAGGTCCTGATGGTCGCGTGGATGAATCGCGAGGCGCTGGAGGAAACTGCGCGTACCTTGCGCGGCGTCTACTGGTCGCGTTCGCGCAACAAGCTGTGGCGCAAGGGCGAGGAATCCGGCCACGTGCAAAACGTCAGCGAAATCCGGCTGGATTGCGACAACGACGTGGTGTTGCTGAAGATTGAACAACTCGGTGGCATTGCCTGTCATACCGGGCGACGCTCCTGTTTCTTCCAGAAACTTGAAAACGATCACTGGGTGACGAGTGCACCGGTGCTGAAGAACCCCGCCGAGATCTACCGCAAATGAGCGACATTCTGGATCGTCTGGCCGTGACGCTGGAAGCCCGCAAACAGGCTTCGCCCGACAGTTCCTACGTCGCCAGGCTGTATGCCAAGGGTACCGATGCCATCCTGAAGAAGATCGGTGAGGAGGCGACCGAAACGGTGATGGCGGCGAAGGACGACCAACCCGAAAAGATTATCTACGAGGTCGCCGATTTGTGGTTTCATACCCTGGTGCTGCTGGCGCACAAGGGACTTAAACCAGCGGATGTGCTGAACGAACTGGCACGTCGCGAAGGGCTGTCCGGCCTGGCTGAAAAGGCGAATCGACATGAGTGACTGCATCTTCTGCAAAATTGCGGCGGACCAATTGCCCTGCAACAAGGTATATGAAGATGAGGACGTGCTGGCCTTTCACGATATCCATCCGTTTGCACGGGTGCATGTCCTGATCATCCCGAAACAGCACATTGCCACGCTGGCCGATTGCACGGCCGAGCATGAAAAGCTGCTGGGAAAAATGCTGTTGCTGGCGCCGCGACTGGCTCAGGAACTTGGGCTCGATACGGGTTTCAAGACACTCATCAACACCGGCCGTGGTGGGGGGCAAGAGGTCTTTCATATTCACGTTCATGTATTTGGCGGGGGCGATCCCGTTCCCAAACTTTAAACAAAAGGAGACTTACCATGGGTAGCTTTAGCATCTGGCATTGGCTGATTGTTCTGGTTGTCGTGCTGCTTATTTTCGGCACCAAGAAACTGCGCAATATCGGCAGCGACCTCGGTGGCGCGGTCAAGGGGTTCAAGGATGGTATGAAGGAAGACGCACCCAAGATCAGTGACGGTACCGAGCCGGGCGGTCGCACCATCGACGTCGAGGTTAAGGACAAGCAACATTCCTGAGATTGCAGTAATGAGGACCAAAACGGGGAGACCCTTGGTGCGTTTGCTGTCATTCTGAGTCCTGACTTCAACTATGTTCGATATCGGTTTCTCCGAACTCCTCGTGATCGGCGTGGTGGCGCTGATTGTCATCGGCCCCGAGCGCCTGCCCAAGGTCGCCCGCACAGCCGGGCATCTGTATGGCCGCATGCAGCGCTATGTCGCGACGGTCAAGTCTGATATCAGCCAGGAGATTCAACTGGATGAACTGCGTCGCGCCGGCCAAAGCTTCAAGGAGTCGATCGAGTCGACGGTTTCCGATGTTCAGGAACAGTCGAGCGTGGTCGACGACTATCTGCGCAAGGAGACGGCCAGCATCAGCAAGGTGATGGCGGCGATGTCGGTGACAGAGGGGGAGCGTCCGCTGACGGAGCCGGCCATGCGGCAGATCGAGGCGGAACTCGCGCCGCAGCAAAGCCTGCCACTCGATGAGCCGGATCAGAATGCCGTTATGCCCCTCCCATCTGCCGTGGTCGAAACCGCCCGTAGCGACAGTAATGGGACTGCCGCATGAGTCACGCTGAAAACACCTTCATCGCCCATCTCATCGAAATGCGCGATCGCCTTTTGCGCGCAATTCTGGCGATCGTGATCATTTTTATCATTCTGTTTCCCTGGGCGCAGGATCTGTATGCGCTGCTGGCCAAGCCTTTGCTGGCGGCGCTTCCCAAGGGCGGCCAGATGATCGCAACCGAAGTGACGACGCCGTTCTTCGTGCCGGTCAAGGTCACCATGATGGCCGCCTTCCTGCTTGCAATGCCCTGGGTGTTCTATCAGGCATGGGCGTTTGTGGCGCCGGGTCTCTACCAGCATGAAAAACGCATCGGCGTGCCGCTGGTCATTGCCAGTGTGATTCTCTTTTTGCTGGGAATGTCTTTTGCCTATTTCCTGGTGTTTCCGATCGTGTTCGGTTTCATCGTGGGTGTCGCCCCTGAGGGCGTGGCAGTGATGACCGATATCGGGAAATACCTCGATTTCGTGATGACCCTGTTCCTGGCCTTCGGCATCACGTTCGAAGTACCGATAGCGGTGGTGCTTCTGGTCAAGATGGACATGGTGTCGATCGCCAAGCTGCGCGAGATCCGGCCCTATGTCATCGTCGGGGCATTCGTTGTGGGCGCCATCTTTACCCCTCCCGACGTGATTTCGCAGTTCATGCTCGCCGTTCCACTTTGGATTCTGTACGAGTTGGGAATTATCGTTGCATCAATGATTACCAAACCGAAACCCAAAGCGGAGTCGGACTATGTACCGATGTCGGAGTCCGACATGGATGCCGAATTTGACCGCATCGAGGCTGGCCAGGCGGAATCCGGTACGCACGACTCCAAATAGCGCACTTCTGCAGTGCGCAATATCCAATTTGGCACCAGTATGGTGCCTCCATCCCGGCGCGCAGGGAAGTCATTTCATTCAAATCAATGACATATGTGGCGGGAACGTTACTTGCTTATGTCTGGCGGCCAATTTATCTGGAGCGGACGCATGGATGCATTGAAATCAGGCAGCGATGTTTTATTTGTTTTGCTGGGCGGCATCATGGTGCTTGCCATGCATGCGGGCTTTGCCTTTCTGGAACTCGGTACCGTGCGCAAGAAAAACCAGGTCAATGCCCTGGTCAAGATCCTGACTGATTTCTCGGTTTCCACCATCGCCTATTTTTTTGTTGGCTACAGCGTCGCCTACGGCATCAGTTTTTTTTCCAGCGCCGAAGTGCTGTCGGCAAAAAACGGCTACGACCTGGTCAAGTTCTTCTTCCTGCTGACCTTTGCTGCGGCGATCCCGGCCATTGTGTCGGGCGGCATTGCCGAGCGCGCGCGCTTCAATCCCCAACTGGCTGCCACTTTCGCATTGGTGGGACTGGTGTATCCGTTTTATGAAGGCATCGTCTGGAACGGCAATTTCGGTATTCAGGACTGGCTGACTGCCACGATGGGAGCCCCGTTCCATGACTTCGCCGGGTCGGTGGTGGTGCATGCAGTCGGCGGCTGGATCGCTCTGCCTGCCGTGTTGCTATTGGGTGCGCGACGGGGTCGTTACACCAAGGATGGCATGGTATCGGCGCATCCGCCTTCCAATATCCCGTTTCTGGCGCTTGGCGCGTGGATTCTGACTGTCGGCTGGTTCGGATTCAACGTCATGTCGGCGCAAATGATCGAAGCAATATCCGGCCTGGTGGCAGTCAATTCCCTGATGGCAATGGTCGGGGGTACGCTGGCTGCACTGATGATCGGGCGCAACGATCCGGGCTTTATCCACAACGGTCCGCTTGCAGGCCTGGTGGCGGTGTGCGCCGGTTCCGATCTGATGCATCCAATAGGCGCACTGATCACCGGTGTGATTGCCGGCGCGTTGTTCGTGCGGATGTTCATGGTTACCCAGAACAAGTGGAAGATCGACGACGTCCTTGGGGTATGGCCGTTGCACGGGCTATGCGGTGCGTGGGGCGGCATCGCCGCCGGAATCTTTGGCGCCAAGGCGCTGGGAGGTATCGGCGGAACCAGTCTGTCGGCTCAGTTGATCGGCACGCTGGGTGGCGTGGCGATTGCGTTGACCGGCAGCCTGGTGGTGTATGGCGTACTGAAACAACTGGTGGGACTGCGGCTGGATCCTGAATCGGAATTCAATGGCGCGGATCTCAGCATTCACAAGGTGTCGGCGACGGCTGAACGCGAGACCAACTGGTAGTTGGCTCAGTTTCTGAGGGTTTTCCTCTGCTGCCGCAGGTAGGTTCTGCGTTCGACCTGCAACTGTTCGAGTTGCCGGTCGATCTGCACCACGTCGGGATGCTGCTCGGTGTATTCCAGCAGCAACTCGGTGCGCTGGATGCGCAATTCAACCTGCTTTTTATCGAGGCCCTCAAGGTAGGGGTCGATAGAGACCGTCGCCTTGCGCGGGGGGCGGAGACGGGTTGGGGAGCTCGACAGTTGGCCGGCTTTCTCCGCATCCGGACGGGTGTCGGACCCTGAGGACACTTTTTGCTCGCTGCTGACACCAGGGAGAGTTGGGGCAGGCGCGACTTGCTCGGAGGTGCCCAGAAAATGCTCGATGACGATGATGCCGACACCGATGAGCAGAAACACGCCTATCGGGGTTCCAAATGCCAGTATAGGCAGCAGCCGCGACACCCGGTTTGAAGGCTTGGGAGCGGGCGGCTGGGGGGCTGCCGGAGCAAGCGCATGGAGGGCCTTGACCACCGTGGGCGCATCCGGCCGCACCCCTGGATTTTTGTGCAGCATGCGCGCGAGCAGGTCAACCAGTCCGGCAGGCAGGTGGGGCCGCAGTGACCCAGCGGCAACCGGTGATTCATTGATTACGCGAAATACGATGGTCGGCAGGCTGTCGCCATCAAAGGCGTACTTTCCGGTGAGCATTTCGTAGAGGACGGCACCCAAGGAAAATATGTCCGAACGCCCATCGATCTCGCGTCCCATCGCCTGCTCTGGCGACATGTAGCGGGGCGACCCGAGCATTTGCCCGGCGTGGGTATGGCTGCTGTTGGCGAGATGGGCGATGCCGAAGTCGGTCAGCTTTATACGCCCGCGCTGGCCGGTGACGACCACGTTTGCGGGTTTGATGTCGCGATGGATGACGCCGTGCTCGTGGGCGAAGGCGAGCGCCTCGGCCATTTGCAGGGTGGTTTCGAGGACCAGGTCGATTGGCATCGGACCCTTGTTCATCACGTCGCGCAGCGTCGCTCCGGACAGATATTCCATGGCGATGTAGGCGAGCCCGTCAGCCTCGCCCACGTCGTAGATGGTCACAATGCTGGTATGCGACAGCCGCCCTGCGCTCTGCGCCTCGCGCAGGAAACGTGATTCGGCGTCAGGCCCCTCCCGTTGCAACTGCTCGATGGGCACGGTCTTGATGGCAACCGTCCGTTCGATCAGCGGATCCCGGGCACAGTACACCGTGCCCATTGCGCCCTGGCCCACCTCATCGAGAATTTCGTAGCGGCCGATTTTCACGACGGCGGCAATTTCAGGTCTGACATTCCACGATTTGTCCGCGGACTGCGAGGCTGTCGGCACCCATCAGATACAGATAGCAGGGCATCAGGTCATCGACGCTGGGCAGGGTTTCGGGTGCCAGCGCGGGATGGGTGCGCGACCGCAAGGTGGTGGCGACCTGGCCCGGGATCAGGGTGTTGAAGCGCAGATGTTCGACCGAACTGAATTCGTCGGCCCAGATGCGGGTGAGGGTTTCGAGGCCGGACTTGGCCACGGCATAGCCGCCCCAGTAGGCGGCTGGCTGGTGGCCATGGGTTTCGCCGGTAAAAATGACCGAGGCATCCGGTGCCTCCTTCAACAGTGGCAGGCAGGCACGGGTGAGGGCAAATGGCGCGACCAGATTGACCCGCATCAGGGTCTGCCATTGCTCCAGCGTCTGCAATTCGAGCGGGGTCAGGCTGTAGAACTGGTGCGCACTGTGCAGCACGCCGTCGAGCCGCTTCAGGTGATAGGCGATGGTGCCGGCAAGGGTTTCCAGGCTGCGGTCGTCGGCCGCAGCCAGGTCGTAGGGAAACATCGCCGGTTCGGGGCCGCCGGCGGCGACGATTTCGTCGTACACCGCATCGAGTTTTGCCGCATCACGGGCCAGCAGGGCGACGGTTGCACCATGGCGCGCATAGGCCAGACTGGCTGCGCGACCGAGGCCGGAACTGGCACCTGTGACAAGAATGACGCGGCCAGCAAGCAGGTCGGGGCGGGGGAGATAATCTTTCATAGCTGTTCGAGAAGAGCGCCAGCCGATTGTACTCCGCTCCGGGTTGCGCTCTCGAGCGTGGCGGGATAGGGGCCGGCGGTGTAATCGCCGGCCAGAAACAGGCGCGGATGGGCGGTGCGGACAGCGGGGCGAGCCATGTCGGGGACGCAGGCGAAAGTCGCCTGTTTTTCGACGATGCTTTTGCGCCAGCGCGACGCACCCGGCTCGACGATGCGTCGTAACTGGTCCTCTGACCGGTCCAGCCAGTCTGCAGGCAAATCGCTGGCGGCACTGGCCACATAGGCGAGCAAACCGGACTGGCCATGGCTCTGGCCGCGGTCGAATACGAACTGGGCGGGCCCGTTCGCCAGGGCCAGTAATGGCTTGCCGAGCCGGAAGGCCGGGTCGTATTGCACGTAGTTTGTAGCGATGGGTTGATAGCCATAGGCCGCCACATCCCGCACCGATGATGCAAGTTCTGGCACGGTCGCTGCCAGACCGGCCAGGTGCTGAGGGGCGACAGCCAGGATGACATGGCTGAAGCGGGCCTTGCCGGTGCGTGTTTCGAGCGTGACGGCATCCCCTGCGGCATCGAGCGAGGTCACCCGGCTGGACAGTTTCACATCACTGCCAAGTTCGCGCAGACGCGCTGCGGCGCGGGCGGGAAACAGGGCGGTCAGGTCACGGCGCGGCAGCAGCAGGTCGCTGTGGTGCGCGCGCCCCCCGAAGGCGGCGCGGATCACATCAGCAAAAACCCGGGCGCTGGCGGTTTCCGGTGATGTGTTGAGGGCGGACACACACAACGGATGCCATAGCAGGCGTCGCAGTTTTACAGGCTGGCTGCGGGTGAACTGGCTGACAGTCAGGGAATCCGGCGCATGCGCCTCGTGCAGGACGGCATGAGCCCAGCGTGCCGCAGCCAGCTTCTCGCGCCAGTCGAGGCCCTGGGCGCCGAGCAGACCAGCCAGCAGGTGCAGCGGGGCGGGAAGACGCGGACAGACAAGGCGAAAATCTGGCGGTTGGTCGAGTGTGAGCGGCAAGCGCCACAAGCCATCTCGGTCAGAAGTGGGGGTCAGACGCTGGATCAACTGAAGCGTCTGTTCATACGCGCCGAGCAGGATGTGCTGGCCGTTGTCGAGCGTCATGTTTTCGAACTCGACGGCTCGTGCGCGTCCGCCCAGGGTGCGGCTGGCTTCGAACAGGGTCATGGGAATCCCGGCTTCGGCGAGCGTCAGCGCAGCGGCGCAGCCGGCCCAGCCGCCACCGACGACGGCAACCTGCGGCGTCATGGGAACAGCCAGGTCCTGCTGGCAAGCCACAGCTTGCGCAGGGGTGTCAGCGCCACGCGTGCATGCAGCACGGGGAATCCATCGCGCCGGATTTCCTCCAGCAGCGTCCGGTAGATTGAAGCCATGACGAGCCCCGGGCGTTGTGCGCGTCTTGCGCTGGCGGGCAGGCTGGCAATGGCGCGGTCGTAGCAGGCAGCGGCGCGTTCGAACTGGAACTGCATGAGCGCCTGGAATTCTGGTGAGTCGGTAGCATTCAGAATGTCGGTTTCATGAACACCGAAGCGCGCCAGTTCATCCTGGGGCAGGTAGATGCGGCCGCGTCTCGCGTCCTCGCCGACATCGCGAATGATGTTGGTGAGCTGGAAAGCGAGTCCCAGTTCGTGAGCGTAGCGCCTGACCGCGCGGTCGTCGGCGCTGCGCGGTCCGCCGAAAATCGCGGCAGCGACTTCGCCCACGACGCCTGCCACCCGGTAGCAGTACAAATTGAGCGACTTGAAGTCGGGGTAGCGCAGATCGTCCAGGTCCATCGCCATGCCGTCGACGATCTCCAGCAGCAGGGCGGGGGGCGCATCGCGGCCCTGCGGGGTGTCGATGAGGGCGCGGGTCGCCGGATGCTGGGGGGTGCCTGATGCAAAGCGCCCGATTTCCTCGCGCCACCAGTCGAGCTTGGCCAGGGCAACCTGCCGCTCCTGGCATTCATCCACCACGTCGTCGAGTTCGCGGCACAGTGCATAAAACGCGGTGATGGCGCGGCGCGTGTCCTGCGGCAGGAAGACGAAGCTGTAGTAGAAGCTGGAACCGCTCGCGGCAGCGCGTTCCTGGCAATATTGATGAACGTCCATGTTCAGAAAAGCGCGCGCCTGAGCATGCCGATCCAGTCTCTTCTGGTCAGCACCGGGCGGTTGTGGAACACACAGCCGGGGTCGGCATGCAGCTTGCGCAGGATGGTCTCACCGCCAAGGATGGTCATGCGCAGTTCCAGCCCGATTCGCCCCTTGAGTTGTCGGCCGAGCGGCGCCCCGGCCTGCAATAACTTTCGGGTGCGTTCGATCTGCTTGTTCATCATCGTGTGCCAGAGTCCACGTGTGTCGCCCTCGGCGATCTGGCTCTCGCTGACGTGATAAGCAGCCAGTTCATCCTGCGGCAGGTAGATGCGGCCGTTCCTGTAATCGACTGCGATGTCCTGCAAAAAGTTGATGAGCTGCAGGCTGCTGCAGATGGCGTCGGAATACGCAAGGTGGCGCGGGTCATCGTCACCATACAGATGCATCATCAAGCGCCCGACCGGATTGGCCGAACGACGGCAGTAGTCCATGACTTCGCCGAAGTTGGCGTAGCGGGTTTTTTCAACATCCTGTGCGAAGGCGGACAATAGGTCGCGAAACGGGGCAAGTGGAATGGCGTGATTGCGGATGGCTGACGCGAGTGGCACAAATATCGGGTGAGTGGTAGCTTCGCCCCGATCGATGCGATTCAGCTCGGTCTGGTAAACAGCAAGCTGATCCAGTCGCGTGGCCGGCGGCGCATCCCCTTCGTCGGCAATATCGTCCGCCGAGCGGGCAAATCGATAGATGGCTTCCACTGGTTGACGCAGCCGTTTGGGCAGCAACCAGGACGCAACAGGGAAGTTTTCGTAGTGATCGACCGGCACCGGGCAACAAAAAAACGGAATGGGAATAATGACTTAGGCAGGATGCCGGGTGGGCTTGGGTGACAGCATCATATTGATTATATTACACTTATCGGTCGGTAGTTTTGCGGCGAAGCCGCGGAAGTGGCGGAATTGGTAGACGCACTGGATTTAGGTTCCAGCGCCGCAAGGCGTGGGGGTTCGAGTCCCCCCTCCCGCACCATCGGCTTTTAACCCATCACCCCTCATTTCAATTCAGTCAGGAAGCATTTGATGCAAGCAAATCTTGAAGTTCTCGAAGGACTGGTTCGGCGTCTGGATATCAGCGTGCCCATGGATCAGTTGGAATCCGAAGTGCAAGGCCGCCTCAAGCGCCTGGCACGCAGCGTCAAGATGGACGGATTCCGTCCTGGCAAGGCGCCGTTGAGCGCTGTGGCGCGCCAGCACGGCGCCGGCGTGCGTCAGGAAGTGTTGGGCGAAACCTTGCAGAACCGCTTCAGCGAGGCCGTACAAACGCACCAACTGAAAATTGCAGGCTACCCGCGCTTCGAGCCAAAGGCCGGGCAGGGTGCCGCGGCTGAAATGACGTTCAGCGCAAGCTTCGAGATTTATCCTGAAGTCAGGATTGAAGATTTGAATACCGGCAAGATCAGCCGCCCCATCGTCAGCTTGAGCGACGCGGATGTCGTGAAAACGCTGGAAGTGCTGCAGAAGCAGCGCCGCACCTTTGAGTCGGCCGACAGGGCTGCAGTTGAAGGGGATCTGGTCAAGTTCGATTACCAGGGCACGGTCGATGGCGTGGCTTTCGAAGGCGGCAAGGGCGATGATTTCGCTGCAGTGATCGGCGAAGGCAGGTTGCTGAAGGATTTCGAGCAGAACCTGACCGGGCTCAAGGCTGGCGACAGAAAGGGTTTCGATCTGACCTTCCCGGCTGAATATGCCGCCAAGGATCTTGCCGGCAAGGACGCCCATTTCGAGGTGCAGATCAAGGACGTGCAGGCTCCGGTTCTGCCGCCGATTGACGCAGACTTCGCCAAGGCGCTGGGCATCGAGGACGGCGATGTGGAAAAACTCAAGGCCGAGGTGAAGTCCAACCTCGAGCGTGAAGTGAAGCGCCGGGTGCAGACCAAACTGAAAGAACAGACGATGGAACTGTTGCTGCAGAAAAGCACACTGGATCTTCCGCGAAGCCTGGTCGAGATGGAAACCGACCGTTTGCGCCAGATGACGGAAGCGGACATGCAGCAGCGAGGGGTTCAGACTATGAAGCTCTCTGCCGATATGTTTACAGGACAGGCCGAGCGCCGCGTGCGTCTGGGCCTGATCCTGGCAGAGATTGTTCAGGCCAACAAGCTGGTGGCGCAGCCTGAACAGATTCGTGACTTGATTCAGGAACAGGCTCAGAGCTACGAGGAGCCGGAACAGGTGCTGCAGTGGTACTACCAGAACCCGGAACGGATGCAGGAGATCGAGTCCCTGGCGCTGGAAGAGAATGTGGTAGCATGGGTAGCAGGTCAGGCCCAAGTGGAAGACGTGACAACCTCCTTTGAAGAACTGATGGGACGTGCCTGATGCGTATAGATTTTGAACGCGATGTTTCGAATTCCCGGCATTCCGAGCCCCAGGGTTTGGGGCTGGTGCCCATGGTTGTCGAGCAAAGCGGTCGTGGCGAGCGCGCTTACGATATCTATTCGCGCCTGCTCAAGGAACGGGTCATTTTCCTGGTGGGGCCCGTGAACGATTCGACGGCCAACCTCGTGGTCGCGCAAATGCTGTTCCTCGAGTCGGAGAACCCCGACAAGGACATCTACTTTTATATTAATTCGCCCGGCGGCTCGGTTTCGGCCGGCATGGCGATCTACGACACCATGCAGTTCATCAAGCCCGACGTGTCGACGCTCTGCATCGGCCAGGCGGCCAGCATGGGCGCGTTCCTGCTGACGGCGGGCACCAAGGGCAAGCGATACAGCCTTCCCAACTCGCGCATGATGATTCACCAGCCACTGGGTGGCTTCCAGGGGCAGGCGTCGGACATTGAAATTCACGCCAAGGAAATCCTTTATTTAAAAGCCCGACTCAATGAAATGTTGGCCAAGCACACCGGGCAGAGCATAGAAGTGATCGATCGTGATACCGATCGCGACAATTTCATGAGCGCCGAGCAATCGGTGAACTACGGGCTGGTCGATAAGGTGCTGACCAGCCGTATCGAGGCATAAGGCAATTACGCAAGGAACAGGCATGGCAGACAAAGGCTCGGGCGACAAACTTCTCTACTGCTCCTTCTGTGGCAAAAGCCAGCATGAAGTGCGCAAACTGATTGCTGGGCCGTCGGTATTCATATGCGATGAATGTGTCGAACTGTGCAACGACATCATTCGTGAGGAAATCCAGCAAGCGGACAACCAGAAGGGTTCAGGCTCCGACTTACCGACCCCGCACGAGATCAGCGGCATTCTCGATCAATACGTGATTGGCCAGGGCCAGGCAAAAAAATCGCTGGCGGTCGCGGTCTACAATCACTACAAACGCCTGCGCAGCAGTTCCGCAAGCGGCAATGCCGGGACCGTCGAAGTCGAACTGGCAAAGAGCAATATTTTGCTGATTGGCCCGACCGGTTCGGGCAAGACCTTGCTGGCGCAAACACTCGCGCGCCTTCTGAATGTGCCGTTCGTGATCGCCGACGCCACCACCCTGACCGAAGCCGGTTATGTGGGTGAGGATGTCGAAAACATCATCCAGAAGCTGCTGCAGAAGTGCGATTACGATGTCGACAAGGCCAAGCAGGGCATCGTTTACATTGATGAAATCGACAAGATTTCGCGCAAGGCCGACAATCCGTCGATTACCCGCGACGTGTCGGGCGAAGGCGTGCAGCAGGCGCTGCTGAAACTGATCGAAGGCACCACGGCCTCGGTTCCCCCGCAGGGGGGGCGCAAGCACCCGAACCAGGAATTCGTGCAGGTCGATACCAGCAATATCCTGTTCATCTGCGGCGGCGCGTTCAGCGGGCTGGAAAAGGTGATTCGCGGCCGCACCGAAAAAGGCGGCATCGGCTTCGGTGCGCAGGTCAAGAATGTCGACGAGACCAAACGCGATGCCGAACTGCTGCATCAGGTCGAGCCCGAGGACCTTATCAAATATGGCCTTATCCCTGAATTTGTCGGACGTTTGCCGGTAGTCGCAACCCTCGACGAACTCGATGAATCCGCCCTGTTGCAGATCCTGACCGAGCCCAAGAACGCACTCACCAAGCAGTTCGTCAAGCTGTTCAAGATGGAAGGCGTCGATCTCGAGTTTCGTGAGGATGCGCTCGCCGCCATCGCCAAGCGTGCGCTGGCACGCCGCACCGGCGCGCGCGGCCTGCGTTCGATCATTGAGCATGCCCTGCTCGACACCATGTATGACCTGCCTTCACTCAAAGGGGTCAGCAAAGTGGTGATAGACGATGGCCTGATCAACGGTGAAGGCAAGCCTCTGCTGATTTACTCCGAGCAAGGCGACGAGCCCATGGCCGCCGAAGCTTGACGAAAGATGGCTGATGGGGAACCTATCAGCCATCTTGAATTTCAAACTATGCCCCCCAATTTAGGATGAGCGTGGTTGAATGCCGCGCATCCTTTCCTTAACCCTGACTAGGAAATCATGATGAGCGACAACGTACTCAAGGAACAGATCGATCTGCCGCTGTTGCCGCTTAGGGATGTGGTGGTGTTCCCCCACATGGTTATCCCCCTGTTTGTCGGCCGTCCCAAATCGATTAAAGCGCTGGAAACCTCGATGGAATCCGGCAAGAGCATTCTGCTGGTGGCGCAAAAGACGGCCGCACAGGACGATCCCACCCCGGAAGACCTTTACGACACCGGGAGTGTGGCCACCGTCCTGCAGATGCTGAAACTGCCCGACGGCACCGTCAAGGTGCTGGTGGAAGGCAATCAGCGCGCCCGTGTGCTCAAAGTGACCGATGCCGAAACCCACCTGACTGCGCTAGCCGAAATTCTGCCTGCCGAAGGCGAAGAACTGGTGGAAGTCGAGGCGATGCGCCGCGCGCTGCTGACCCAGTTCGACCAGTACGTCAAACTCAACAAGAAAATTCCGCCTGAAATCCTGACATCGTTGTCTGGCATCGATGAAGGCGGTCGCCTTGCCGACACCATAGTTGCGCATCTCCCCCTGAAACTGGAGCAGAAGCAGGAAGTGCTCGAGATGATCGGCGTCAACAAGCGGCTGGAACATCTGCTCGGGCTGCTTGAAGGCGAGCTCGATATCCTCCAGGTTGAAAAGCGCATCCGTGGCCGCGTCAAGCGGCAGATGGAGAAGAGCCAGCGCGAGTATTACCTGAACGAACAGGTCAAGGCGATCCAGAAGGAACTCGGCGACATCGAAGAGGGCGCCGAACTGGAAGAACTGGAAAGTCGCATCAAACAAGCCAGCATGTCCAAGGAGGCTGAAACCAAGGCCATGGGCGAGCTGAAAAAGCTGCGCATGATGTCGCCGATGTCGGCCGAAGCCACCGTGATTCGCAGCTACATCGAAGCCATGGTCGGACTGCCGTGGAAAAAGAAAACCAAGATCAGCAAGGACCTGGTCAAGGCCGAGAAGGTGCTGGATCAGGATCACTACGGCCTCGACAAGGTCAAGGAAC
>Ga0105100_10000513_pt1 | contig 22803 bp, 23 predicted proteins | sample PPLLak12cMay2015_2_FD_87033 | JGI IMG/M metagenome (GOLD analysis project Ga0105100, IMG submission 87033) | Freshwater sediment microbial communities from Prairie Pothole Lake near Jamestown, North Dakota, USA - PPLs Lake P8 Core (1) Depth... | ecosystem: Environmental > Aquatic > Freshwater >...
CCGCTGAGATAATCAAGATCCCTTTAATTCCTCGGACTGCACATTGTTCCACAATATCACAGACGACGCTTGCAGGCGTCACAATAATCGCAAGATCAACAACTTTCGGCACCTCATTGATGGTCGGATAGGCTTGCACCCCTTGCACACTCTCTCGTTTTGCATTGACCGGGAACACGACGCCTTCATACCCAGAGCCGATCAGATTTCGAAAAATTCGATATCCCGCGGATCCAATGGTTTCGCTTGCACCAATGACCGCGATACTTTTTGGTTTAAAAATCTTATCAAGTGTTGTACCATTCATTGTGCTTCCCTCCATATAAAACTCTGTAGGGCACCGTAGCCCCGAAACCAGAGACAATTATATATAGATATCGTCATCTCTGATTTTCTTTAAAAAAAAGAGAGAAAGAAAAGGGAAGAAAACCCCCTTCAAAAACCCCTAGGTTTTTTGTTCAGCCATGTTCTTATATGTTTGATAGCGACTGAGGGTGCTGTCCTCAAGTTGTTTATGTAGTTTTGCTGCCTCGTCAGGGAAGGTTTTCACCAAAGCAGCGTACCGTACTTCTCCCATGAGGAAGTCATGGATGGAGCCATTGGGTGGCTGGTAGTCCAGCTGGAACGGGTTTTTTCCTTCTGCAGAAAGACGAGGATCATACCGATACAATGGCCAGTACCCGGATTCCACCGCGCGTTTCTCCTCTTCCTGGGTCTTGCCCATCCCTGCTTTGATTCCATGGTTGATGCAGGGCGCGTACGCGATGATCAACGAGGGACCAGGGTACGATTCTGCTTCCTTGATTGCTTTCATGAACTGGTTCTTGTTCGCCCCCATCGCGACCGAAGCGACGTACACATATCCGTAGCTCATCGCGATAAGACCAAGGTCTTTCTTCTTGGTTTTCTTACCGGATTCAGCGAACTTGGCAATCGACCCAACTGGGGTTGCCTTGGACGACTGACCTCCCGTGTTCGAGTACAGCTCCGTGTCCAGGACGAGGATGTTGATGTCTTCGTTCATCGCAATCACATGGTCCAGACCGCCATAGCCGATATCATACGCCCAGCCGTCCCCACCAACGGACCAAATGGATTTCTTTACCAACATGTCACGGGAATCCCAGATTTGGTTAAGCAGCTCATCACGGTGGTCTTTTTCAAGGAAGGATTTGATCGTTTCACTGTACTGCTGAGAGGCTTCCGCATCATGCATATGCTGCAGCCAACCAGAGAGTGCATCTTTTAACGATCCAGATGTCTTCAGGATTGCCTGGTTGATGAGATCAGTTAGCTTCGCGCGTCGTTGTGTGGTCGCAAGCATCATCCCAAACCCGTACTCCGCGTTATCCTCAAACAGGGAGTTCGCCCATGCAGGACCAAACCCTTTCTGATTGGTTGTAAAAGGTACGGATGGCGCGGACCCTCCCCAAATAGAGGAACATCCGGTCGCATTCGCGATTATCATCCGGTCACCGAATAATTGGGTGATGGTCTTCAGATACGGTGTTTCTCCGCATCCAGAGCACGCCCCGGAAAACTCAAGGAGTGGTTGTTGGAATTGTGATCCTTTCACAGTAAATTTATCAAATCCACCAGATCGAACGGGAATCTTCTCCACGTATTGTTGATAGGGAATCTGCGTGCTCATCTGCGTCGCAATCGGTTTCATCACCAACGCTTTCTCCTTGGCAGGGCAGATATCCGCACAGTTCCCGCATCCCATGCAATCCTCAGTGTACACTTGGATACGGAACGAAAGATCCCCTGCTTCCTTGCCGACCGCTTTCTTTGCGGTAAATCCCTTTGGGGCTTTTTGTAGCTCCTCGGGGGTCACCAGCACAGGGCGAATCGCAGCATGCGGACAGACCATCGCACATTGGTTACATTGGATACAGTGGTCAATTAGCCATTCAGGTACGTTAATCGCCACACCGCGTTTCTCGTATTTCGTGGTCCCTGACGGGAAGATCCCAGCAGGGGTGAACGCGCTCACCGGTAGTTTATCGCCTTGTTGGGCAAGCATCGGGCACATGACCTTGGTGATGAACTCCGGTTGATCTTTTTTTATTGGTTTTTCTAGTGGAACGGTTCTCCACGAGGACGGATAGTGTACCTCTCGGAGTCCAGCGAGTGATGCATCGACTGCTTTCCAGTTCATTTCAATGACATTCTGTCCTTTCTTGCTGTAGGTTTTCGAGATAGCGTCTTTTAGGTAACGTATTGCATCATCAATCGGTAGGACGTTGGAGAGCTTGAAGAACACGGTCTGCATGACCATGTTAATACGGCCACCAAGGCCGATGTCATCAGCGATCTTCACCGCATCGATTGTGTAGAACTTCAGATGTTTCTCCGCGATCGTCTTCTTCAGTGAATTTGGTAGACAGGTTTCCATGTCCTCCAGGGCCCATGGGGAGTTCAGGACGAACGTGCCACCCTCACGGATCCCTTCTAAGAGATCGTATTTGTCCACATAGGATGGCTGATGGCAGGCGATGTAATCAGCTTTGTCAATAAGATAGGAGGAGTGAATCGGTGATTTCCCAAAGCGCAGATGCGACATGGTGACACCACCGGATTTCTTCGAGTCATACGCGAAGTATCCTTGCACGTACATATCAGTGTTATCTCCGATGATCTTGATCGCATCCTTATTGGCCCCAACAGTACCATCACCGCCGATCCCCCAGAACTTACAGCGGATCAAGCCTTCAGGAGCGGTGTCGATCTGTTCCCCTAATGGAAGAGAGGTATTCGTGACATCATCGATGATACCAACCGTGAAATGATTCTTTGGGGCAGGAAGTTTCAGATTATCAAACACCGCCTTGGCCATGGTTGGGGTGAAATCCTTCGAGCCAAGTCCATATCGACCACCTACTACCAGGGGATGGAGGTTCCGGTCATACAGCACGCTGCAGACATCAAGATACAAGGGTTCACCAAACGCAGCGGTTTCTTTCGTGCGGTCAAGCACCGCGATTTTCTTCACAGTCTTCGGGAGCACTTTGATAAAATAATCAACGGAGAATGGCCGGTACAGCCGGACTTTTATCAATCCCACTTTTTCGCCTATTTTATTGAGGTATTCGACGGTCTCTTCGACGATCTCACACCCTGAACCCATCATGACGACGATACGATCCGCATCAGCCGCACCCACGTAATCAAATAGATGGTACGACCGTCCGGTGAGAGCCGTGACCTTTTTCATCTCCTCTTCAACGATCCCTGGGATTTTTTGATAGAAGCTATTCGCGGCCTCTGTCACCTGGAAATAGATGTCAGGGTTCTGTGCGGTACCCCGTTGATGGGGATGCTCTGGGTTGAGCGCGCGTTGCCGGTGCTTCTTAATCGCATCCCAGTTGACGAGCTTCTTGATGTCCTCATAGTCGATCATCTCGATCTTCTGGATCTCATGGGAGGTGCGGAATCAATCGAAGAAATGCAGGAACGGGACACTTGCTTGCAGTGTGGACAGATGTGCGACTAAGGCAAGGTCCATGACCTCTTGGACGGAGTTTGATGAAAGGATTGCATACCCGGTTGCTCGGGTTGCCATGACATCCTGATGATCACCGAAAATCGATAACGCCTGCCCGGCGATCGCACGGCCAGTCACATGGAACACGCAGGGCATTAGCTCCCCGGAGATTTTATACATGTTTGGAATCATCAGCAGTAAGCCTTGCGAAGCAGTAAAGGTCGTCGCACATGCACCAGCAGAGAGAGCCCCATGCACCGCACCGGCGGCTCCGCCTTCGGACTGCATCTCTGAGACCTTGAGTACCTGGTCGAAAATGTTTTTCCGCCCATGGGCAGCCCATGCATCCACCTCTTCACCCATCGGAGATGACGGTGTGATAGGGTAGATAGCAGCAACATCACTAAACGCATACGCGATATGTGCCGCAGCGGTATTTCCATCAACACTTTTCATTGTTGTTTTTTTCGTGTCATTTTTTGTTTGCATCATGGTTTGTTGTTTGGTCATGAAAAACACCTCATATGTAGAAAATCTCATTTGTTTTCTACAGCTCTACTGTAAGACCAACTAACCGGTATTCGAGGTCGCTAGATAAAGATTTGGTTACCAGGAGAAAGATCACAGCGTCCAGTACTCGTTGAGGGATGCTTTTAGCTGGGAAATAACGTGGGTGACCGCCTCTGAGTCGGTATCAGGGATGTCCTCTTCTTCCAGATACTCTTGTGTTCCGAGCAGACCGCAGAACACGTTATAATACGATTTGATACAGGCGATACTGTTATATCCTCCTCCGAGTAAAACGAGGAGCTTATGGCAGGTTTCCGTTGATAGCTCCGCGACTTGTTTTGCGAGATGATAGTACGTCTGATAGGTGAGATTTAAATCCGCGAGCGGGTCCGCATGATGTGTATCGACACCGGATTGATAGAGGATGATGTCCGGTTTGAACTGCCTGGTGACAGCGGGCACGATTTCTTTAAACGCTTTGAGATAGCTGACGCCACCGGTCCCTGGGGGGAGTGGCAGGTTGATTGTGTACCCTGCAGCATCATCCCTGCCAAGGGTCTCGACACCACCTGTGCCAGGGTATAAGGTCCTTCCGTCCTGATGAAAGGAGAGGTTGAGGACTGTTTTATCATCAATGTAGATATCCTGAGTCCCGTTCCCATGATGCACATCCACATCGATGATCATGAACCGCTTGAGTTTTTCCTTCGCTCGAAGGTGTTCGATAGTCACCGCGATATCGTTGAAGAAACAGAACCCTGAGGAATGCCCTTTGCTTGCGTGATGAAAACCACCCAGGGGGTTGACCGCGACCTGGAATCCTTCGAAGAGTTTTTCACCCGCACACATGCTCCCACCAGCAGCAAGGCTTGCGATCTCAAAAATACCTTTTGGAGCGGGTGTGTCCTCTGAGAGCCATCCACCGGTTTGACTGAGTTTTTTTATATGCTCGACGTAGAGAAGTGTATGGACTTTGAGTAGATCTTCCTCGGTTGCTTTTTTTGGGGTGAACACCTGAAACTCAGAGATCATGTTTTTTTCTTTCAGATAGGACATGATGTTCTTTGGTTTATCACCGATGAGCGGATGGTCTGTGCCAAGGTCATATTTGTTATAGTCCTCATGATAGATAATTGCTTGTTTCATAGTAAACGAGAGGGGAACTGTTAGAGAGGTAAAAAGGTTCTCTTCGACGTTGATGAATTCATACAGTTAAGCACATATATCTGTTCAGTATTTACATCAAACGCCTAGTTATCTCTCTCGTGGGGGATTTCTTCATTGATACCTGTATACAAATTGAAAAAATAGCCACCTAGACCTCTGTGTCATCATGGTGACGATAATGACTACTGAAAAAAAGAAAAAAGAACCAAGCAAGAAACTCCAAATCGCTTTATATTGGGCTGCAAGCTGTGGCGGCTGTGAAATCGGGATGCTTGACATTGATGAAAAAATCTTAGATGTGATCGCTGCCGCGGATATCGTATTTTGGCCTGTAGCTCTTGATACAAAATACAAAGATGTGGAGGCATTGGAGGATCAAGGTATCGACGTGTGTTTTTTTAATGGCGGAATCCGCAATACAGAACAACAGCATTTAGCACAGCTGCTGCGGAAGAAATCCAAGATCCTTATTTCATTTGGTGCATGTGCTGTAAGCGGGGGAGTACCTGGTCTTGCAAACATGTCGAACCGAGAGGAGACCTTCAAAACAGTCTATCTGGAGAACCCCTCTACGGAGAATCCTGAAAAGCTACATCCTAAAACAATAGTGAAAGTAAAAGAAGGGGAATTAACCATCCCTGAGTATTATGACACGCTGCTGCCGCTTCATAGGGTGGTCGACGTCGATTATTTTATCCCTGGATGCCCACCACCACCATGGTTGATTATAGATGCGTTTAACGCAATCGTCGAAGGCAAACTCCCTACGAAAGGATCAGTACTCGCCCCATTGAAAGCAGTCTGCGATGAATGTCGTTTCAAGTTATCTGAAAAGAAAATTAACACGGTGAAACGTATCTACGAGCTGGAAAAAATGGAGGAGAAATGCTTCCTTGAACAAAGCGTTGTCTGCATGGGTCCTGCGACTCGAGCGGGTTGTCACGGACGATGCATGGAAGGCAATATGCCCTGCACTGGTTGTCAAGGAATTCTTCCTAACGCACTTGATCAAGGCGCAAGCATGATTTCCGCTCTTGCATCCATTCTTGGTATTGAGACCGAACAAAGTATGAGTGATAAAGAGGTAGAAGCCCTTATCGAAAAAATCCCTGATGTCGTCGGCACATTCTACAAATACACGCTTGCAGCATCATTAATCAACCGGAAGGTGATGAAATGAAAACCATCACCATCGACCCAATTACTCGGTTAGAGGGCCATGGGAAGATCAGCATCTTCCTCAACGAGCATGGTGACGTCGAGAACGCATACCTCCAGATCCCTGAGCTTCGAGGATTCGAAAAATTCTCAGAAGGCAGACGGGCGGAGGACATGCCTCAGATCACCTCCCGTATCTGTGGGGTCTGCCCGGTCGCGCATCATTTCGCTGCTACTAAAGCTTTAGATGCAGCCTTTCATGTCGACCCGCCTGTTGCTGCAAAAAAACTCAGAGAACTGTTGTATTGCGGATACATCATCTATGACCATATCCTGCATTTCTATTTCCTGGGCGGTCCTGATTTCGTCGTCGGCCCGGAAGCCCCCCCTGCGAAAAGAAACATCCTAGGAGTCATTGAGAAAGCGGGAATCGATGTGGCAAAAGAGGTGATAAAACACCGGGCGTACGGCCAGAAGATCACCGCGATACTTGGGGGAAAAGCGACCCATCCGGTCTGCGGGCTGCCCGGGGGGGTCTCCAAGGGGCTCTCCAAAGACGAAATCAAGGAAATCAAAGATATGGTGGTATCCTGTAACAAATTTGCAAAATTCACATTGAACCTGTTCGATGATATCGTGTTGAAAAACAAATCTTATGTCGATCTGATCCGCTCAGATCCATACACGTTAAAAGTCTATAACATGGGGCTGGTCGACAAACACAACAAGGTCAATTTCTACGAGGGAATGATCAGGGTCACCGACCAAAAAGCAAACGAACTTGAGAAATTCGATGCAAAAAACTATACGAAACACATCGCAGAACGCGTCGAAGAATGGAGTTACATGAAATACCCATACCTTAAAACCATTGGATGGCAGGGACTTACGGATGGCAAGGACAGCGGGATGTACCGCGTCGGTCCCCTTGGCCGATTGAACGCATCGGAGGGAATGACGACCCCGCAGGCGGAGAAGGAATACACACGCATGTTCGACACTCTCGGGGGAAAACCAGTGAACTCGACCCTGGCGTTCCATTGGGCTCGACTCATTGAATTACTGTATGTTACCGAGCGAGCAAAGGAACTCATCGAAGATGCAGATATCACATCAGCCCATATCCGGAATCCCGTGGGAACTCCAGGGGAAGGTATCGGGGTGGTCGAGGCGGCGCGAGGTACGCTGATTCATCATTATCACGTGGACAAGAACGGGTTGATCGAGAAGGCGAATATGATCGTTGCGACTACGAACAATGCAGGCGCGATCACGATGTCCGTGCGGGATGCCGCCAAAGGAGTTATCAAGAAAGGCCATGTCACGGATGGATTGCTCAATAAAGTGGAGATGGCGTTCCGCGCCTATGACCCGTGTTTCGGCTGCGCGACTCATACACTCCCAGGGGGACTACCGATAACCGTGAATATTTACGATCATCAGAAGAAATTATGGAGGACATTTTCCCAGCCGTAGGAGTGGATGATGAAAACGATCGTGCTTGGTGTCGGAAACCCGATCCTGCAGGATGACGGCGTGGGAATCCACGTAATCGAAGCGCTTCACCAACAATTGAACACCCAAAAGGTCACCTTGGAAACCGCATCGACCGGGGGACTGAACCTGCTGGACTTGATCCGTGGGTACGAGAAGGTCATCCTCGTCGATGCCATCAAACAAGATAATGGCGAACCTGGTGAGGTGAAACGGTTTTCCCTTTCCGATTTTCAATCGGTCCATTCCTGTAATCCTCATGATGTCTCTTTATTAGAAGCATTACATCTGGCAGAACAACTCGGGGAAAAACACCTTCCATCAAAGATTATCCTCATCGGAATTACTGTAAACACGTCTTATGAGTTCGGGGAAGGTCTTAGTAGGAAGGTTGCCTCGGCGATACCAGCCGCGGTGGCAATGGTGCTTGAGGAGCTGAAAAATACATAACGGAGAAGAGCATGTCAAAAGAATTTGAACCTAACATCCTTGGATTTCTCTGCAACTGGTGCAGTTACGCAGGAGCAGACCTTGCTGGGACCAGCCGGATGAAATATCCATCGAATCTTAAATCTATCCGGGTCATGTGCTCTGGAAGAGTAGACCCAGCCTTTGTCCTTGAAGCTTTACGGAAAGGGGTTGATGGGGTCCTGATCGCGGGCTGTCACCCTGGCGACTGCCATTACCAATCAGGGAACTATAAGACGAACAGAAGGGTGAAATTACTTAAAAAATTATTAGAGGAGCTAGGGATCGAACCACAGCGGATCCGCTTCGAGTATGTCTCTGCTTCGGAAGGACAGAAGTTTGCAACGATAGTAACTGAGTTTGTCGCAGAGATAAAGAAGCTCGGTCCAAATCCGCTCACAAGAGATAAGAAATAAAAATAAAAAAGGTGAAGAAGAATGGTTGAAGAAAAGAAAGGATCTGTAGAAGAGGCTGCCGAAAAAACCGGGCAAGTCATTGGTAAAGGTGTGAAAAAAGGATGGGGTGCGGTCAAAGCCTTTGGAAAAGGAGTAAAAGAAGGGATATCCGAAGAGAAAAAAGAAGAAAAAAAATAAAGGGTTAGGAACGATCGTTGGTTTTATACTATTCGAGAACGTGAATATTTTTTGTTGTACAGATTTCTTTGAGTTCTTTTGGCCAGATGGTGACACTGACTTCACCAAGGTGTGCTTTCTTCAATAGATACATATAGGTCCGTGATTGTCCGATACCACCACCAATGCTTAAGGGGATTTTGTTGTTCAGAATCGCCTGATGGTATGGGAGGTTAAGGAAATTGGTTTGTCCAGAGAACTCAAGTTGTTTTTTCAATGTCTCCGGGGTAACTCGAATACCCATTGAGGATAGTTCATGTCGTCGTTGTGTCACTGAGTTCCAGACGAGGATATCTCCATTTAATCCATGGGTTTGTTTCCCAGTTTCTTTTGATGTATCGGTGATCCAATCATCATAATCAGCGGCACGCATCTCATGAGGATATCCGTCTTCCAAGACAGAACCAATGCCTATGATGAAAATCGCAGGGTGATCCTGCAGGATAGCGGTCTCTCGTTGTTTCCGAGGCAGCTCTGGGTACATATCAAGGATTTCTTCTGCGTGGAAGAATTCAAGTTTGTTGGGAAGATTCGGGATTGTTTTCGATTCGAGTTGTGGAAATTCATCAAGAATACGGGTCTCAGCACCTTTAACAACTTTCCAGATTTTATTGACGGTTTCTTTGAGGTATGATATGGTGCGCTGATCCTTCGTGATGACTTTCTCCCAGTCCCATTGATCCACGTAGGAGCTGTGGTCATGATCTAGGAAATAATCTTTGCGGACTGCGCGCATGTCGGTGTTCAGGCCCTCGCCGACCTTCATATCAAATTCTTTAAGTGCCATGCGTTTCCATTTCGTAGCTGCCTGTACGACTTGTGCCTGTATGCGAGGTTGAATGCCAAGACCACAAGGAAACTCAACGGGTGTCCTGGAGCCATCTCGGTCAAGGTAATCATTAACGCCACTGTCTTTATCGACGATGAGGGGAACTGTGACCATGATCAGATTCAATTCTTTTCCTAAGTGCTCCTCGATATAGTTCTTTGCTGAAAAAATCGCTTTCTGTGTTTCCTTTCGTGTCAACAATGATTTATAATTTTTCGGGAGGACTTTTTCTACTTCTTTATAGGTACTAATGCCCGGACCTGCAAGATCTGCTTTCTTATTCGATGACATAGCTATCAAACCTTCTTCAAGGCAAAACAGAAGAGATATTTAAACCTTTATCATAATAATAAAAGGATCCACCCTGAAAAAACCACAAATGATTCGAAGAGGGTTTAAGGCGATTTGTTTTCTTCTTTTCCTATTGAAACGATTGTTACCTTTACAATCAATCGTTTTCCTGCTAGAAGATGATTCATATCCAGGGTTAACGTCTGCTCATCCATCGCGATGATCGTACCGATGAATGATTTCCCGGTGGGTACATCGATTTTTATCCGAGCGCCAACCTCAAGGGTTACTTCTGTTTTGAACACCGATTTTGGTACTTTGATGATGAGGTCATCGATGTGAGGACCAAAAGCATCCTCGGGTTCAAGCGTGACCACCTTTGTTTCTCCTTCGGTCATCTCCTGCAATGCGTCCTCGACAGTGGGGAAAAATTTTCCGTCTCCGACCACAAGCACAAGTGGGTTTTGTGCATCGTTCGTATAGCAGAGTTCGCCGGATTCTAACTTTGCCTCACAGAGGAGCTGAACTGTATCCCCTTCCTTTATATTCTTCATAGTCTCTCCTTTCAAGCCCTTCATCCCAACAGACAAAAAAACACACAACTCTGACGATAAGTGCATCCTTTTCATCCGTAGGGCAGGAAATCCTATCTCGTTACGGTACTTAAACATTTGTCTTTTATTTCGGTTAATGCGGACATAAACCGGTGGGGCATCCCCCAGCGTAATCAGAGGTCGCCACGATTGGTTTGCCGGTCCCTAGATATAGTACCTGCTCTGGCTTACTCCCATATCGGTACACCGTGATTCCCTTGCATTTCAACCTCCACGCAAGCAGATAAATGGCTTTCACGTGTTTCTGGGTGGAACGTTTCGGGAGATTCACGGTCTTGCTGACCGCATTATCGACATGTCGTTGGAACGCTGCCTGCATCTGGACATGTAACTCTGGTGCGATGTCCAGTGAGGTGACAAAGATTTTTTTGAGCTCCATTGGAAGCCTGGTATGTTTGAGAGAACCGGTTTTCGAGATCAAACGGACCAATTCCTCTGAGTAAAGGTCTCGCCGTATCAACTCTCGTTTGAAGCTCTCGTTGATCTCTGGTAATTGTTTTCCTTCCATCACCCGTCGGATAAACGCGAGTGCAAACACAGGTTCGATACCGGAGGAGCATCCTGCAATGATGCTGATAGTCCCGGTAGGCGCGATCGTAAGACAGGTCGCATTCCGCATGGTCGGATACTTGGTCTTCCAGGTACTGCGTGTAAAGTTCTGAAACGATCCGCGTTCTTTTCCGAGTTCGACGGATTTTTCTCTGGCTTCTTTTGCGATGAATTTGATAAGTCGTTCCCCGAGTTGCAACGCCTCCTTACTGTCATACGGAATCTGTAGCAGAAACAACAGGTCAGCAAATCCCATCATTCCCAGACCAATTTTCCGATGTGCTTTGGTGATGTCCTCTGTTTCTTTCAGCGGATAATTGTTTGCATCGATGACGTTATCGAGGAAATGGATCGCAAGTCGCGCGGTTGACCGTAGTTTGTTCCAGTCCAGTTTCCCATTCGTCACCATCCGTGCCAGGTTGATGCTGCCAAGGTTGCAGGATTCGTAGGGCAGTAACGGGACCTCCCCGCACGGGTTGGTTGCTTCGATAGGACCGATGCTTTTGAGCGGATGTTTCCTGTTGATTTCATCAAGGAACAAGAGTCCGGGGTCACCGGTCTCCCAGGCGTTTCGAATGATCATTTCAAATAAATCCGCGGCATTGATCTTTTGGATGGTTTTACCGGTCTTTGGGCTTCGCAACACGAGTTGTTGCTTCTTTACTGCTTTCCTCATGAACGCATCGGTCACTGCGACGGAGATGTTGAAATTCGTCAGCCGTTTCCCGGATTTCGCGGTCACGAAATCGACGATATCAGGATGCGTGCACTGGAGGATGCCGATATTTGCCCCCCGACGTTTTCCTCCTTGTTTGATCACGTCGGTCGTGCTGTCATAGATGCGCATGAACGAAATCGGGCCACTGGCGACCCCTTTGGTGCTCTTGACAATCGCGCCTTTCTCTCGTAGACGGCTAAAACTAAATCCGGTTCCCCCGCCTGATTGCTGGATTAACGCCATGTTCTTGAGTGTGGTGAAAATCCCTTCCAGACTATCCTCAATCGGGAGTACAAAACAGGCAGATAACTGCCCCAAGGAGGTTCCTGCGTTCATCAGGGTTGGTGAGTTTGGGAGAAACTCCAGGTTCCGCATCGCAGAAAAGAATTCTTCCTCTGCTTTCTTTGGATCTTTGCCATAGTTTGCATCTTGTGCGGCGATGGCGACGGCGACCCGTTTGAACAGCTGCGTAGGTGTCTCAATGATCTTCCCAGATTCGTCCTTTAGAAGGTATCGCTCCTCCAGAACTTTGAGGGCGTTGACATCAAGCTTCAGATCATCTTGAATCTTGAAATATTCCTTGATCTCTCGAGCGATCCCTCGGGAGCGTCGATATAAGGAGTATGCTTTGTAGACGCGCGGCTCATGTTTTTCGAGGATATCTTCTACCGTGTCCTGGATCTGTTCTATGGTAGGGGCACCCTGAAAAAAAATGGTTTGTTTCGAGTGAAGCTTTTCAACGATTTTTCTACTGAAAAACTCGGCTTGTCTCCTGTTTCTCAGCTCGATATACATCATTGCCTTTTGAATGGCGATCGTGATTTTTTCAGGGTCGAAAGGGACGAGTTCCCCTGTTCTTTTTCGAACATGTGTAATCGTCATAATTTCTAATCGTTGTTTCGTTATAAAAGCTTGAGTGCTGGTTTGCTTTTATTTCAGCACCCTTTTTTCGTTTTTTACGATATTGAGTACAAGCTGGGTGTTTGTCTTTTCAACGTTCGCCATCGAAAGGACCCCTTTGATGAACCCGTTCAGATCTCTTCGGTCCTTGAAACGGGCGATGATTAAGGAATCCCATTCCCCCGTGATGTCGTACACCCCGCTGACATGGGAATCCTTTGATATCCGTTCTTGTACTTCAAGGAGTTTCCCATGGGAGATTTTCACGTTGATGATCGCGGTGAGGTCGTAGCCGATTTTCTCCTGGTTTATAACTGGGATATATCGTTCAATGACTTTTTCGTCTTCCAGTTTTTTTATTCGGTTGGCTACCGTGGTTAATGAGACGTTGAGTTCCCTAGCGATTTCCCGGTAGCTTTTCCTGGCGTTCTCATTTAGTTTTTCGAGGATCTTCTCATCAAGGTCATCCATGAATAACTAGATGGCTTGTCAATTTATAAGTTTTTGCACTTATTTTCAGAAAATTATTAGACAAAGTTAATTATTTTCTTAATATTATGGTCAATTGACTGAATTTCCATCCAAAGATTATATTATGTATTTTTACCACTATAGTTATATCATGAACGAAATCTGTGTCAAATGCCCAATCCCGAACCTGCTTCATAGAAATTGCATCGAATGTAATTTGATAAAAATTCGATATGATGTCAATGACTAAGCAAAACCATAAAATAAACCGGGTCTTTTCACCTTCGACACTGGATGACAAACGGAAAAAGATATTATTGTAAGATTTGTAAACGGGAGCTTCTCCCCAGGGATTCGCCGACTGATTCTACGGAGAAACTCAGGGTTTCGTTACATCATATTGATTATCAAAAAAATATTGCGATTCGTGTGTGTAAAAAGTGCCATAACAAACTACATACGACCATGAAGAACCACAAATACGGATACGACAACATCATCAGGAGGGATGGCACGAAAAAAGGGCGGTTGTCCCCTGGCCCGTATCCGAAAAAGATACTGGAATAAGACTGCCCTTCGTTGAACATTTGTAAAAGGGATACTGTCAAAGAAGAATGCATCCGTTTTTTTTTATTCACAGTTGATTCTATAAGACGGAAGTCGTGTCCTAGTTTCTGTACTTGACTCTGGCAAGAGCATAAAAAAGGTAGCTCGTTATGACTTCTGAGAGAACGAGGTGAGAAGATGTTCCAAGAAATAAGTTATTATCTCATCGGGGGGATTCCTTTTGTCGTTTATCTGGGGATTGTAGTGTTTGTTCTGTTGTTTCTTACAGGATTGATTGCGATACTAAGAAAGAAAGGAAAAACGAAGATCTCAATCCAATGGCATGTCCGGTGTGCATATTGTACGATTATCTTAGGGGCAGTACACCTCATCTTAGGCATATTTTCGTATATATAAAAAGATATATCATATTTAGGTAAGATTAAAATAAATCCTTAGTGTTCGTACACTACCTGAAAACAAGGGGACGTCTCTTATGAATAGAAAAAAACCAGAGGACCAAAAACAGGTGATATCTTCAAAATATCTGACAATCCTATTCATCGGTCTCTTCGCACTCGTTACTTTTCATTCTATAGCCAGCGCCCACTCACCCTCAACACTGACAGCCACCTATAACCTTGACATCCAAGAACTCCGCATCAGCATTTCACATCAGGTACAGGACCCAATAATCCATTATATCTTTAGGGTCCAAATCAAGAAAAACGGAGCGGACTACAACACTTCAGTATATTCAAGCCAACCAGATCCTAATCGCTTCTCATACACCTACAGAGTGAACGCAATCGCGGGTGACACAATCGAGGTAACCGCATCATGCATCCAAGGAGGGTCGAAAACCACCCAATATATTATCACCCAAGACAATACAGACAACACCGGTAATGATACATCGACACCAGGGTTTGAACTGATCATCCTTCTAGGTGCTATTATCGCAGGTATCAAAATTGTACAAAAAAAACACACCTAGACGAAGTGAGTCGGGAGCTTAAGAAGACCTTTTTCAAGAGCGTCGAGTGCTTTCTGCAACAAGGCGAAATCGAAACCATAGGATAACCGGATGAAACCATCCTGGTTGAAGAAAGCTCCTGGATTTACCAATACTTTCTGCGTCTCAAAAAGGTGTTGACAAAGATCCACAGAAGAAATCTTTAGGGTATACTTCGGGAAACACACGATACCTCCGTCAGGTTCCACCCATTCAAAGAACTCTGTCTGCCGATCCATCCATTTCTTCACATACGCCAGGTTGGTTTTTGCTCGCTGCTGAAACCGTTTCATCAGTTCATTTCTGCCACAAGCAAGAATACGAGCAGTCATGATCTCCGATGTAAACGATGACGCACCGGTGGTGTGCGCCTTCATCCTCTGGCACTGTGCGACAATCTCCCCAGGTCCGATTATCCAACCTGAATGCAGTCCACCTAATCCATAGATTTTTGTCGCACTCGCAGTCACAATCACGTTTGGAATACCGAATGAGGACGAGGCAGGAACAAAGGAACCATCAAGAAAGATTTCATCGATGAGCACATAGACTCCATGGTCTGCCGCGATTCGTGCAATGTCCTTCAACTGTGCCTGGTTAGCCAGCACTCCACTGGGATTATGCAGGTTCGTGAGAACCACAAGCTTTGTTTTTTCAGAGAGAAGACGTTCAAAGGTGTCTACCTGAACATTGAACCGCTGGTTAAATGGTCTGAGCCAATCAACCCGTCGAGCACCCAACATCTCCGGGGTCGTCCACATCGGCTGATACCCTGGTTGCTCAATGATACACTCATCCCCTTTTTGAAGAAGCGATGAGAACACAAGATAGTTCGCCTCAGTAGCTCCTGTCGTCGTAACGATACTTCTTTCAACACAGTCGTAGATTGTACAGAGGATTTTCTTCAACTCATCTGCACCGTATTGTGCGTTTGATCCTAACTCAAAATCATCTGAAAATGGTAAATCAGTCAGCGTTTTATATTCTTGAATCGTAAGTCCATGGATATTGCTATATGCGAGATTATACGTGGCGTGTAGAGCTTTTTGTTGTAACCATTCAAACAAATCTATGCGGGGAGCCTGCATGGATGGAACCATCACACAAGGCGTATATTACAGTATGGAGAACAAGGAAAAGAAAGGAGGAAAAGAATCATATGTTTATGGGGGAGATTCACTGAGCAAATCATAGAGATTCACATAATGAGGCTCTGTTTTGAACGCCATCTGGGTATGGTTTGCAAAACTAAAAACCATATCACCAGTCGCTGGGCATGCGACCCATTGATTCCATGCCTCTGCCATCCCAGTCCCCTTTCCCAATCGTTCAATCAGCCGTAAGAGAGGAAAATTCTCGGCACGATACCCGTTCTGCAGTACATTCATAGTACTGTTCAGACTTAAATTCCCCCAAGTATCATGTATTTGTGCACTCACTGATTTGTATAACTGAAAGACCGCGAAATACGGATTGCTTTTTTGGAAGAACAACAGTTTGAGAAATGCGATCAACCCTGCTGGATTATACGGTTTCCGTTGGGTCCCTGCGATCGTTGGTTCTAGAAACACGTTCGTCCGTCGCACCACATAATCAAGAGCCCAGAAAGGTTCAATGCTTTCGACCGAGTCATTATAGGCTCCGATGTAGGTGAGATTCGCGGTCTGTTCAAGAGCAAAACCAACGGCAGGATCTGCCTGGGAGACAATAAAGTTGAACCCATGGGTGCGATTTGTATTCAGGATCTCAAGAGCCTCCTGCGCTGTGGTTGCGCTATCTAAGACTTGTTGAACACGGAAATGATACGGGTTCCCCTCAAAGGTCTGATCCTTGCTCCAGCAGATCTGAATCCCAAGGCAGACTCCATGAGAATTCATACCGCCACCAGTATGAAATGACCCCGCAATCGCAGGAGATACCGAGGCAGAACCATTATCTGGGTTTCGGACCACAAGGACGGTATTTTCATGGGCATACTTTCCGCTTATTGGATCTTGAATGTTCGAAGGTAAATCAAAACTTCGGGCATGGTAGAGCTGTCCATCTGAGGTTGCAGCTCCCCAGGCAGCGATTCCATAGCATCCATGATCAGAATACTCAACAGCCATAATCGATGTGATGATCTCGTTAAAAGAGATGTTTGCTCCATCTGCGATCCCTTGCATTTCCTCAATATACTCAGCAGGAACATACGGCTTGGAGATGTTCCAATAGGCAAGTAACTCGTTTAAAGGAAGATACTTCTCAGCATAGTGTAAAAAAGCCCGGATGTTCTGTTGAACTTCTTCTTGTAATAAATATCCATGTTGATATCCCATCTCATAATTTGATCCGCTCACATGAAGAATCGTGATATTGTTTTGTACCTCGACCCAGCCATCATCTAAAAGAGAAGCTGGAGATGGAACTTGTGTCTTTTGTTGTTCGGTAGTGATAGTTGCTTGTGCGAGTGGGAACATACAACAGAGACATATCAATATCATCCAGAGAGTTTTCATGAAGGATTCCTCCATATCCACTATCGCTGCATCTCTTTATAAAAATACTGGTTGATGATGCGACGCTCTCTTGAGACGAATTATGTTGTTTTTATGAGATATCGGCCAATCCGTTCAATCCCCTCGATGATCTGTTCATGCTGATAACAGAGGGGGCCATAGGAGAGACGGAGCCCATAATCCATACTTGGTCCAAAACCGGTTCCAGGGATCAGCAGGACACCTGTCGCTTTTAGCAAACGTTCAACAAATCCGCTCGGTGCTTCGTGGTGTGGCGTTGGGCAGCAGGTATACAGTCCACCATCAGGGGTGAGCCGCCTCCAACCAAGCTGAGAATCTATCGCAGACATCATGACAGCTGCGGTTTTTTCATAGAGTCGGCGAGTGTCATTAACATACTGCTTCAAAGAGCCATCAGCCAAGGTATGTTCTAAGAACATAGCGGTGGTCATGCTATGCAACGTATCTGGTGACAAAAGCATGGATTCGTTTATTTTTTCTAATCCCTTAATCACGGTTTCATCTGCCTCCACCCAGCCAAAGCGTCGCCCTAGACTGGATAACCATTTCGAGTTCGAATGTAGCGTAATCAGATGAGGATACTTTCGTGGGGACCATGCATAGCATCGTGGCATACCCCCAAACCACAATGCCTTGTACGCATGATCTAAGACGAGGAATCCGCCTGCATCCTCTAAGATTTCCAATGCGCCTTTTAAGAATGCTTCAGAGGGAATCTGACTTGTGGGATTATCAGGGATCGGAATGATAAACACCCGCAATCCTTTATCGCAGAACTGTTTGAGGAGGTCTAATGATTTATCAGGGTTGATAAGATACGTCCAGGTGTGTGGATCAAGGGCAGGGACAAACCAGACCGGTGAGCGAGAAAGCGCACAGGTCACTGCATTGAGGTAATTCGCGTACGTGGGATCAAGGAATCCTACTGGTTCACCAGGGTCGCAGACCACACGCAGGACATCATGGAACAGCTGTGTGGAGGAATGACCAAGCAAGATGTTTTCCGGTTCCAAGGGCGCGAGACCATAGATGGATTCTTCGAATCGACAGAGCTGGCTCCGACAGGATGAGTCACCGATGATCGGACTGTACCTCCCACTTTGGTGAAACAACAGGGCATCATTTTGAATCGTCTGGTACGCGTTTCGTAATGCGTCAGGCGCGGAATGGTTGCACCAACATCCACCAAACGAGATCACATCCTCGGGGTTTAACCCCATGGTGCGAATCGTTTTATCTTCTGTCATTTTCATGATTGTCTGAATCGGGGATAACCCAGGGAGGTTCTTTTCGACCAGACGGGAAAGATGTAGCATCTTTTTTCGATTCCGAGAAGAATCCATAGACTGCAAAAGAAGCGGATCTCTCTTTAATCTTTGCTTTTACAAAAAAACCTTCATGACGGATATCAAAAAAATGGTGGGTAGTACCATGCATCATTACTCGACAGCTTTCATATCGTCATCCATGCGCTTGTCAAGTTCTTTGTCGACACCTTGTTCATGGGCGATTCTCTGGAGATCTGCGATGATGTTCTCCCAGAGTACTTGTTGGGCAAGTGCGTAATCCCATAGGTCTAAGCGTTTCGCCCCATCGCCTTTCTTGAAGTCTTCTATCAGTTCTTTTTTGTCTTCTTCATTCATAACAGATACCCTTATTCCTCATCGACGACTTTCCCTTTGTGAGGATTTGCTGCTTGCGCAATCATGGACATTTCTGCAAGGATTTCTTCCCACAGCGCTTCTTGATCCACCGCGAAGTACCACATATCTAATTTTTTTTCGATATCCCCTTTTTTGAAATCGTCTAGAAACGCTTTTTTATCGTCTTCATTCACAGGAAATCCCTACTAGCAGTACGGAAATAGCAATGTCCTATATATTTCTTTATTGTTTCATTCACACATCACCAGTGGTCTGCTCCCATCACACCTGAAAAGAGGAGTTAAAAGTACCAAGCCAACGATCCAGCTCAAATAATATCATTTCATGCGTATTTCTCAACAAAAAACACACAGAAAGCGCAAAATTGAAAAGATATTTAAATAACGACCGGTTATTTGGTACAGGATTCATATGGGATGGGACAAGATGTTCAACTGCGAACGTTGCAGTAAAAGACTCTGGACGTCGTATCGGAAATTACCAGACGGGAAGGTGGTTTGTAATGAGTGTTACACCTTTTATTTAATGCAACTGCTAGATAAAATCAATGATAACAAAGCATATGATATCGTCTACAATTTTGTTGAGAAATATCAAGGGAAATATCCTGCGGACCTCTTGGAGGAGCTCACCAAATTACTCGGAATAAAATACAAGATAACGATTGATGCTCTTTCGCTACGTGAAGTGCTCCAGATCATATGGGAGAAGATGGAGCAGGACAACAAACTTGTCAAACTTGCCAAACTCGAACGGGACCTCAAACGAGATGTCACAAGCCCGCACGATTTTTTCTGTGAAGTCTGTAATGTGAAACTGCCGAAAACCGAGTATGATTATTCCATGACGAACTTCGGCAAGTCCCTCTGTCTACATCATCAGCGAGAAAAACGCGCATCACCCCATGCGTTGAAACTCTATGAATCATTGCGCAAACGAGGCGTCTTCTGCGAATTGGAGTCCTATACGAGTTCAAAACATGTTGATATTACAGTGAGGGACGCCCACCTTTATATCGGCATCGACGGGGAACACCATAATCTAGATCCAGACCAGTTAGTCATCGATTTGATGAGAGACGAAGAATCGCACAAGGAAGGATTTGCGACAAAACGTTACTCGCTCAAAGAAATCGATGAAAGTTTGGATGGCATCGCAGATACCTTGACAGAAGTCATCAAACAACGAACGAAAAAATTCCAACAAGAAAAGTTCTTCCCGCAAGAAACAGTTACGAAATTTTAGAAAAGAGCGACGTCGTAGCAAACAAACGCAATAATCCAAGAGTCGATAACACGTCTTTATTGCTTCTATAATTTTTATCACTGACATCTGACAAAGATCTACAGGTTTATCCTTTCCTTTTTAAAAGATGAGAAGAAAACTATTAATATGGTATGAATCCTGCGTGGTCTCACAAGTGAACACACATGGAAAAAGCGACCTTTGGTGCAGGCTGTTTCTGGCATGTTGAAGAAGCATTTCGGCATCTCAAAGGAGTTCTCTCGACAATAGTAGGGTACATCGGTGGCACATTGAAAAACCCGAGCTACGAAGACATATGTTCCGACAAAACCGGACATGCGGAGGTTCTTGAAATCACCTATGACCCCAAGATAATAACCTATGAGGAACTCCTCAACGTTTTTTGGGATATCCACGATCCGACAACAAAAAATCGACAAGGACCTGACGTTGGAACACAATACAGATCAGCAATCTTCTACCATACGCTTGAGCAGAAAACAGCAGCTGAACGTTCAAAAGAGACTCTTGAACAATCAGGCAAATATAGGAAAAAGATCGTTACTGAAATTACAAAAGCTCCGGTTTTCTACCCCGCTGAGGAGTATCACCAACACTATCTAGCAAAACATGGACTCGCCGCCTGCCCTCGTTAAACACACTATCTTTTGTTGACCAGTTCATCGATCCACGCAAAGCTTATCTTACCAAAACAGATTCTTCATAAAAAGTGATTGGTATGATGTCCCGAGGAAAAAAAAGGCTCCTTCAGGCAGGAAACATCCTTGCAGCAATAATAACCATTGTCGTGAATGGTTTAGCGGTGATTCTTCCACTCAACGGCAAGACAACTCAAGAACTCTCCGATGCGCTACCGAACTTATTTGTCCCCGCAGGCATCACCTTTTCCATCTGGAGCATTATTTACATCCTCTGGATTGTCTTTGCGGTGTACCAAGCGCAGGACCTGTTCAAAAAAGAAGAAGTTGACATGCCATTCCTGTCACAGATCACTATACTTTTCATTCTCAGCGGGGTAGCAAATAGCGGCTGGATTTTCCTGTGGCACTACCAATACGTTGGTCTTTCATTACTCGTGATGCTTCTCCTTCTCTGCACCCTGCTTGCCCTCTATGTCCGTCTGAGGATCGGGAAATCGACTGTAACGATGAAAGAAAAACTCTGTGTTCATGTTCCATTCAGCGTCTATCTCGGCTGGATTACGGTAGCGACAATCGCAAACGTCACCGCATACCTTGTCTCGATACATTGGGACGGGCTTGGGATCGACCCGTTAACCTGGACGATCATCATCATCGCAGTCGGTACACTACTTACCTATCTGATGCTAGCACTCAGAAAAGATATCGCGTTTAGTCTCGTGGTGCTCTGGGCTTTTTTTGGGATTTGGATGAAACGAATGGCTCAACCGGACACAATGACCAACATCAATGTTGCGACAACGACAAGTATAGCACTGGTGCTAATTTTTGCTGGCATTCTCGCGGTTATCGGATACCAACTGATGAGAAGAAACAAACAAAAAACATTACAGAAAACCTAGGAATCACAAAAACATAAAGGGCTTCGCAGAAGATACTTTTTAATATACCAAAGGATGTATCAGCAGGTTCAATGATCAAGATCATCTCCTTCGACTTGGATGGTACCATTGCGAAACATACGTTCGCAGATGCATTCTGGCTTGAAGGAGTACCAACGCTCTACGCCAAACACCATCATGTCAATACAGAAGCAGCAAAGAAATACCTGTTTGAAGAATACGAAAAGATAGGAGAGAACCGAATCGAATGGTACGACCCAGGATACTGGTTCGACCGCTTCAATCTTCAAACCGATTGGAAAAAAATGCTATTCGATTATCGAAACAACGTTGAAATATATCCTGAAGTCACCTCCGTTTTAAAACGATTATCGACACAGTACACCCTCATCATAAGCTCCAATGCAAAGAAAGAATTCATAGACGTGCAACTCACCCAAGCGAAGCTAAACGGTTATTTCAAGGGGATTTTTTCATCAACCTCGGATTTCCATACCGTGAAAAAAGTAACGGATTTCTACGAGATGATCTGCACAAAAATGGATATTTCACCCAAGGAATTGATACATGTCGGTGACCACGAAGAATTTGATTATCTTGCACCACAGAAACTTGGCATTACTTCGTACTATCTTGACCGGGAGAAAAAAACAACAGGTCCGCATATCGTATCTGATTTGAAGCAGTTCGAAACAAGAATCTTACGAATGTCTGTAAAGTAGTCACTTGATTAAATAAAAAAAATCAAGGAAAGAATTCATCCGAGAAACTATCCGATATACCGGATGTCTTCAGGTTTTTCTTTAACCATTGTTTCCATCTCATTGAGCTGCTGAGCGATATACTCTATCTCCTTTGCTTTCTCCTCAAGTCGAGACAAATCGATCTCAACGTTCACTGCCTTTGTCAAAACCTTCAGGACCGCTTTGGCGCTCTTCGGGTCAACAAGATACCCGGGGGTC
>Ga0105100_10000514_pt1 | contig 22775 bp, 19 predicted proteins | sample PPLLak12cMay2015_2_FD_87033 | JGI IMG/M metagenome (GOLD analysis project Ga0105100, IMG submission 87033) | Freshwater sediment microbial communities from Prairie Pothole Lake near Jamestown, North Dakota, USA - PPLs Lake P8 Core (1) Depth... | ecosystem: Environmental > Aquatic > Freshwater >...
CCTGAAGTCACGGTTCGCCTGGGTGATTGGGTGCGCCTGGCGCCCAATACCATCGCCGCCCGTATCTGGGACGCGACGGCAACTATGGCCGATCGCATGGCGAGCTGGGTGGCGAACAATTGGACCATACAAACCGAATCTGACCTGGACAGCTACACATTTGGAGTAGCCGGGGCGGTCGGCCTGATGCTCTCCGATATCTGGGCCTGGTATGACGGGACGCGCACCGACCGTTTCAACGCCATCGGTTTCGGCCGCGGATTACAGTCCGTGAACATCCTGCGAAATCGAGAAGCGGACCAGGCGCGCGGAGTTGATTTTTTCCCTTGCGGTTGGGATACATCCTGTATGCAAGCCTACGCCCGCCGCAACCTGGCATACGCGGATGCCTACATGCAGGGACTTCCGGTAGGACCGGTTCAGGATTTCTGCAAGATTCCACTGCTGCTGGCATATGCCAGCGTGGACGCCATGCAGCAAGGACGCAGCAAACTGAGCCGCAGTGAGGTGAATTTGCTTGTCGAACAAACGACTGGTCGAATAAACGGCTCCCCTAACCCAGTCATTTGAGGATGTGGGACTCCTCGTCCTATCAATCCAGAATTCGAAAACATCTTTAGCGGTAATAACCAATTGGAGGATATTAAGGTGAATACGACGAACATCGAACTTGGTATGAAACTCATGGCGCATGTCTGGAAGAACCGCCTGGCAGGAAATAAACGCTTTCCGATCGTAACCATGCTTGAACCGCTGGAAGTCTGCAACCTGACCTGTAAAGGCTGTGGGCGCATCCGGGAGTACCGGGAAAGCGTGATCGAGAAAAAGAAAATGCTGACGGTGGAAGAGTGCCTGAAAATTACAGCTGAAGCCGACACACCCATCGTTTCAATTGCAGGCGGTGAACCGCTGATCCACCCGAAGATCGATGAGATCGTGGCCGGTATCATCGCACAAAAGCGTTATGTCTTCTTATGCTCGAACGGCATCCTGATGGAACGAGCTTTTGAAAAGATCAAACCCAACAAGTATTTCTCCTGGGTGGTGCACCTGGATGGTATGCCGGAGGTGCATGATTTCTGGGTAGAGCGCAAAGGAACCTGGGATAAGGCAATGAACGCCTTGAAGCGCGCCCTTAACGAAGGCTACCGGGTGTGCACGAACACAACCCTCTTCCGCAGCAGCGACGTGAACGACCTGCATGAGCTCTTCCGCATGCTCACTGACCTGGGGGTCGAAGGGATGATGGTTTCGGCAGGCTACCCATACATATCAACCCCGAGCCAGGATATCTACATGGAGAGGGAAATGTCGATCCGGTCCTTCAGCAAGGCTCTCGATCCGACCAAGGGTTTCCGCTTCTATAACAACCCGCTTTACCTGGAATTTCTGCGCGGTGAGCGGCAGTATCCCTGCCGTGCCTGGACGAATCCAACCTACACTCCTCTCGGTTGGCGCAAGCCATGTTACCTGCTGGCGGATGAACACACACAGGATCTGGGAGAGCTGATGCAGGACGAGGTGTGGGAGAAGTACGGTTTCGGCAAAGACCCGCGCTGCGCTTCCTGCACGATGCACAGCGGGTACGAAGCAGGCATCATCGAAGATTCCTTCACCCGTCCTAAGGCATTTTTGGACCTGATTCTATCCGGGTTGACTGCAGGAAGGAAATACCGTCAGAATGGTCATGTGGAGATCTACGAAGAACCCGGGTACGCCGTTGACCTGGAACGTATGCCCGAGATTCCAGCCGCGGGAGATTTGATCAGCCTGGACGCGATCGACCTTGTTGATTCGAAAATTGAGGAATGAACCAGAGTGACTAACGCTCACCAACGCCTAATGAAATTTCCAGGCGCTGGCTGACGTAAGCCATCAGGTAGCTGAATACCCAGTATATGGCTGTAATGAACAGCAGGACTTCACGCTGTTGGGCAATGTATTGGGGTTGGGCCAGGATGCTGCGCGAGATTCCAAGCAGGTCCAGAAGACCGACGATAGACACCAATGTTGTGTCCTTGAACAATGAAATGAATTGACCCACTAGCACGGGGATGACTGTGCGCAGCGCCTGGGGCAGGATAATGTAGACCATGGTCTTGAAGCCGCTTAGCCCAACCGCATAAGCGGCTTCATACTGTCCCTGAGGGACAGCCTGCAAACCACCCCTGACGTTTTCTGCCAGGTAGGCCGCACTGAAGAGCGTGATGCCGGCAATTGCACGCAGCACCCTGTCGGGTGGGGTCCCGGTGGACAGGAAAAACGGCAGCATGACCTGCGCCATGAACAGGATGGTCACAAGTGGAACGCCGCGGATGACTTCGATGTAGGTGATACAAATACCGCGAATTGCAGGCAGTCGTGAGCGACGACCGAGCGCCAGCAGGATTCCAAGGGGGAAAGAGAACACGATCCCGGTCACTGTCAATAAGAAGGTAAGCAGCAAGCCGCCCCACAGGTTGGATGGCACAATGCGAAACCAGCCTTCGGAGAGAGCGAAACCGCGGATTATCAGGATCACCAGGATAAAATACAGCACCCAAAGATTTACCACCAGGCGGCCAAGAGGGCGGCCTCCCACTCGCCCAAGAAAATATCCACCCAGGATGATTGCAGCCAGGGCAAGCAGATGCCAGCGCACAGTCTGGTCGATGCCCGGTAAAAATGAGAGGCATACAGGGATGGATACAAGCAGGAACAGCTGAATCCACTTGCTGCGCACCCACACTCCCCAGGACAGGCCGATAACAGCTGCCAGCAGGTGCAGGCACAACCAGACACGCCAGACTAGGTCAACCGGGTACTGGCCAACCATCAGCAGCCTGAAATTCACCTGGATGACTTCCCATTGGGCTTCGTTGATCAACCATGAAAGCATCCCGCGCACAGCATAGACGACCAGGCTGAGTGAAATGATCGTCAGGATCGCGTTATACCAGGTGCTGAACAGGTTCTTATACAGCCAGCCAAATACGCTGTAGCGCTCGGTGGGGGGTGGGAGGACAGCAGCCGTGGAAGACATGACCTTGGCCATCCTATCAGCGCTCTACCAGCCGGACTTTGCGGTTGTACCAGTTCATTACTGCCGAAGTGAGCAGGCTGATGGCAAGATATACAGCCATGACCAGGGCAATCATCTCCACTGCCCTGCCGCTCTGGTTGAGAATCGTCCCCGACACGTGAAACATCTCCGGGTGACCGATAGCCACCGCCAGTGAGGAGTTCTTTATCAGGTTGAGATACTGGCTGGTCAATGGAGGGATAATTACGCGTAATGCCTGCGGAAAAACGACCATGCGCAGGATCTGGGAACTATTTAATCCCAGGGATTTGGCAGCCTCGACCTGGCCTTTAGTCACAGACTGGATGCCAGCTCGCACCACATCGGCAATGAAGGCAGAGGTGTAGATTGCCAGGCCGGAGAGCAGAGCCATGAACTCCGGGGATAACGGCCGGCCACCCGCAATGCGCAATCCTTGAACTGCTGGAACATCCATCGTCAGGGGCGGCGTTGAGAGGACGAACCACCCCAGGACGGCAATTGAAATGAATGTGACACTCCCCCACAGCAGGGCTAACGGTGGTCTTCCTGTGCGCCGCCCATGCCAGTTGAGTAACAGGGTCACCATCAACCCCAGAATCAAGCCAATGATAAAGATAATCCTGTATTGGTAATATGTCTCGGTGGGAATACCCCACGGGATGGCGATACCCCGGTTCGAAAGCAAAATCGATCCTGGCAGGGTGACGGCTTCCTTGACGCGCGGCAGTTTCAGGAAAACGCCGGTATACCAGAAGATTAATAAGACCAACAGCGGGATATTGCGCAGAAACTCGATGTACCAGCGTGCAATTTGGCGGACAATAAAGTTGGATGAAAGCCGCGCTACCCCGAATATCACTCCCAGCAGGGTTGCCAAGATTACACCCAGAAAACCCACCACTGCCGTGTTCAGCAGACCCACGATGAAAGCATCTAGGAAGCTGTGGCTGCGATCGTAAGGGAAAAAATGTTCCCCGATATCAAAACCTGCGGTGATTCTTAAAAAACCAAAACCTAATCCCAGGCCCTGCTGCCGAAGGTTTAGCAGCAAATTGCGGGTTAAAAAAGCAAATAAAGCGATGACGAGAGCCAGGAAAAGGACCTGAATCGACCAGCTCAGAATCCGCTCATCCCGCCAGACGGGCAACCTTTTCGGGGTTTGCACTGAAACTCGGAATTATTATCTTTTGAATACCCAGGGCAGCACCTGGGAATGATAAGCTGCCCTGGGGTTGGGAATTTAAGCGATCATCTTAGCGGAAAGGAGGTGCGTACAGCACGCCTCCATCCGTATAAAGGCTGTTCAGTCCGCGTGGGATGTAGGTGGGCGTGCCTTCACCCAGGCTGCGGTTGTAAATCTCAGCGTAGTTTCCAACCAGCTTAATGATGTTGTATGCCCAGGAGTTCTCCAGGCCGAATTTCAATCCCAGGTCACCTTCAGCCCCCAGCAGGCGCCGGATCTCGGGATTCTCGGAATTGGCCAGCAAGTCATCCACGTTTTCCGAGGAAACGCCGTATTCTTCGGCAGCGATGGTGGCGCTGACCACCCACTTAACGATGTCGAACCACTGGTCGTCGCCGTGACGCACGACCGGTCCGAGGGGTTCTTTCGAGAGTGTGACATCCATGATCACGTGCTGGTCAGGTTCAGGTAAAAGTCCTTTGGCGACGGAGCTCAGCTGGGATTTGTCGGAGGTGGCAGCATCGCAGCGCCCTTCGGCATACGCGCCGTATGTCGCATTTACGTCATCGAAAACTGCTGGAGTGTAGTTGATGCCGTTGGTCGCCATGACATCGGCCAGGTTAAGTTCGGTAGTTGTGCCCTTCTGAACGCAGATTGACCCGCCTTCCAGGTCAGCCAGCGTGGTGATTCCGCTGTCTACCGGTACCAGGATTCCCTGGCCATCATAGAATGTAGTGCCGACGAAATTCAGACCCAGCTCGGTATCACGGGTGACCGTCCAGGTGGTGTTGCGCATCAGGACGTCGATCTCGCCGGTTTGCAGGGCAGTGAAGCGCTCCTGGGTAGTCACAGGGCGAAACTCGACCTTGGTTGCGTCACCAAAGACCGCAGCAGCCAAAGCGCGGCAGAAGTCGGCATCGAAGCCGGAGAAATTCCCATCCGGGTCGAGAAAACTGAAGCCGGGCAGCTGGCCGTTGACGCCGCAGATCAAATTACCGCGCGCTTTCACGGCTTCAAGAGTCTCACCGAAACCGGGGGCTTGGGCAACCTGCACCTGTACCTGTGGAGTACCGGGTGCAGCAGGTACCTCTACAGTAACGATGACTGTTTCTTTGACCACTTCCGGCTGTGCACCAGGCGCCTGGGTTTCCACGGGTCCCGCGGAAGTAGGAGCTGGACCGCAGGCTGAGACGGTCATTGTTAAAAGGGTTAAGAAAATCAGGAAGGTAAAAAGTCGCTGTTTCATTCTGTTCTCCTCCAATATGTGTGTCGATTACTTTGGGTGGACGGATGACGCGCAGATCGGGGTGTTATTTCAATATTCTCACCTCCTCTGGAATAAATCCCTTACCTGTCTCTGGTGCGACAGGCGAGGGTAATTCGGATATGAAATGAGCGGCTTGAGGCGTTGCCCATTTCTTTCATCGGTGCCTAGGAATTGAATTGAATTATTATAGACAAAACATATCAATATCGCAAGATCAAGAAAGATTTAGTTCTACAGATAAAAGTGACCGAAAACCGAAGTTGGTGTATAATTTCACAATTCCATTTGTGAAATTTATAACCAATTTGTCACGCCGCGACTACATCGTTTGTTACCGCAAATTGCTATACTCAAAATGGAAGATAATACGACCTGCCAGGTTATCGGTATGCTACGCTTTCTCTGCAGGTGTTTCTTCTTACTGTTTAGGAGGTGCGTGCATGATCTCCAATGTGGTTGAATTGAAATCAAAGAAGCTGCTCAGCTATATTGTAGCCAGTGGTGACCTTTATTATTCGGAAGCGAACCGGCGCGATATTTACATCCAAACAGATGACGGGACTTGTTTTCGAGTCTGGGCGGAAATCCTGGAAATCGGTGAAGTATCGGCAGCCAACCTGTGCGAGATCTTCCTGGAATATTCGCTGAACTGCCAGGCATTGGGCAGCAAAGAAGCCAGTCTGCAGTGCATGAAGGAATTTGGTGAAATCTTCGGGCAGAGACTGGCACATTACATTAAAGACCGGATATGTCCACCAGTAGATCGCAGTGATGTTCCATTCTGTGCCATGAGCTGTATCCTGGACTCGATGGACGTCAATTTCACGGTTCAGGAAAATCCAGAAGAGCTGCGTTTTATCATGGAACGATGTCCGCTAAATACAGCCTCAATCCAGAGCGGGCTCAGCGATGTGGAGCTGGCGCATTTCGGCGTCGGAGTCTTATGCGACAGCGTGATGCGCAGCCTGGATCCAGGATTATCCGTTCATATCCCTGAAGCTGTTGCGGATGAACATGTATTCATCGTAAATCTGCCGTCCAATACTTGATACCGGAGGCAATCACACTGTTTTCGGAGAATAAAATATGAATAGTACAGCCCTGGTGCCCAGCGTCTGCCCTTACTGCGGCGTAGGATGCGGTTTTTACCTGTCTGTAGAAGATGGCAGGCTGCTTGGATTGGAGTATCAAAATGAGCATCCCGTCAATGAAGGCGCACTCTGCCCGAAAGGCAACGCCTCGCTCGAGCTGGTTTACAACCGGGAAAGGCTGCTGTATCCACAAAAGAAGGTGGATGGCGCGTTTATTCGTACCACATGGGATGAAGCACTGGATATCACAGCCGAAAAGATCGCCAGCATCCGAGCCCAGTTCGGCCCTCAGGCTTTAGGTTTCTTATCTTCCGCAAAATGCACGAACGAAGAAAATTACCTGTTTCAGAAGCTTGCTCGCATGTTGGGGACGAATAACGTCGATCACTGCGCCCGTCTCTGACACAGCCCAACTGTGGCCGGTCTGGTCACAACTTTCGGTTCGGGCGCGATGACCAATCCGATCGTGGATTTCGCCAACTCTGACTGCATACTGGTAATTGGCTCGAACTTCGCCGAGAACCACCCCATCGTCTCACGCTGGGTGCTAGATGCCAAACGAGGTGGGGCCAGGATTATCGTGGCAGATCCACGCTTTACTCCCACCGCCTGGAGCGCAGATATTTTCCTGCAGCTGATTCCCGGTTCCGACATTACCCTGATCAACGCCATGATGCATGTGATCATCGAAGAGGGGCTGCAGAACCAGGAATTCATCAATAACCGCACAACGGGCTTCGAACAGCTGAAGGACAACGTGCGCGACTATTCAGCCGAACGCGCCGAAGAGATGACCTGCGTGCCCGCAGAGCTGATCCGGCAGGCTGCCCGGGCCTATGCCAGCGCACAGGCTTCAACCATCATTTACTGCATGGGAGTCACCCAGCACACCTGCGGCACCGAGACAGTGATCGACTGTGCCAACCTGGCCATGTTATGCGGGCATCTGGGGCGTCCGGGAACTGGTGTGAATCCACTGCGAGGACAGGACAATGTCCAGGGCGCTTGCGACATGGGTGCGCTGGTGAATGTCTATCCGGGCTACCAGACTGTTACGGATCCTGCCATCAGGAACAAGTTTGCCTCCAATTGGGGGCTACCAGCGGAATCGCTTTCGACTGAAGTCGGGCTGACGCTGGTGGAGATGGCGCATGCAGCGCACCGCGGCGAGTTGAAAGCCATGCTGATTATGGGCGAAAATCCTGCGGTTGGGGATCCAAACCTCAACCATGTTTGGGAAAGCCTGCAAAATTTGGATTTCATGGCAATCATCGAGCTTTTCATGTCTGAGACCGCACAGCTGGCAGACATCGTCCTGCCTGCAGCGTCATTCGCAGAAAAACGCGGCACGAAGACGACCACGGATCGCCGCGTCCAATGGTTCGAACAGGCCATCTCCCCGATTGCCGAAGCTCGACCCGATTGGCAAATCATCTGCGAGCTGGCAGAACGCCTTGGTCTCGGATATGCCTTCCGCTATCAAAGCATCGAAGAAATCATGCTCGAGATGAACAGGCTCACTCCGAGCTACTCAGGGATCACCCCCGAGCGCCTGAAGGAAACCACAGGAGGTATTCCCTGGCCCTGTCCTTCTATAGATCATCCTGGAACGCCAATTCTTTACACCGAAAAATTTAGTAAACCAGATGGTCTGGGAGTTTTCACACCAGTGGAGTTTAAACTGCCTGCCGAGGAGACTTCTCCTGAATACCCCCTGGTCCTTACGACAGGTAGAGTGGTGATGCATTTTAACTCGGGAGCAATGACCCGCCGGTCTCCGGCATTATCCTCGCGTGAACCCGAGCTGTTCGTACAAATTCACCCGGCGACAGCCCATAGATACGCCGTACAGGATGGAGAAAAAGCTATCGTTCGCACCCGCCGGGGTGAAGCCCAGGCAAAAGTGCGCGTGACTCGCCGGATCGGCGAAGGAGTGGCATTCATGCCGTTCCACTTCCCTGACACCAATATTCTGACCACAGATGCACTGGATCCCAGGGCAAAAATTCCCGAATACAAGGTGGCTGCCTGCCTGATATCGCCTGCCCAGGGTAAGGAAGGAGAGCAGCCACAATGACCAGGGTAATCTACATGGATCTCAACCGGTGCATTTTCTGCCGGGCCTGTGAAGTAGCCTGCGAAAAAGAACACAACGGCATTTCAAACATGTTTGTCCAGCTGGTCGATGAACGCTATGCCGTACCGATGAACTGCCGCCACTGCGAGACAAGCCCCTGCACACTGGTGTGCCCGACCCAGGCCGTGCACCGGGAAGGTCCCGATGCAGTAATCGTCGACACAATGGTCTGCATCGGCTGTAAGCTTTGCAACCTGGCCTGTCCCTTCGGCATGATCTGGCCTGACACCTTCAACAAAGTCGCTAGAAAATGCGACCTGTGTATTCACCGGCGCGAGGCTGGTCTGGATCCAGCCTGCGTGGCGACCTGCTCGGCGCGCGCCCTGGCTTTTGGGGAGCTGGATGATTTTCTGGTTGATATTCGCAAAACAAGCGGAGTGACAATCATCCACAGTGCAGGAGGAGACAGTGGAACGCTGATCACTTTACCTGGAAATGGGAGAGATCCAAAAACTGTACATTCTATCAGCTCAGATTAGGGAGTGAACGCATGAATCAAGAGAGCATCGCAGAGCGATTGGTATCAGAATTAGCCGGTAAGGTCCGGATCGAAGCCACACAGCCCGGGATTATACGCGCGGATGTGGAACCCCAGCACCTGTTGGATGTAGTAGAGCATCTACGAGATCACTACGCAGCGCGTTTTGTAACTTCAGCAGGGATGGATAAGCGTGAAATTACCGGCTCTTACGAGGTTGCAAATATATTTGGGCTGGACGAGGAGAAAATCTTCCTGGTCCTGCAAACCGCAGTTGATGCCGGCTGCCCTGAAATCCCATCTTTTACACCACTGATTCCAGGAGCAAATTGGGCTGAACGAGAAGTCAGGGATATGCTGGGCATTGTACCCACCGGTCATCCGGACCCGCGCCGGCTGATCCTGCCGGATGACTGGCCCGAAGGCGTCCATCCGCTGCGCAAGGATTTCCGCTTCGATGAAAAACCACCGGCCAATCCCGGTGCCCGCCCCGACCTCCACCTGCCACCTGAGGGAAGCTCCATGCTGCCCATTGGCCCCTTCTTCCCAACCCTCGAAGAACCGACTTTTCTCAATTTGTTCGTGGAGGGCGAGAAGATCGTGGGCATGGATTACCGGGGCTTTTTCAACCACCGGGGAGTCGAAAAATTAGCCGACGCAGTGCTCACATACAACCAGGTGCCTTTCCTGGCGGAACGCATTTGCGGCATATGAGGGTGCGTACACAGTACGTGTTACTGTCAAGCCATTGAAATAGCCGCAGAAATTGAAATCCCCGAGCGGGCGCGTTATATCCGGACCTTCTTACTGGAGCTGGAACGCATCCACAGCCACCTGCTGTGGATCGGCCTGGCCTGCCATTTCATCGGTTTCGATACCCTGTTCATGCAGGCCTGGCGCATTCGCGAGCCTGTGATGTGGTTGAGTGAATACATCACCGGAAACCGAAAAACTTACGGTATGAATTTGATCGGTGGTGTATCGCGTGATCTCTCCGAGGATGCAGTCAGCCGGATCAGGCCGGTAATCGATAAAGTCGAAAAAGAAACCAGTGCTGTAATTGATGCGATCCTGGAGGATGGTTCATTAAAAGCGCGCTTAATTGGTGCAGGGATACTGACAAATGAGGATGCACGTGCGCTATGTGCAGTTGGACCGACGGCGCGCGGCTCTGGTGTAGCTATCGATGCCAGGATCGACCACCCTTACGCCGCCTATGATGAGCTGGACTTCGATATCTGCGTCGAAGAAGGATGCGACATCTGGGCCAGGACTCTGGTCCGCGCCCGAGAAGTCCTGGAAGCGATCAAAATTACCCGTCAAATCATAGACCGTTTACCCGGTGGTCCGGTTATGGCGGAGGTGAAGTCGATCCCGGTGGGGAGAGTGGGCAGCACGTCGGTGGAAGCGCCGCGCGGCGAAGTACACCACTATGTGCTCACGGGTGAAGGTCAGCGACCTTTTCGCTGGCGGGTGCGGGCGCCGAGTTATAACAACTTGCAGACCATCCCTTCTCTGTTGGAAAATATGTCCATTGCCGATGCCCCGATCAGTGTCGGAAGTGTTGATCCTTGTTTCTCCTGCACGGAAAGGGTCACTGTCATCGACAAGCAGACTGGGAAATTGCAGATCTATACCCAGGACGAGCTTCTCAAGCAGTTTAATCAGCGGTGGTGATCAAATATGTTCAAACACCTGGTCAGTGAATTAAAAGAGACGTTGATTTGCCTAAAAGCAGGACAGGTCACCCTGGGTTATCCCTTCGTGCCTCACTCTCCTGAAGGTGAATTCAGGGGACTGGTCCGGCTGGACATGGAGAAATGCATCGGTTGCGGAGCGTGTGCCAATGCCTGCCCACCCCGCCTGATCACCCTGGAAGATACTGACGGCTACCGGCGATTGGATTTCAACCTGACCCGCTGTACATATTGTGCTCGCTGCCGGGACGTTTGTCCCCAGCAGGCGATCACCCTGACCGGACAGTTCGAGACCGCCACACCCGATCTATCTGACCTGCACATAGTCATTCAGCTCAAGCTGATCCACTGCCGGCGATGCGGTAAGGTGGTGGGCACCAGGCGGGCGGCCCTGCGCGTTAAAAACGAATTAGCCCAGAAACTCGAGATCGACCCGGACGAAATTGAATGGCTGAACCTGTGTCTGGACTGCAAACGCCTGACAGCCCTTGAGCGTCCCGGGCTGAGCAAGGAAGTAAGCGTATGACTAACCGAATATTAAACTGGTGTTTCAAAAAATCGATCTGGGTTTATCACGTCAATACTGGATCGTGCAATGGGTGCGACATCGAGATCCTGGACGTGCTCAGCCCATACTATGATGTCGAACGCTTCGGTATTCGGCTGGTGCACACACCACGCCATGCCGATGCGCTTTTAGTCGCCGGACCGGTTACGCGCCAGGTGCGCGAGCGTGTCCTGCGACTGTATGATGCGGTGCCTGATCCGAAGCTGGTCATCGGTGTCGGTTCCTGCACATCTGGGGGAGGCATCTGGCATGACTCGTATGCCACCTGTGGGGGACTGGGGAATGTCTTACCGGTGAACATCTATATCCCAGGCTGCCCGCCGCGACCGGAGGCCATCCTGTATGGAGTTGCCCAGGCGCTGGGAATCGTACCGAAGCAAGTGGAAGCCCAGGCTTATATCGAGGAATGAGGGATAGTCATGGACGCACGACAACTTCTGCTTGGCACATTCTACACCCTGGTATTTCCCGGCTTTCTATTCACTGCGACGGTTGGTTTGTTTCTGACCTGGGTCGATCGAAAAGTAACTGCCATCGTCCAAAGCCGAAAAGGTCCACCGTGGTACCAGCCTTATGCAGACATCGGAAAACTGCTCGCCAAACGAATGCTGATACCCCACGGCAGTAAAGCTTTCGGTTTCCTGATTGCGCCGCTGCTGGCTGTCACCGGAGCGACTCTCTCAGCTGTGATTGTCTTGCTGGCGGTACTCAATCCTGAGAGCGGTTTCCTGGGGGACCTGATCGTTCTGATCTATCTTTCTGCGCTGCCTTCAATCGCCCTGGTAATTGGAGGAGCAGCATCCCGCAGCCCATTTGGAGCGATCGGTGCCGGGCGCGAGATGAATATGATATTGAGCTATGAAGCGGGATTCTTGCTCTCGATGATTACCGTGATGATTAAGACGCAATCAATATTATTCAGCGATATCATCGCCTACCAGAACACCAATGGAGCTATGGTTTTCAGCCTTTCGGGTTTGATCGCCTTTGTGGTTGCCATGTTCGCCATGCAGGCAAAATTAGGCTTTCTGCCGTTCGATATTGCTGAAGCCGAAAGCGAATTGATCGGAGGACCGCTGGCAGAATACTCAGGCAGCGGGTTGGCACTCTTCAGACTGTCCAGGGCGATGACTTTTGTCAGCATTCCGGCCTGGCTGGCCTTGATGTTCCTGGGAGGCATTGAGCAGACACCGCTTTCTCTGTTGGGTTTCCTGCTGAAATTCCTGGCAATCCTGACGGTCTGCATCCTGGTCAAGATCACGCATGCCCGGCTTAAATTAGACCAGGCTTTGCGCCTGTTCTGGGGCAAGATCATGATCGCCTCCCTGGCAGCGATAATCCTGGCTTTGATCGGCTTGTAAACGAGGATCGATATGCTGGCAATTACCACTTTCAGTCTTCCCATCATCGGCTCATTCCTCACGCTGGCAGCGGGCAGGTTTTCTCAACGTCTCAGAAACAGCCTGGCTGTCTTGATTATGCTGCTAACTTTTACCTGTACGCTGTTTTTAATTCCGCAAGCCAGCACCAGCCAGACGCTCGAATTAGGCTCACTATCCCTGCCCGGCCTGAACCTGAGTTTTGTTGTCGATGGCTTGGGCGTGTACGTAGCTGCCACTTCTTCATTCATCGGCTTACTCATCCTGTTATTTTCGCTGACCTATATGAAAAGCTACGAACACCAGGGAGAATACTACTTCCTGGTAGTGCTTTTCCTGGGAGCGATGATGGGCCTGGTGTTTTCCGCCAACCTGCTGGTCATGTATATTTTTTGGGAAATTACTGCAATCTGTTCCTGGCGGCTGATCGGGTTCTACCGGAAAAGCCAGCACCTGAAGAACGCCGATACCGCGATGTTAATCACAGTGTTCGGTTCCTTCCTCATGCTGGTAGGAATTGAAATGGTCTGGCATGAGACCGGCACGCTGGACCTGAACGCCCTGCACGGCCAGCAGGTCAGCTCCTGGGCACTGGGGTTCCTGCTGGTAGGCATGCTGGCAAAATCAGCCCAGGTGCCCATGCAAATCTGGCTTCCAGCAGCTGGTGTGGCGCCGTCAACCGTCACCGCATTGCTGCACGCCGCGGTGCTGGTGGTGATCGGCGTTTTTGCTTTTGCACGGGTCCTGGTTGGAGGGATAGGCCTGCCGGAAGCGTGGCAATTTCCAGCCCTCGTGATCGCCTTGTTGACGATCCTTGTTACGGGATCAGCAGCGCTACTGGACTTTGATGCGAAAAGAATCCTGGCTTATTCCACTATCGCCCAGTTAGGATACATCCTGTTGGGGCTGGCTACACTGACCTCGATTGGTGTGGCAGGGGCTCTGATTTTCCTGCTTGCACACTCCCTGGCTAAAGCCGGGTTGTTCCTGTGCATTGGGATCGTCGAGCAGCATACCCACACCCGCGACATCCGTGAGCTGGGCGGCTTGATACGTCAGATGCCCATGACTGCCATCGCCTTTATTCTGTGCAGCCTGACGATCATCGGCTTCCCTCCTACTCTGGGCTTTTTTGGCAAACTGATGATCTTGATGGGTACTTTGCAGACCGGCTATTCCCTGGTAGTTGTCCTGGCGGTTTTTGGCGCGCTCCTCACCCTGTTATATATGGTGAGGCTGTTTACCGGGGTATTTCTGGGTGAGGAACGCTGGGTTCAGCTGCAAGAATCCAGATCCATCATGACAGTGGTGGTGATGGTTTTCGCCGTCCTGTCTGTGATTGCGGGTTTTCTCGTTTCACCACTGATGACTGCGGTCAACGGCATCATGACGCAACTCTTGAGGTAATCAATGAATAGCATCCTCCTGATACCCATCCTTCTGCCAACACTGGCTGGACTGCTGTGTTTATTTATCCCAAGAAGGGTTAAATACATTCACGAATTCCTTGCGCTGGTAGGGACAATTCTCAGCCTGGGGGTAAGTGCGGTCATATTCATGCAGGAGGACCTGCGCTTTACTGTTCCCTGGTTTTCCCTAGGAACGGATTTTGTGGTCCAGTTCGACCTGCTGGCAGGGGAATTTGGATCTTTTATCTTGCTGGGGGCCTGCACTTTTGCTGCTCTCATTACAATTTATTCCCTGAAATATATGGAGGGTAGACCGCGCCTGCCGGAATATTACGGGTACTTGCTGCTGACACTGGCGATGTCTGCTGGTGCTGCACTGGCTAACCACCTGCTTGTTTTTCTTTTCTTCTGGGATTTGCTCGCACTTTTCTTATACGCCCTGATCACGCACGGAGGGAAAGAGGCAATTCCAGGCGCGAACAAGACACTGCTTATGATCGGTGGAGCCGACCTGGCAATGCTGCTTGGGATTATCTTGCTCTGGCAAGCGGGCGGCAGCCTGACAATGAGCGAGCTGGCACAGGCACCTCTGGTTCTGACCAGTTGGCCGACGATAGCGGCCTATTTCCTGATATTGGCCGGGGCGATGGCCAAAGCGGGCGCCATACCCCTGCATTCCTGGATCCCTGCTATCGCTTCCACGACTCCCATGCCGGTGATGGCTTATCTCCCCGCTTCACTGGATAAATTACTAGGAATCTACCTGCTGGCGAACATTTCGTTATTCTGGTTCGTCCTGTCACCCGCCGTCGGATTGGTCCTGATGATAATCGGAGCGATTACCATCATGGCTGCGGTGTTGATGGCTCTGATTCAGCATGATTACCGCAAAATGCTTTCATTCCACGCTGTTTCCCAGGTAGGTTACATGGTATTAGGAATCGGCACCGGCACTCCGGTGGGTGTGATCGGGGGCCTGTTCCACATGCTCAACCACGCCATTTATAAATCATGTCTTTTCCTGTGTGCAGGTGCTGTAAAACGCCAGACCGGTCGCACCAAATTCGAAGAATTAGGCGGGTTAGCCAGCGCCATGCCCTGGACATTCATCATCAGCCTGGTGGCTGCCCTGGCAATTTCCGGAGTACCGCCGATGAACGGGTTCGTATCGAAATGGCTGATTTACCAGGGACTGCTGGATCGCGGTGGAAACCTGTTCCCGCTTTTCATCCTGGCAGCGATGTTCGGTTCCGCATTAACCCTGGCTTCATTTATGAAATTGACATATTCGATTTTCTGGGGCGACCGGCCGAAAGACCTGCCGGATGTTGCTGAAGCGCCGGCATCCATGCGCCTGCCGATGATCGTACTGGCAGGACTGTGCGTGGTGTTCGGGGTATTCTACAGCTGGCCGCTCACAACTTTCATCACCCCTATCCTGGGCGAAAGCGGGATCAATATCGCTATCCCAGGAATCTGGCAATCCGGGCTTGCGACGCTGTTGATCATCCTCAGCCTGGCATCAGGATTGATCTTCTATCTTGGTGGGCGGAGCAAGAATGCCGTAGAGACGGATGTCTTCCTGGGTGGTGAAGCGATCGATCCCGAAGTATACCGGGTGGCAGGTACCCAGTTCTACGGCCCGATCAAACAATTCGGCGGATTAAAGCAGCTCTATGAACGGGCAGAAAGGGGAGTCTTCGACCTGTACGTGCGAGGCTCCCAGGCTATCGCCTGGACCGCCAGGGTCGTCACGAAGTATATCGACCAGGCATTGAATGACCTGTACCGTGAAGTCATCCCCAGCGTATTGGCAGTCGCCGGTCAGTTTGTTCAAATGCTGAACGCCCGTAATATACTCACATTGGTCATGTGGATAGTTTTCGCGGCAGGATTTGCACTGCTGTTAATCGTGCCTGGAAATGCAGTCCTGTTGAATTTGACCCGCATAATTGCATTGGCAGGGATTTTTGCGTGGGGCTTGCTGGCGCTGGTGGAAGGCAACCTGCGCAGGCTGCTGTTCTTTGCGGTTACCAGCCAGGCAGGTTTCGTCCTCCTGGGCGCTACATTTTCCTGGCAGACCGCTCTCTTCCATCTACTCAGCAGCACGGTAGCTTTCCTGGCACTTTTCCTGTGCTGCGGGTCGATCGGCAACAAGCTGAACACCAACTCGATCGAGGAAATGGACGGGCTTTCAAAGCGCATGCCCGGTCAGGCGATCGTTTTCCTGCTGGCTGGTCTGTGGCTTTCGGGGCTGCCACCCTTTGGCAATTTCTTCAGTAAATACATGTTGGGACTCGAAGCCGGTGAGGCCTCGATGACTTACTCGATCCTGATCGCCGCAGCTGCCATCCTGACACTGGGTTATTTCCTGAGGCCGTTGAGGATATTCTTGCATGGAGAAGGTTAGCTAACCCGGTGGATTTCTGGCAGACGATCGAGGATCGACTGAGGGGGAAAAAAGTCTTGATCCTGGGCATTGGCAACAAAATGCGGGGGGATGATGGAGCCGGTTCGGAGCTGGCTGCGCGGCTGGCTGGCAGACTGAACGCTACCGTTATTGATGCCGAAGAAGTCCCCGAGAACTACCTCGGTCCGGTGATAACGGACAATCCTGAAACACTCTTGATCCTGGACGCGGCCAGCGTGGATGCCGCACCAGGAAGCCTGGCGATTATCGAGATGGATAACATCGCCAGCTCCGGCCTGTCTACGCACAGCGCCAGCCTGAACCTGTTTCTACTGGTTCTCCAATCCGAGATCCAGCCAGATACCTTTGTCCTCGGAATCCAGCCAAAGGCAATAGAATTCGGCACGCCGATAAGCGACCCTGTCAGGAAATCCCTTGGAACGATTGAACAGGCGCTTCTGAATATCCTTCCCAAAGCATAAAATTCACTGTGTAAGTTTTCCAAATTATTATCTGGGAAATGACCTTAGCTGCTCAACTGCGCTCTGGATCAATCGTCATACATGCTTTACAAACATAAAGAGGCAGATATAATTAATATGCTTTAGAAAAACAAATCGGGGAGGAGGGTATGAGATTACGTATCTTTCCATTTTTGATGTGGCTCTACTCTTTCAATACCCGAAGACTGGTTGGACAATGTCCATCTGCCATCTCACCAGCCGGCACCAATAAACAGCTGTTCGAAATACAAGCCTATCACCCATCGTTGCCTGCAACCAGCATCTAAACTGATACCCAATTAAAACCCATTACGGAGGTGCCATATGAATACCGGGTACATGGGTCAAATCTTGCGAGTTAATCTCACCTCAGGCCGGATCTCCCAGGAACAAATCCCACTGGACTGGCCCAGGAAATACCTCGGAGGAGCGGGACTGGCTACACGTTACCTGATCTCAGAAGTGCCGCCAGGCATCGACCCGCTCGGAGAGGACAACCGGTTGATCTTCATGACCGGGCCTCTCACGGGGACAGCTTCAGCCAGCGCCAGCCGTTATTCGGTGGTAGCAAAGTCGCCGCAAACTGGTATATTGGGCCTGGCGAACTCGGGGGGCACGTTTGGTCCAGCCATGAAATTCAGCGGATTCGACGGCTTTATTTTTGAGGGTATTTCACCTTCGCCGGTGTATCTTCGAATTCTGAATGGGAAAGCGGAATTAATAGATGCCAGCTCGCTATGGGGGAAAGAAGTACCTGAGACAGAGGAGCTGATCAAAGAAGAAACTGGGCAGTCCATTACAGTCGCTTGCATCGGTCCAGCAGGAGAGAATCTGGTCCGTTATGCATCCATCATGAATAATAAGCATCGTGCTGCCGGCCGTTGTGGACTGGGCGCAGTTATGGGATCGAAACGGTTGAAAGCAATTGCCTGTGCCGGAAGGAAGTCCATCGGATTATCGGATGCATCAGGATTCAATGAGGTGGTCAGGCGGCAAAGGGAATACATGGATGAGTCGATGCTCAAGATCGGTTTCGACACTTTCGGAACCAATATGCTGGCTGACATGGTGAATGTGCGTGGAGGCTACCCGACCAGGAACTGGCAGACGGGCGTCTTCGAAGGTATCGACGAAGTCAATGCTGAAGCTATGACTGACAAGATCCTAGTGGAAGGAGTGCGTTGTTTCTCTTGCCCGGTGGCATGTGGAAGAGGTACGGAAATCCGGGAAGGGAAATGGGCTGGCAAGAGCGGTGAGGGGCCGGAGTATGAGACCACCGACACATTTGGAGCAATGTGCGGCATCAGCGATCTGAATGCCATCACCATGGCCAATTACCGTTGTAATGAGCTAGGTTTGGATACGATCAGCGCTGGTTCAACCATTGCCTTTTCCCTGGAGTGTTTCCAGCGCGGTATCTTAAGTGAAGGCGAAACGGGTGGGCGAGCGTTCGATTTCGGCGATGGCGACCTGGTAGTTGAACTGGTTGATCTGATCGCCAGAAGGGAGGGGATTGGTAACCTTCTAGCTGAAGGCAGCCTGGAGATGGCCCGGCGATTAGGGATGGGCAGTGAGCATTTTGCGATGCAGGTGAAAGGATTGGAGCTGCCAGCTTATGATCCGCGCGCGGCCAAGATCACCGGTTTGGGTTATGTCACCGCCAATCGGGGCGGCGACCATATGACAGGGTATATCCAGGGACCAACCTTCATCGATGTACCTTTCCTGATCGTCGATGAAAGCTCGATCCGCGACCCATTTATTGCCAATCCGCAGGAGGTCCAAATTCTGGTAGATATGGAAAATGCACTGACTGTTCTCGATGCAGTTGGAGGCTGTAAATTCATGGGGGTTTTGCTCACTGCAGATGAAATCGTCGACCTGATCGCTTCAGCAACCGGCTGGGATTTCAACGTGGCTGAGTTTCGGAGATGCGGCGAGCGAATCTACAATCTAGAGCGAGCCTACTGCGCCCGTGAGGGCCTCGATCGCACCTGGGATGTGCTGCCCAAACGGCTGATGGAGGATCCACTTCCTGAAGGACCCGCGCAAGGTATGGTAATTGATTGGGAAACGATGGAGATGATGAAAGACGCCTATTACCGGAGCCGTGGCTGGGACCTGACCACTGGCGTCCCAACGCAGGAGAAACTGGTTGAGCTTGAACTCGATGATGTTGCGGCTTTTCTCTGGAAAACCTAGAGACTCAACCAGATCAACTGGAGGAATTGGAGAGTGCTATGGATCTCCACGATAAACCCTGGTTAAAAAATTATAAGCTGGGACCCTATTCCTTAGCTCCTTCCCTGTTTCCGTATCCAGAAGTGCCTCTCTTTCATATACTTGATGAAAGCGCAAAACTATACCCGACTCAGACTGCGATCTTGTACCAGGGAAGGTCGCTCAAATATTTTCAGCTGAAATCACAGGTCGATCACCTGGCGGGTGCATTGGCAAAGTTGGGTATCAGGAAAGGCGATCGCTGTTGCATCTTCCTGCCAAACTGTATGGAGTTTCCTCTGGTTTATTGGGCAGTGATAAAAGCTGGTGCTGTGGTTGTACCGACCAGCATCCTGCGCACTGAACAGGGCCTACTGTATGAGGCTGGCAGCTCCGATAGCCGCATTATTATCTGCAGCGAAAGGCATCTCGAGCTCGCCCTGGCGGTGAAAGCGCAAAGCCAGATTGAATGGATCGTGGTGACTTCAGATGAAGGCTACGATATCGCAGAAATTTCAACGAATTTACCTGAAGGTGCTTTCGAGCTGAGGGATTTACTTGCGAAGGAAAAAATGCAGCCTCCAGAATTAAATATTGATCCCAGGGAAGACTTATGTGAGCTGGCATTCACCGGGGGTGCGACAGGAATTCCGAAAGGCGTAATGCTGACCCACTACAACCGCCTTTGTGGAAGCCTGCAGGTTGTCCCCTGGTTCATTAAGCCGTTACTGCGTGGGATTTCTGGAAAAGCTTCAGTCGTGGTCGCAATCCCGATCTTCCACGCCTACGGCAACTTTATCCAGGTTTCTGCCGTACAGCTGGGGCTGCGCATGTTAATCTTGCCTGACCCACGCGATACTCAAGCGTTATTTGAATGCCTGCAGGAGCACCGGCCATTCCTCGTTCCAGGAGTGCCAACGCAATTCATGCGACTGGCAGAGGCAGGATTGCGCCGGTCTAATGCCATGCTGTTCAGCGGCGCTGCCCCCCTGCCCCAGGAGGTTGCACAGGTGATCAAGCAGAAGACCGGCATGTCAGTCTCCGAAGGATACGGCCTGACAGAAACCTCATCTTCCTCACATATAAATTTGTCAGCGTTCTCACGCATTCTGGGTTTCATGTCAAAAGAAAAAACAGGCATCGGTGTCCCATGCCCCGATACGGAATGCCGGTTGGTCGATCCAGAAACCGGAATCGACTCGTCGAATGGAACACCTGGAGAGTTATGGCTGCGCGGGCCACAGATCATGGCTGGCTACTGGCCTGAGAAGGGCTCGGGACTGACTACTGACGGATGGCTTAAAACCGGTGATATCGCAGTCATGGATGAGGATGGTTATTTTCAAATTGTTGACCGGATAAAAGATATGGTGAACGTCTCTGGCATGAAGGTCTACACCACTCAGGTCGATGAAGTGCTCTTCCACCACCCGGCGGTAAGCATGGCGGCTGCATTCGGTGTGCCTGATCCAGAAATTCCCGGAAGTGAAAGAGTTATGGCTGTGATCCAGCTGAAATCTGATATGCAGGGAAAAATCAGCGAGCAAGATTTTAGAGATTATTGCAGGGAACATCTCCCGCCCTATGCGGTGCCGATAAACATCGAATTCCGCTCAGAGATGCCTCTGACTGTCACGGAGAAAGTCTTTAAAAAAGCACTTCGCGATGAAATACTGAACCGGATGAAAACCAAAAACCCATAAATTGCTGCAGCAGAAAATAATCAGGAGGATAAAGAAATGGCAACCCATATTTACCCCTCACCGGCGTGGTTGGAAGAGAGTGCAATTACCTACCGATCCACACCAAAGTTCGAAAACGCGCTCAAAAAAATCACCACGCGCATCTTTATGCGCATCAAATCGGAGCCGTCCTGGGGAATCGCCGGAGATATGATTTTCGGTGCTGAAGTCGAAAATGGCGTTCTGCTTGAGTTAGGTTTCGTACCAGAGACAGAAGCAAAAGCTAAGGCTGAATTCATCCTGACTGCAACACCACAAGAATGGAAGAGGATATTAACCAAAGACAGCAAGTTCATCACGGATTTTATGCTGGGTAAAATCCAGCTGGAGCAGGGTAATAAAGTCACATTGCTTAAGATTGTTCCGCGAGCAGACACTTTTGTCGAAAGCTTAACTCAAGTCGAATTGAAATTTCCGGATGATCTGACTGCTGAAGAGCTGGAGGTATTTTGCGACGAGCTGGCAAGGATCAGGTTGGAAAAAGGGATTTGAGGCACTTTTTAATAAAACTTGAACTTGAATCCATATTCTGATATATTTCATCTGAATTTTACAAAATCCACAAATTTGAAAAAGACGGGTTCATGGCGCGCACCATATGCTAGAAGTCCGACTGCTGGGCCAGTTTCACGTTCGACTCGATGATGAGGAAATCGAGATATCCTCCCAGGCTGCCCGGGCGTTGATGGCATACCTGGTGATTTACGATTCGAGAAAGCATTTGATTGATACCCTGGTCGGATTGTTTTGGGCAGATTCTTCCCTCGATATTGGCCGCAAATACCTGAGAAACGCCATCTCTATATTGCAGGATGTGCTTGGAACGGATCCGCTGACTGGCACAGACTACATCTCGGCAGATCGGACCGGTGTGTGGATCAACCCGAAAACTGAAATCAATACCGATGTTAAGACGATCCTGAAACCTCTCGCCGGCTCTCCGACCATCCAGGTTTTGAGCGAGGAATTGAGCTATTACGGAGGAAATCTTCTACCTGGTTTTTCAGAAGATTGGGTTTTACTGGAGCGAGAGAAGTTGAAAGCTGCTTTCAACCGGAAAATTGAGCTCCTTCTGGATCTGCTGGTAATTGAAAAACGCTGGAACGAGGTGATTGAATGGGCAGAACGCTGGATCGCAATTGAGGAAACCCCCGAGGCTGCTTTTAGAGCTATTATGATCGCCCATGCCTCCCAGGGTCAGGGATTTTTAGTCGATGAAGATTACAAACGTTGTGAAAAGGCCCTGCTAAATAAATCAGGCATTCCACCATCTGAACTTACTTCCCGTACATACCGTCAATTGACCTTGCATAATAAATCCGAGGAAAACAACTGGGAAAGGCCAGGCACAGGAGAACCAGGAATATTGTTATCCACTCCTGGTAGCGTCCCGATGCGCACAGATTTGAAAGACAAATACTCAACTGAAGGCACCCACATTCCTTTGGATACGCTGGTCAATGGCAGATACCGTCTCGATCGGGAGCTTGGCAGCGGATTTATGGGCGTGGTTTACCAGGCATTCGACACCAGGTTGGGGCGAAATGTGGCCATTAAAATGCTCAAGAAAGAGCACCTGGGAGTCGACGGGTATTTTCGCTTGATCCAGGAAGCACAGACGATCGCAAAAATCAACCACCCGAACATC
>Ga0105100_10000515_pt1 | contig 22696 bp, 17 predicted proteins | sample PPLLak12cMay2015_2_FD_87033 | JGI IMG/M metagenome (GOLD analysis project Ga0105100, IMG submission 87033) | Freshwater sediment microbial communities from Prairie Pothole Lake near Jamestown, North Dakota, USA - PPLs Lake P8 Core (1) Depth... | ecosystem: Environmental > Aquatic > Freshwater >...
CGACATACGGCGCATCGAACTCCGCCAAGCGCGCCAGGATCTCCTGCAGCTGTTCGTCCAGCACATGCAGCAGGCGCTCGACCGCCGGGCGCTCGTCATGCAGCGCGTAGAACAACGGGGCCTCACCCAGGTACTCCAGCAACACCTGCTGGAACGGAATCCGGTGAAGGAGTGGAACGACGTAGCCGTCTGCGCCAATGGCAGCCTGCTCGGCCGTCACGCGCTCATAGCCCGGCACAAACTCCGCATGCTCAACAATCCAGCCGGCCGTGAGGTAATCCGCCGGCTCCTTGATCAGATGCTCCTTCAAGTAGGGGGACGTGCCGTTGGCGACCCCCTCGGCGAGCAATTCCTGTCGCAACCGCAGTCTGCCCACCGGCGTCCGCAGCTCGGTCTCGGTCACACCCGGCCGGTCCGGGGGGACCAGATCCCACATGCCCGGAAACTCGAGGATGACTGGATCCGATTGGCGCGCAGAGGCTTCTCCGTTGAAAGTGGAGACGACTTCCACGCCGCGCAGCCGCAGGGCATACGGGACCACGAACCGCTGCTGGCCCATCCCCACCGCGCGATGGACCTCGCTGAGCGAGAGCCCTTCGAAGCGCTCGGGCAAGGTTCTTGCCCGCAGGTGGGTGGCATACCAGGCTTCCAGACGATCGAGGAAAGGCGGACGGTCGGGACGCCGTCCGTCGAGCACAGCCAGCAGGCGCTGGCGGATCGACATGCGGGGAGCAGGTGTGATCACAGCGCCTTTCAGCCGGCGTTGCCCGCCTGACTTGCTGGCGGGCTACTTGACCGCCCCGCCGATCAGGCCACGAATGAAGTAGCGCTGGCCAAACAGGTAGAGCACCACGATCGGGATCGTCGCCACCAACAGTCCGGCCATCGTCGCCGGGATGTCGACATAGATCCGCGAGCGCATCGAGGCAATGCCGACCATCAGGGTCTTCATCTCGTCGCGCTGCAGGAAGATCAATGCGATCAGCAGTTCATTCCAGACCCATAGGGAGTTGACCACGGTCAGGGTGATCACCGCCGGCGCCGACAACGGCATCAGGATCCGGATGAAGACTCCGAAGCTCGAGCAGCCATCGATGCGCGCCGCCTCCACGATCTCCCGCGGGATGGTCTGAAAGAAGTTGGTCATCATATAGACCGAGAAGGGCAGCAGCAGACCAATGTAGATCAAGATCACGCCCTGGTAGGTGTTGACCAGCCCCAAGCGCACCATGGTCACGAACAGCGGGACCACCATGACGACCGGTGGGACGACCATCAGCGACAGCATCAGGTTGAACAGCGTGCGCTTGCCGGGGAATTGCATCCGGGCAAAGGCATATGCCGCCAGACAGGCGATCAATAGGGAGAGCGCCACCGCGCCCACGGTGAGGATGGCGCTGTTGGCGAACCGGATAAGGAATTTCTCGCCGGCGAAGGCCGTCAGAAAATTGTCAAGGATCGGATGAGGCGGCAGGTTGAACTTGTTCTCCAGGTAATCCGCCTTGCTCTTCAGCGACGACACCAGCATGAAGTACAGCGGGAACAAGGACAGCACGGTGAAGAAGATCACGACCAGCTGCCGGAGCAGGCTGCCCGAGAGATCCTGCGCCCGCCGCCGCGCCCCCCTCATGACGCCAGCCCCAGGTCGCTGCGCTCGCGCAGCCGCAGCTCCAGGAAGATGAAGACCCCTGTCACCAGCAGCAGCAGAACGGAAACCGCCGCCGCCAAGTTCATCTGGTTGTAGCGGAAGCCCATCAGGTAGACATACAGCTCCGTGACCATCGTGGCGTTCCCCGGCCCGCCCGAAGTCATGACGAACACATAGCCGAAGACCCACGACAACACGGTGATAATCGAGATGACCGTGAAGAATTCGATCACCGTGGCGAGCTGCGGGACGGTCACATGCCGCTGCAGCTGCCACCAGTTGGCGCCGTCGACGCGCGCGGCGTCGAACAGTTCCTCCTCGACCGACATCAGCCGCGCCAGAAAGAGCACGACGCCAAAGCCGACCTCCTTCCAGATGATGACGAACATCACCGTGGGAAGCGCCAGGCTTGTGCTCCCCAGCCAATCCTGGGCCAGCGCCCCCGCCCCGACGGCGTTGAGGAAGTCGTTGAGCACGCCACTCAGCTGGAAGATGTAGGAGAAGACCAGCCCTACGGCGGCAATCGGCAGCAGGTAGGGCAGGAACAGCGTCATGCGATACAGACGCCAGCCCTTGATGCGCTCAAACAGGAAGACCGCCAGCACCAACGCCAACCCAACCGTCACCGGGACTGTAAGCAACAGCTTCAGGTTGTTGCTCACTGCCTGAAGGAAGACGTCGTCCCGGAAGAGCAGCTGGTAGTTTCCCAGCCCAACGAAGATCGGGACGCCCCCCTGGGGGCGCTGCAGGCTCAGGATGATCAGTCGAACGACAGGATAGCCAAAAACCGCCAGCAACATGACCAGCGCCGGCGCCAAGTACAACCATGGCTCGTGCTTGCGATACTGCATCGGCAGATATGCAGAGAGGGGAGGCGGACCCTCCCCTCTCTGCCTAGTCCGTCCCGAAGACTACTCGATCCAGTTCTCGAAGTTTGCGGCCGCGTCCGGATTCTGCTCGCGCCACTTGGCGTTGACGTCCTCGGTCAGCTGGCCGAGTTCCTCGCGCGTGGCATCCCCGGCAAAGAGCAATTGGACGCCGGCGAAATTCGCCTGCTCGTCCATCATGCTGGGGATGAAGTTCTCCAGATTGGGTCCACCGCGGGTGGTATCCCACTCATAGACCTGCTGGAGCTGCGGCTGCGTGATCAGGCTGGTATCCAGCCGGTCATCGGCCGGCAGCACGCCCGTGGCTTCGAACCAGGCATTCACCCGGTCGGGCGTGTGCATGAAGACCAGGAAGTCGGCGGCTTCTTGCGGATAGTCCGACCACGAGGTGATGCCCCAGCCCTGGGCGGTGACGATGTAGTCGTCAGCCAGCTCTCCGCTACCGTACTGCGGCGTGAGCATCAGGCCGATCTTGTCCCAGCCCATCGTCTCCGCCCATCCGGCCAGGAAGGTATCATTGCCGAAGAGCATGGCCGCCTTGCCGGTGACGAACAGGTCCTGACCCTGCTGGTAGTCCAGCGAGCCGATGTCCTCGTTCCAGCAGCCGCGGTCCTTGAGTTCCTGCAGGCGTCCCCACCACTCGGTGAACTTCGGCTCGGTGTAGGATGCCTGACCGACGGAAGCCTGCATGAAGGCCTTCTCACTGTCGTGAGGTTGGCGGGCAAGGATCGAGAACAGCCAACCGCCGAACCACCCGTCCTTCACGCCGCCGGCGATCGGGACGACGTCCACCGCGCGCAGCTTGTCGCAGGCAACGAGCAGTTCATCCCATGTAGCCGGGGGAGCGTTCGGATCCAGGCCGGCCTGGGTGAAGAGCTCGGGGTTGAAGACCACCGGGTTGCCGGACATGTACCAAGGCACTCCCCACGTCTTGCCATCGTACTGCCGTTCGAAGACGTTGAGGTAGTGGTCCCACTCGTCGGCCGGGATCAGATCATCCACCGGGATGATCGCATCGGTCCAGGCGTTCTCGATGGTCCACACCCCGCCCCAGAAGTACTGGATGTCCGGCCCTTCCTTGGCGGCCGCGGCCGACTGGAAGGCAGGGATCAGCGTGTCGGTCGACTGGAGGACGGCTTCGAAGGTGATGTTGGGGTTGGCCTCGGTGTACAGGGCCATGGTCTCGTTCAGCCAGGCCTCGGCACCGGGCGCTTCCTGTTCGCCCCACCACCAGATGGTCAGTTTGATCGGTTCGGCCTCAGCTGGCGCTTCGGCAGGTGCCTCGGCAGGCGCCTCGGCCGGCGCCTCGGCCGGCACTTCCGTCGCCGGAGCGGCGCAGGCTGGGATGAGTAGCGCTAGAAGGGCCAGAAGCGAAAGCACTCGTATGGTCGAACGCATGGACAATTCTCCTCTCAACTCCGCCTATCACGGGTGCGGTCTCGGGGTTCAGCTGGGTGACATTCGCTGGCGCCGGGCACCTCCTTGATCGAAGCTGCAAGCTCCTGGCTGAGCGGCTGACTGCCGCCACCCAACGCAGCCTGCGCCTGCAACCTGTCGGCCATGTGACCGGGAAGGAGACATGGCACGCTACCCATTTGCCTGCCCTGGGCACGATCGCACCGCTACCCAGACTCCACAGAAAGAGCGCGACGCTCCCGCATTGTCAAGGACGGGGCCGACCTGTAAACGTTTCCATCATTCTAGCATGGGGTTGGGCGGCATGTCAAGCACCCCCGCTTCCGCCGGGCCTCCGCTCAAGCCTGGGTGGCATCTCGTTGCGGCTCACCTGCGGCCGCTCCTGCTTCCGGCCGCCTGGTGACCATTGAGGATCCACGTCCATGTCGGAATGGGCACGGTCGATCCACCTGCTGTGCGCCGTATCGCTTGCCGCTCCGGCATCTGGCCCCCAAGCACTTGGGGGCCATTCCAGGGCCGAGCACCAGCCGGGTCGAGCCCAAACTCGCCCCTCGGTCTGAACGCGATGGCAGCTGTGCGGGATCCAGCCGGCTCAGCACATTCGAAGAGCCGTGCCGAGCCTGTGTCAGGACAGGACGCGCAGCCGGCCGGCTCGGTTGACACCCTCTGCCTGCGTCCGCATAATGGCCCAGTACGGAGCGGCAAATGCGAGCGGAGCGCCCCGGCTCAGCCGGACGCATCGCAAGCAACCATGCAGCGCCCGATAATCCCCCGAGCGCCAGGAGGAAGGTATGCCATTTCGAAGCTTGAAGAGCGGGCGCCTTCAGTTTCTGGATAGCGCACAGCTGCACGCCCTCGACCAGGCCGTCCGAACCGTATTGGCCGAAGTGGGCGTACAGGTTGACCACTTGCCGGCATGGGAGGTCTTTGCCGGCGCCGGCTGCACGGTCGATCGCGAACGCCACATCGTGCGCGTTCCCTCCGACGTCCTGCAGCGCGCCCTGGACGCTGCCCCAAGCGAGTTCACCCTGCACGCCCCCGTTGCAGAACACGCGGTTCGGGTCACCCTCGACGATGTGTACACCGTCGCCGGCTCATCGGCGTTGCATGTCCTTGACCTTGAAGGCCGCCGCCGGCCGGCCAGCCAGCAAGACCTGGCCGATCTGACGCGACTGATCGATGCCCTCCCCCAGGCGCACATCATGCATGCCATGGTTGTCCCCCAAGAGCTGCCGCAGGTGGGCTACGATCGCAGGATGATGGCCACCATCCTGCCCAACACAACCAAGCATTACTACTCGCAGGGTGCGGGCGGGAGCAGCATTGCCGACCAGGTGGAGATGGCCGCCGTCGTGCAAGGAAGCACACAGGCCGTGCGCACCGCACCGCGCTTCAGCCTGGTGGTGTGCTTGATCAGCCCGCTGGTGCACGGGAAGGAGCCGGTCGAAGAGATGATAGCCTGCGCTGAGCACGGCATCCCGTTGTGGCTGGAACCGACGAACATGATGGGCGCCACGGCGCCGCTGAGCATTGCCGGTTCCGTCGTTGAACACACCGCCAGCGCGCTGGCGGGCCTGGTCTTGGTGCAGCTGCTGCGCCCGGGACACCCGTGTGTGCTTGCCACCGCCTCGGGCAGCATGAACATGCATACGGGCAGCTATGTCGGCGCCTCGCCGGAGGCGGTCCTGGCGCACTGTGCCACCGCGCAGCTGGCCCACGCTTACGGGCTCCCTTTCCAGGGCGGCAGCGGCCTCGACGCCTGTCTGCCAGACGCGCAGGCGGGCCTCGAGCGCATGCTCCAGGCGGCCCCGATGGCGCTGGCCGGGGTCAACTTCATCCATCTGGCCTTCGGGATGATCGACCAACTGCTGACGGCCAGCTATGAGCAGGCCGTCATCGACAACGAGATCCTGGCCGCCGCCTTCCGCCTGGCGGAGGGTTTCGAGGTAACGCCGGAAACGATCGGGCTCGATCAGCTGCGCACGGTCGGGCCGGGCGGCAACTTCCTGACCGAGCCGTATACTGTGCGCAACCTGCGCCGCTTCCAGTGGCGGCCACAACTGTCGACGCGCCTGGTCTGGGAAGACTGGCAGGAGACCCACGGCGGGCGGGATATGCGCCAGCGCGCCAACCAGATGGCGCGCCGATTGCTCGAGCAGCACCACCCGGACTTGGTCTCACGCGAGCAGGCGGCTGAACTCGAGCGCATGGCGATCGCCTTCCAGAAGCGCGCCATCGAAGCGGCGGAGCGCTCGAGCTGACGCGATCCGCCAATCGGCCGATCTCCACTTGACCCATGCAAGCCGGATCGACCCGCGCTCAGCGCCGCGGCATTCTCTCGAGGAATGATCGTGTTGCGGGACATGCCGGATAGCGCTTGCTCGTTGAGGCTGCGCCCGGACCAAAAATGCTGGCGGCCGTGCACGGCCGAAGAACATGGGCGGCTTCGCTCAGGAAGTCTCGAGTACGCTGGCGCGCACGATCGTGGTCAGCGTTTCGCCCGGACCGAGGGGGCGCGCCTGCCCGCTGGCGATGGCTTGCTCCAACGGGAAGCGCGAGACCCACGGCTCCAGCCCCAGGCCATAGATGCCGGTCAACGGCGGAAGATCCGCCCCACCGTACGGCGTCCACATCTGGACCCAAGGGAAGACCGATGCGTCCCATTCGAGCCGGAAGCCTAAGCCCAGGCGCGGATTGACGACGGTCCAGCGCCCCTCCTCCAGATCGGTCAGGCAGGCGTCATCGTGAGAGTGCGCTTCCGGTCCCGGAATCTTGCACAGGTCAATTCGTTCCCCGGGCTTCCGTCCACGAGCCATCGGCCAGGGCTCATCCTGAGCCGGCGCCAGCCTCGCCGTGGCCGGCTCGAAGACCTGGTCGGCCGTGACCAGCCGGCCTGCCGGGATATCCAGCCGACAGCCCTGCATCAGGAAGTCCCCGCCCAGCACCAGGTGCTGGCCCCAGACGAAGTGCTCACGCTCGTTGGAGAGGTTCTCCACCGTCGACTCCAACTCAAGGCTGCTCCCTCCGGCAGGCAAGCGCATACGACGCCGTAGCCGGAAGGGCGTCTGACGGCACTCGACCGACAGGTGCAGCGTCGGTTCGTTTGCCGTCGCCTCCTCGATGGAGTACTCCCAGGGCAGCAGCGCCACTTCGCCATGGAAGGGCACTGAGCGCCCACGGTAGTGGCAGGCATCGTTGTGATTGGGGAAGAGCTCTTGCCAGGCGCCCTCGTAGTTCTGCAGAAAGTCATCGGGCGGCGTGTCGCCGGGCGGCTGCAGCCCGGCCGGCGTGCGCAGCAGGAACTCGGTTCCGGATGGTGTGTGCGTGAAGGCGTAGATGTCTGCGCCCTTGCGCGGCAGCACGGCGATGCACACCCGGGCGTTCTCCAGCCAGACCGCCTCGTGGCCGTTGATCTCACCCTGTCGCAGCATACCCTCGCACCCGCCGCCTGGCGATGGGAGCACTTCCGCAGGCTCGGCAGCTCGCCCGGAACAGCTTCTGCCTGCAGGAGTTCAGAACGTGATGGTCAGCCCGCCATCGACTGTGATCACCTGTCCCGTCAGGTAGCTGGCGTCGGGACCGGCGAGGAAGTAGATCACGCCGGCCACTTCCTCAGGCTTGCCCGGGCGCTTCAGCGGCAGGTGATGGCCGTCGACGTAGTTCTGCTTGAACCACTCGCTCTCGAGCTCGTTGACACCGTTGACGACGCTCATCTCGGTGTCGATGAATCCCGGGGCGAGCGCATTGACCAGGATGCCCTGAGGAGCCAGCTCAAGCGCCAGGGCGCGACAGTATTGGTTGATGGCGGCCTTGGCCATCGAGTAGCTGCAGGCGCCGGCCTCGGCGCGATCGTGATGGATGGAGGTGACGTGGATCACGCGGCCACCGCGGGTCATCAGCGGCACTGCGGCGCGGGTCAGGTACAGCGCCCCATTGATCATGATGTCGAACGCCTTGCGCCATGCCTCAAGCGTCGAGTCGATGGCCGGGGCAGCATAGTACACGCCGGCGCAGTTGGCCAGCGCGTCGACCACGCCCCATGCTTCCCGCATCCTCCCGGCAATCGCCTCGGCCGTGCCTGGATCGCTGTAGTCGCCGGCGACGATCAAGTGCTTGCCGGCTGGCATGCCCTCGACCAGCGCCCGCAGCCGGTCTTCCCGCCGCGCGGTGACGCATACGTCCCAACCCTCGTGGGCGAAGCGCTCGGCGGTCGCCCGGCCGATGCCGGATGAGGCTCCCGTAACAATGACCTTCTTCCTGTCTGTCATGCGTGCCGCTCCGTCGAATGAGGTCGGTGAATCCCCCGGCTCAGACCAGATGCGTCGTCAGGAGTTCGTTGCCGTCGGGTGTAATCAACACCACGTCCTCCAAACGCACACCGCCGACTCCGGAGAGATAGATGCCCGGCTCCAGGGCGATGACCATGCCCGCCTCGAGTTTCTGGCTGTTGTAGGGCACGAGGCGCGGCTCCTCGTGATACATGACGCCCACGCCGTGGCCGGTGTGATGTGGGTAGGGCTCGTAGCCTTCCGCCACAATGGCCTGACGCACCAGGGAATCCAGTGCGCTGGCGGTGACGCCCGGCCGAGCGCCTTCGACACCCCGCTGCAGCGCCTGGCGCACGACGCGGTACACCTTCTCGAGCTGCGCCGAGGGCTTCCCGGCGAAGTACGTCGCCGCGTTGTCTCCCCAATACCCATTCAGGCGGGGGACAAAATCGAGGATCAGCGGATCTCCTGCCTGCAGGGCATAGGTCGACGGCGGCCCGCCGATATCGGCTGAGCGCACCCCGCCAACCAGGTCCGCCAGGATCGGCAGCCGTCCACCGGCCAGCCCTTCGACGTGGGCGCGCGTTGCCGCCCACAGCTCCAGCTCGGTCTTTCCGGGTTGAAGTGCCTGACGCATGAACCCCTGAGCCGCATCGCACAGGCGCATAGCCGCGCGCAGCTTGTCGATCTCCTCCGCGCTCTTGACCGCCCTCAACCCGGCGCAGCTGCCGTCCAGCGGGATGAAGTCGGTCGATGGCAGCGCCTGGCGCAGCGCATCGGCCAGCGAGGCGGTGAGGGCATGCCACTCCACGCCTACCTTCCCGCCCTTGGGCGCCGCAGTACCCAGCACCTCGCCCAAGGCCCGCGCCTGATTGGCCGCGCCCGCCAACGGTGCTTCGATCGTGTAGGAGATGTAGTCATGCACCGCGGTCGGCCCCGCTTGCTGAGCGGCGGCCGTCTCCATGTCCGACACGATCAGGTGCAGCTCCCCGGCGTGCCACCAGGCGAGAACGGACGAACCCTCGAAGGGGCTCGGGCCGGTCTCAATCGGGGGAGCATAGCCCGTCAACCAGGTGATGGTGGCTGGGTCGGCCAGCAGGGCGGCGGACAGGCCGCGGGACCGCAGCATTCCGGAAAATCGCTCTAGGTTCTGGGCATGCATGGGAGAGTCTCCTGCCAAGCCTGACGTGGATGGGGGAAGGCGCTCGAGACGTACCCGCAGGGCCTTCCTGGCGGAAGGGCCCCGGTGGAGCCGTCCCCCGCTGGCCGACACCGTCGCTCGCCGACCTGCAAACGATTGCGCAGAAGCAGATCGTGACCATGGTAGCACAGCGCCGAATCCGAGTCAACGCGCCCCGTCCACTGAGGCACCCACGCTGGATCACGTCAGCCTGCTGGCCGGCTCCGGACAGAATGCTGGACCGAACCCGACGGCCAGGCCCGGGACGCCAGCTGGCAGCTCCAGTTGACTTCCCTCGAACGCTATGCTACCCTAGCATTGTGCAATCGTTCTCATAACCAGGCCGAATCGGTGGCAGGGATAGGCCGCGCCACTGGACTTCAGCGGGCGGCCGGATCCGGCAAGTGAGGCAGCATGACCCAACCGAACGTTCACGCCGTCCACCGCGATTGGGATCGCCCCTTCCCGGTGATCGTACGGGCCGAGGGCGTCTTCCTGTATGACGCAGACGGCCGGCAGTACCTCGATGGCTCGGGCGGATCATCCGTCGTCACCACGATCGGCCATGGCGTGGCCGAGATCGCCCAGGCGATGTACGAGCAGGCGCAGCATTTCTCGTTCTACCCGGCGCACGCCTTCACCAACGAGCGCTTCCTCGAATTGAGCGATCTGGTCGTCAGCCTGGCCCCCGGCAGGCTGAAGGATGCCAGCCGCGTGTGGGTCACCTGCACCGGGACCGACGCCACGGACGATGCGGTTCGCCTGGCGCGTCAGTACTGGGTCGAGCGCGGCCGGCCGTCCAAGTACCAGATCATCGGACGCTGGCAAGGCTTCCACGGCAATACCATCTCCGTGGCCGGCTTTTCGGGCATCCTCTCCCGCCGCCGCATTTTCCAGCCGATGTATGTCGACTCGCCGCACATCCCACCGGCCTTCTGTTACCGCTGCCCCTTCGAAAAGACCTATCCGGAGTGCAACCTGTTGTGCGCCCGCGCCCTCGAGACGGCCATCCGCCAGCAGGGCCCGGAGAACGTGGCGGCCTTCATCGCCGAGCCGGTCGTCGGCGCAGCCCTGGGCGTGGCCCCTGCCCCTCCGGGCTACTTCCAGCAGATCCGCGAGATCTGCGATCGCTACGACGTTCTGTTCATCGCCGACGAGGTGATGACGGGTTGGGGGCGCACCGGCCGGCTGTGGGGGATCGACCACTGGGACACCACCCCGGACATCGTCGCCACGGCCAAGGGCATGACCGCCGGTTACACCCCGCTGTCGGCGATCATCGCTCGCGACTCGATCTGGAAGGTGCTCCAGGACAAGCACTCCCCCTTCAAGGCCGGTCACACGCTCAATGCCAACGCCGTCTCCTGCGCCGGCGCGCTAGCTGTGATTCGCTACCTGCACGAGCACGACCTGGTGGAGAACTCGCGCCTGCGCGGCGAACAGGCTCTGGCGGGCCTGCGCCAGTTGATGTCGCGGCATCCGATCGTGGGCGACGTGCGCGGCCTGGGGCTGATGTTCGGGCTCGAGTACGTCCGGCGGCGCTCGACCCGCGAGCCCTTCGCACCCGACCGGGGCGTCAGCGCCCGCATCGAGCGGGCGGCCTTGAAACACGGCCTGGTGACCTACCCGTGCACCGGCTCGATCGACGGAACGCTGGGCGACATGACGCTGATGGCGCCGCCCCTCACCATCTCGCCCGCCGAGGTCGACCAGCTGCTCGGCCTGCTCGATCGGGCTATCGCCGATGTCGAGCAGGAGCTCGGCCAGGAGATTGAGGCCTGAAGGATGCACCTGGCGCTCGCCGTTCAGACCCCCGAGGTCAGCCTGGCGCTGCCGGTGGCCCTGCTCTCCGGATCCTGGTCGGAGAAGGCCTCTAAAGCGGCCGGGCTAGGCGTTGCCGGGCTCGAACTGATGACCGCCGATCCGTCGCAGCTGGACGTGGCCGCGCTGCGCGCCGAGCTTGAGGCGCATGGCTTGCGGGCCGTCGCCGTCGGCAGCGGCGCAGCCGCTATGCAGTGCGGACTATACCTGCTGCACTCCGACCCCGCTGTGGCCAGGCGCGCCCGGACCCGCCTGGACGAGTTGGTTGAATTTGCCGCCGCAGCCGGCGCGCCGCTGGTGACCATTGGCAGCTTCCGCGGCCGGATGGCCTGGTCGGGAGTGGACAGCCGCAGCCGGTTGGCGGAGGTTCTGCATCACGCTGCCGAGCGTGCCGCCAGAGTCGGGGTGCGTCTGGCGCTCGAACCCCTCAACCGCTACGAAGCCGATCTGATCCATACGGCCGCGGAAGGCCTGACATTCGTCGAGGAGGTCGGCCACGCCGCTCTCGGCCTGCTGCTCGACACGTATCACGTCAACCTCGAAGAATCATCCTGGGAGTCCCCCATCCAAAGCCTGATGCAGGCCGGGAAGCTGTGGCACATCCACCTGGGCGACAACAACCGTCTCCCACCCGGCAAGGGAATGATCGACTTTCGGCGGTTGCTGCAGACGCTGGGCGCCCTGGGCTATACGGGCACATTGTCCGCCGAGCTGCTGGCGCGTCCGGATCCCGACACCGCCGCCCGTCAGACGGTGGAGTACATGCGGCCGCTGCTGGAGGCTGCCGAATGCGCTTGAGCTGCCTGCCGGTCTCGTTCTTCGCCGAGCTCATCGATGGGCGCATGCCGCTGGCTGACTGGGCCCGTCTCGGCCACAGCCTCGGGCTGGACGCCATCGACCTGAGCATTCTGTTCCTGCCGCAGCGCAGCCTCGGAGCTGCGATGGCTGCCCGCCGGCAGATCGAGGATGCGGGCAGCCGGGTGGCCATGATCACCACGTACCCCGACTTCACCCACCCCGATCCAGCCCAGCGGCGGAAGGAGCTGGACCTGGCGGTTGAGACCGTTCAGATTGCCGAAGCGCTCGGCGCCGAGCTGATCCGCGTCACCGCCGGCCAAGCCCATCCAGCCACCGCCCGCGCCGAGGGCATTGCCTGGGCGATCGAAGGGCTCTCACGCCTGGCGGAAGCTGCGAGTCGGAGTCCCGTCCGGCCGGTGTACGAGAACCACGCCAAGCCCGGCGCCTGGGACTACACCGACTTCTCGACCCCGCCGGAGATCTTCCTGGAGATCGCCCGCGGCACAGCCCCGGCTGGGCTGGGCATCAACTTCGACACCGGCAACGCTGCCGCCTTCTCCGCCGACCCGCTGACGCTGCTCGACCAGGTGATCGATCGCGTCGTCAGCGTGCACGTCGCCGACACCGCCGTCTTCGGGGAACTGAGGCCAGTGGCCATCGGTACAGGTATCGCACCGATCACAGCCATGCTCGCTCGCCTGGCCTCCGCCGGCTGGGATGGCTGGGCCTGCATGGAGGAAGCCTCGTTCCAGGGTCCGTCGGGCGTCCAAGCCGCTGCCCGATTTGTGCGCGCCGCCTGGCAGCAAGCGTGCGCGGCAGAAACCCATTCCTAGGCCACAAGCAGGTCAGCGTGCAACCCGCCCCCCCACTCCCGCAAGGCGATCCTGAAGTCCTGCGCCGTCGGCTGCGCGACGAGTTGGCGGCCTGCCGAGCGCAGGCGCGGCGTGATCCCCTGGCTTTGCTCCTGACGGGCGCGGTCGAAGCCGCGCTGGACGACCTGATCTACTTCAGCGATCCATCGGAATTCCGGCGCACTGCCGCCGACTGGACACCCCGCCTGCGGGCCGCCTTCGCCACCGCCACGCCCGATGAGCAGCGCCGCATTCTGCACTTCTCGGCCGAGCTGGCGCTTCGACTCCGCTCCCAGCTTCCGGGGTGGAACCTGTCGAACACCGCCCTGCATCCCCAGGCCGCACTTGCTCCGACCGAGGCTCGCCAAATCGCCGAGAGCCTGCTGGCTCCTGTCCCTTCCCTGGCGGCCCAGTCACCCAGCGCCGCCGAGTCCCTGCGCGCGGCCTGGCGAGCCGAGGCGGCGGCCCGCCTGCGGGTCGAGGCCGCGGCCGATCCCGAGGCCGAGGCGGCTGCCCTCGTCGGCGGCTCGGTCGTCGAGTACGTCGAGTCGATTGCGGACTCGGTAGAGAGCAGCCATCTGCGCCGCATCGCCGTCCTGCGTGAGTCTGGCGCCACGCGCAGCGAGATCAGCAACGACTACGCCGCATTCCTGCCCTACACGCTCCTGCTCGGCGCCAGCTTCGTCACCTGCAACCCGCCGCTCGTCGACCTGGCCTGGACGGCAGAGCCGGCCAAGTGGGATCCGGTGATCGATCGCGTCGTCGCCTCGCATCCTTATGACGACGCGGATGGTCTGGCGCGAGAGGTCACGCTCGAGATCGTCTTGGCCAACATGCGCCGCCTGCGGCCGATCTTCCTGCTCACCGAGGGCCGCATGGGCTGCGTCAGCCTGCAGGTCAACCCCCGGCGACACGACGATGCCGAGAGCATGCTGCAGGACGCGGCCTCGATCTACCGTGACCTCGAGCGCCGGCTGGACGGCGGCGTTCCGAACGTTGTGTTCAAGCTTCCCGGGACGCACGCAGGGCTGGTCGCCTGCCGGGCGCTGACAACGGCCGGCATCGGCGTGACGATCACGGTGAACTTCGGGCTGTTCCAGCATCTGCCCTTCGCGCAAGCCATCTCCGAAGGCGCCGCCCTTTTCTCCACGCTGGCTCACATGAGCGGCCGCCTCGCCTACCCCGTGCGCGATGAACTGCTCGGCAGGCTGGGCGAGCTCGAGGCTCTGGGGATCAGCGAGGTCCAGGCGCGCCTTGCGGCGGCGTGGTCCGGCGTGGCCGTGCTCAAGCGGCTGCACCGCTGCCTGACCAGCGGGGGTGTCGATCTCAGCCGCGTCAAGCCGCTCATCGCCTCCCTGCGGGTTTACACGGATCCGGCCTACACCGGCCTGCCGAGTCCGATCCCAGACATCACCGAAGTGCTGGGCACCGGCATCATCACCGTCTTCCCCAACGTGCGCCGCGCCTTCGACCAGCTTCCCGAGATCCCGCTGGATGGCAGGCGGATCGAGGCGCCGGTGCCCGCGCAGGTCTTGCATGTCCTCCGTCACTCGGAGGTCTTCAAGCAAGCCTACTGGTCTGGGCCGCTCGCCCCGGCGGGCGAGAGGGACGAGCCGGAGCTGCGGCCGATGGCGCCGCTCGCATTGGACGACGTTCGGGCGACGGCCGCCTGGACGCCGGTCGCCAACACGCTCGGCGAGTTTTGCAGGGCGTATGATACTTTTGTGGATCGCATCCAGGCGCGCCGTCCGCGCGCCGGATGATGGATGAGGTGACTTATGGCGACGCGCTCGACCCGCAGCACCCGCACCCCGGCGGCTCGCCCACGATCGAAGCCGTCGGCCCGGACGATCGACTTGCCCAAGCCAGCCGCGCTGGATCTGCTGCGCCAGATGTGGGAGATCCGCCTGTTCGAGGAACGCGTCTACGACCTGCTGGGCAAGAACCAGATCAAGGGCGCCTCGCACCTGTACGCCGGTGAAGAGGCGGTCGCCGTCGGCGCAGTCTCAGTGCTGCGCGACGATGACTGGATCACCAGCGCCCATCGCGGTCACGGGCACTGTCATGCGCGCGGCGCATCGATGGCCAAGACCGAACCCGAGCGCCTCGAGCACTACAACAAGATGATGGCCGAGCTGTGCGGCCGGGCGACCGGCTACTGCCTGGGCCGCGGCGGCTCGATGCACATCGCCGATGTGCAGAAGGGCAACCTGGGCGCCACCGGGATCGTCGGGGGGAACATCCCGGTTGCCACCGGTGCCGGGCTCGCCCAGCAGCTGATGAAGAAGGACAGCGTCGTGCTGTGCTTCTTCGGCGACGGAGCCTCGAACACCGGCAACTTCCATGAGTCGCTCAACATGGCCGCACTCTGGAAGCTACCAGTCGTTTACATCATCGAGAATAACCTTTACGGGATGTCGGTCCCGCTCGAGAAGGCCACGGCCAAACTCGAGATCGCCGACCGGGGCTGCGCCTATGGCATCCCAGGCGAGGTTGTCGACGGGATGGAGGTGATGGCTGTGCGGCGCGCCGTCGGCAAGGCCGTGGACCGTGCGCGCCAGGGCCAGGGTCCGTCGCTGGTCGAGTGCAAGACCTACCGCTGGTACGGACACTCTCGCTCAGACCCGCGGGCGTATCGCACCAAGGAAGAAGAAGCCGAATGGAAGGGGCGCGATCCCATCCCGGCCTACGCCGCACAGCTGGTGAAGGAGAAGGTCGCCACGCAGGCCGAGGTCGAGGCGATCGAGGCGGCGGCGCGTCTGGCCATCGACGTCGCCACCGACTTCGCTTTCAGCTCGCCGCTGCCGCCGGTCGAGGAGCTCGAGCATCACGTGTATGCCCCGTTCCACTGGACCGCGCGGGATGTCGAGCGCGAGGCGGAGTTGCGGGGCCGGGTTCGGGCCGCCGGGCCGGGCACGCGCAAGATCCGCTACTGGCAGGCGATCCAGGAAGCACTGCGCGAGGAGATGATCCGCGACCCGAAGGTGTTCCTGATGGGCGAGGACATCGGGATCTACGGCGGGGCCTACGGCGCCACCCGTGGCCTGATCGAGGAGTTCGGCGACGAGCGCGTGCGCGACACCCCCATCTCAGAAGCTACCATCGGCGGCGCGGCCGTTGGCGCGGCGATGGCCGGATTGCGGCCGGTGGCCGAGATCATGTACGTCGACTTCACGCCGCTGGCAATGGATCAGATTGCCAACCAGGGCGCCAAGAACCGCTACATGTTCGGCGGCAAGACGACTGTGCCGATGGTCATCCGCACCGAAGGCGGCGCCGGGCGCAACATTGCCGCACATCACTCACAGTCGCTTGAGGCGCTGTGGACGCATTTCCCGGGGATCTATGTGGTGATGCCGGCCACGCCCTACGACGCCAAGGGGCTGCTCAAGGCCGCCATCCGCGACGACAACCCGGTGATGTTCATCGAGCACAAGATGCTCTACGGCATCGAGGGGCTCGTCCCGGATGAGGACTACATCATCCCCTACGGCATTGCCGACGTGAAGCGTGAGGGCAAGGACGTCACGCTGATCACCTACTCGCGCATGGTCCATCGCGCCCTGGAGGCGGCCGAGAAGCTTGCCACGGAGGGAATCAGCGTCGAGGTCATCGACCTGCGCACGCTCAAGCCGCTGGATATGGACACCGTCGCCGCCTCGGTGCGCAAGACCGGGCGCGTCGTCGGCCTGACCGAAGGCTACAAGACGGGTTCGTTCATCAGCGAAGTGGCGATGCGCATCCAGGAGGAGCTGTTCGACTGGCTGGATGCCCCGATCGTGCGCGTGTGCGCCGCCGACGTGCCGGTGCCGATGAGCGATCCGCTGGAGGATGCTGCCATTCCCAATCTGGCACGCGTCATCGCCGGCGTTCGCCAGGCCCTGGCGTAGGAGGGCACATGGCCACCGAGGTCATCTTGCCCATGCTGGGCGAGACGATGAACGAGGGCACAATCGTCGCCTGGTCCAAGAACGAAGGCGACGCCGTCAAGTCCGGCGAGGTGCTCTACAGTGTCGAGTCCGATAAGGCCACGCTCGAGGTCGAAGCCACGACCTCCGGCTATCTGCGCCACATCCTCGCCCCGGCCGGGTCGACGGTCCCCGTGCTTTCGGTCGTAGCCTGGATCGCCGCCACGCCAGATGAAGTCATCTCCGCGCCGGGGGATCAGCTCCCCGCCGCGCCCCGGCCCGCCGGCGCGGCCATGCAGGCGCCGGAGGCAGGCTCGCCGACCCGGGCGGCACCACCCGCCGCCGTACTTCCCGCCGGCCGTCGGGTCGCCAGCCCGCGCGCCCGCCGCGCCGCACGCGAGCGAGGCATCGACCTGTCGCGGGTCGTCGCCAGCGGTCCGGGTGGACGGATCGTCGAGCGCGATTTGGAGTCTGCGGTCGCTGCTCCGCGGGTGACACCGGTCGCCGAGCGCATGGCCGGGGAACTGAACGTCGATCTGGCCGGCGTGCAGGGAACCGGTCCCGGAGGCCGCATCACGCGCCGCGACCTCGAAGCTGCCGCCCGAAGCACTCCGCCCGCAGCCGTCGCCGCCGCACCCCTAACGCGCATGCAGCGCATCATGGCCGAGCGCATGGTGACATCGTTCACGTCCGCCCCCCACTTCTATCTGCACGCCGAGGTCAACGCTCGGCGCCTGCTGGCTGTGCGCCAGGAACTGCTGCCGATGCTGGAGGCCGCACACGGATTGCGGGTGACGATTTCCGACCTGCTGGTCCGCATCTGCGCCCGCGCCCTCGTCCGTCACCCGCAGGCCATGGCGCAGTACTCGCCGGACGGATTGCGGCCGGCTGCGGGGGTGAACATCGGCCTGGCGGCCGACACGCCGAACGGGCTGGTCGTCCCGGTGATCCACGCCGCTGATCAACTCCCGCTTGCGGATCTGGTGCGCCTGCGCACGGAACTGGTCGAGCGCGCTCGCACCGGCAAGTCGCTGCCGCAGGATTTCGACGGCGGTGTGTTCACCCTCAGCAACCTGGGAGCCTTCCGGGTCGACTCATTCGACGCCATCCTGAATCCGCCGCAGGCGACCATCCTGGCCACGGGGCGGGTGGTCGAGCGGCCCTTCGCCGAAGGCGGCAAGCTCGGCCTGGTCCCGACCATGAAGCTCAGCCTGTCGGTCGATCACCGCGTGCTGGACGGCGCAGCGGCGGCGCGCTTGCTCGATGAGCTCGTTGGACTGCTCGAGGCGCCGGCACAGGCACTGGCCTGAGCGAAACGGGGAAAGCATGCCGCGCCGACTCGTTTTCGTCCACACAGTTCCATCGTTGGTTGACCTGTTCACCCGGCTGAGTGGCGAGCTGCTGCCGCAGGGCGTCGAGACGTGGCACATCGCCGACGAGATCCTGCTCAAGGTGGTCCTGGCGCAGGGTGGTCTATCGCCGTTCATTCACCAGCGCGTCGGTGAACACGCCGTCGCGGCCGAGCAGACCGGCGCCACTGCCGTCCAGCTGACTTGTTCTTCGATCTCACCCTGCGCCGACACCGCGCAGAGTCGGGTCCATATCCCGGTGCTCAAGATCGATGCGCCGATGGTCGACCGCGCCCTCGAGCTGGGCAAGCGCATTGGCGTTGTGGCTACCGCCCCGACGACCTTGCGACCGACGGGCGAGCTGATCCAGGCCCGCGCGCTGGCTCTCGGCCAGGAGGTGCGCGTCGAGGCCCGCTTGGCCGAGGGAGCCTACGCAGCGTTGTTTGGGGGCGATCCCGAGCGCCACGACGCGATCGTGCAACACACGCTGCGCGAGCTGTCCCTGCACAACGACGTGATCGTCCTGGCGCAAGCCTCGATGGCGCGGGTCGCCGATCGTCTGCCGCCAGGTGAGCTGGCCTGTCCGGTTCTTTCCAGCCCTCGTCTGGCGCTCGAGCGGGCGGCGCGCCTGTTCACCGCAGCCGCGGACTGAGCGAGCCAGAGACAACCCCAGCCGAACCCAGGCTCCGCCGGGTCCCCTCTCATCCGGGCCAGAGCCTGGTCTGCGATGGGAGATCCACGTGCGCCGCCAGACATCCGGCGCGGGCGCGGTTGCCTTCGACGACGACCGCAACCCAGACCATGGCCGGCGTGCAGGCGCGGTATCGTCACGGACACCAGGCTTGCGCCTCGCACTCCAGAAGGGTGACCCCGCACTCTGCCTGCTAGCCCACACGCGCGGCCTTCCACACGAGGATGCAGTCTCCCGCGTGCGAGCTCTGTCGGCGGATGCGGCCGACGCCGCGCTGCCGGTCGGGAGTGCGATCCTCCGACGAAAGGGAACACCCTCGGATGGGCGCTTCGCAGGTGATGTCGATGGGTTCACACAGCCCTATGCGGCTGCGTTCCCGCGCTTCCAGCGCCGTTCGTCGCCGAAGGTAGCTGCCTCACAATCGAAGAGACGAGCAACCAGCAGGCCGGCCTGCACATGAATCCGCCTGCTTGGGGAGCGATCGTCACTCTTGGCCGAAGGGTCTAGCAGGCTGCTGAAGAACGCCGTGCCATCGTCCAACCCTCTCCCCTAGCCCCTCCCCCTGCATGAGCCGACATCCGCGACTCACACGAGTCCCGCAGGGGAAGGGGTGGTATTCCTGGGGGGGGTGGTGGGAGCCAAGCTCCTACCACCCCCCAGATCTTGTTCCCCCTCTCCACCACGGTTCGTGCCGTACCCGTGTGCCGACCGCGGAGATTGGGTCAGGAGGTGAGATCGAAAGCACGTTCTTCAGCAAGCTCCTAGGGAACGCGGATACAGGCGACCTGCCAGCCTGGCTGGAGCGGCTCCAGCCGGGGATCTGTGAGCCGACAGTCTTCGATGGCTTGGGGGCAGCGCGGGTGGAAGCGGCAGCCGGTAGGCAGGGAGACCGGATTGGGCGTCTCGCCATGAAGGATCGTGCGCTGGCGGCGCAGCCTGGGGTTGGGCACCGGGATCACTGAGAGCAGTGCCTGGGTATAGGGATGCTTCGGCGCGGCCAGCACCGCTCGCGTCGGACCGATCTCAACGATCCGTCCCAGGTACATCACGGCGATCCGGTCGGTGAAGTAGGCCGCCGTCCCGAGGTCATGCGTGATACACAGGATCGAGATGCCGCGTTCTCTACGCAGCGCGTCGAGCAGGTTGAGGATCTCAGCTCGGATTGATACATCCAGCATGCTCACCGGTTCATCGGCGATGAGCAGGCTCGGCTCGAGCACAAGAGCGCTGGCGATCACCACGCGTTGCCGTTGCCCCCCGGACAACTCGTGGGGTCGACGGTCGAGAAACGCTTCCGGGGGGTTGAGGCCGGCATCCGTCAGCGACTGGCAGACGGCCTTGACCATCTCCGCTCGGGTACCGGCCAATCCGTGCACCTGGAGCGGCTCGGCCACAGTCTCGAACACAGTGGTTCGTGGATTGAGCGATTCGTAGGGATCCTGGAACACCATCTGCATCTGGCGCCGCATGCGCTTGACCGTCAGGTCAGGCGACACGGAAGGTTCCCGCCGGTAGTCCTGGCCGTCGACCGCGGCCATCGAGGGAGTGGCCGCTCGCCTCCGTCGCTCGCCGAGATGCGTCACATCCTGTCCGTTGAAGCAGATCCTGCCGCCATCGGACTTCTCCAGGCCCATCAGGGTCAGCGCCGTTGTGGTCTTGCCGCAGCCGCTCTCCCCCACCAGCGCCAGGATCTCGCCTCGTCCCAGCTGGAACGAGACGCCGTCGACGGCATGCACCCACTGCTGAGGCTGACGGCGGAGGGCGCCCAGAATCCCGCGGGATACCGGGAAGACCTTGGTCAGGTTCTCGACCTTCAGAATGAGGTCGGCCTGCCGGCTCGAGGCGGATGGGCCGGGATCGGCCGGCATCATGCGACCTCCCCCCTGTCAAGGTGGCAGGAAATCCAATGCCCCGCCTCCAGCAGGCGCGGGGAGGGCTGTTCGGCGAAGCACGGTTCGAAGGCCAATGGGCAGCGTGCCGCGAAGCGGCACCCGGGCGGCAAGTCATTCAGCCGAGGCGGATGACCGGGGATGGAAATCAATCGTCCTGTCGGCCGGCTGAGATCGGGAAACGCCGCCAGCAATCTTCGGGTGTACGGATGGCGCGCGTTGTTGAAGATCGTGTCGACATCGCAATACTCCGCCAAGACCCCGCCGTACATCACCAGCACGCGGTGGCAGACCTCGGCGACGATGCTCAGATCGTGCGTGACGAAGATGATGGACAGTCCCAGGTTCGCTTGCAGCCCCTCCAGCAGCTCGAGGATCTGGGCCTGGATCATCACGTCCAGAGCGGTGGTGGGTTCGTCGGCGATGATCAGCTGCGGGCCGCAGGCGAGGGCCATGGCGATCATCGCCCGCTGGCGCATCCCGCCAGAGCATTGATGGGGATAGAGCGTCTCCCGGCTGCCCGGGATGCCCACCATTTCCAGCAGCTCGATCACCCTCGGGCGTGCCGCGTCCAGGCTTGGCGCCATCGCGTGCAGCACCAAGGCTTCGCCAATCTGGTGGCCGATCGTGCGCACCGGATTGAAGGCGTTCATCGCCCCCTGGAACACCATCGAAATCTGGCGCCAACGGACCTGGCGCATCTGGGCTTCGTCCAACTCCAGCAGATTCTGGCCAGCCAGGCGGATCTCGCCGGAGACGATCCGACCCGCTGCCGGGAGCAGACGCAGCAGGCTGAGCATCGCGGTGGTCTTGCCACAGCCGCTCTCCCCGACCAGACCTAACGACTCCCCGGTCTGCAGCTCGAAACTAAGGTCCTCGACGGCCTTGAACGTACCCTCCTCGGTTTCGAAGTTGGTCGAAAGCCGGCGGACCTCGAGCAGCGGGGGTTCAGGCAACAACATGGTCATCCGTCACCACGGGCTCGGCCAGTCCTCGATGCGGGATCATCTTGCTTTCACCCTGAAGGTGGTGGGTCTTCAATCGCGGATTGAAGACCTCCTCCAGCGCATTGCCCACCAGGGTGCAGGCCAGGACCACCCAGACGATGCCCAATCCAGGCGCCACGATCGCCCACCATGCCCCGGCGCTGATCGCGCCCCGCGTGAAAGCATAGTTGATCATCCCTCCCCAGCTCAACGTCGTCGGATCTCCAAGCCCGAGGAAGCTCAGGGTCGACTCATCGAGGATCGACAGGGAGATGACCAGGACGGTGTTGGTCACCATCAACGGAAGCACCAGCGGAAAGATGTGCCGGCGCAAGATGTAGAAGTTGCCGGCGCCAATGGCTCTTGCCCGTGTGACGAATTGGCGTTCCTTCACGCTCAGGGATTGGGCGCGCACGATGCGCGCCGTTCCCGTCCACCCCAAGAATCCGATGACCAGGATGATGTTCCACAGGCTCGGCCCGAGGATCGCCACAATCACAATCATCAGCGGGAGATCAGGGATCACAAGGAAGATGTCGGTCAAGCGCATCAGGAAGTTGCCGATGCGGCCTCCCAGGAACCCGGCGGTCAGGCCGATCGTTCCGCCGATGATCATGGAAATCATCGCAGCCGTGAAACCCACCACCAGTGACACCCTGGCGCCGTAGACGAAGGAACTGAAGACGTCCTTGCCTCCGTCGTCCGTTCCCATGATGTGCTCCCGGCTGGGCTCGGCGTAAATGTCATCGATCGTGACCATGCTGGTTTCGTTTGGGTCGTAGGGCGCAATCCAGGGAGCGAAGACGGCCATGCCGATCACGGACCCCAGCATGATCACCCCCACCAGGCCCATTCGATTCTGGGTCAGCAGCTTCCAGCCGGCTTTCAGGCTTTGGCGCCAGCGTTGCAGACGAGGGGTCACGCGGTTCGCTCCAGCGCAGCAGCCGACACACCCGCCGCTGGATTCGCATCGGGTGATCGGCCTTCACGAGAGGAGTGCCAAG
>Ga0105100_10000517_pt1 | contig 22635 bp, 19 predicted proteins | sample PPLLak12cMay2015_2_FD_87033 | JGI IMG/M metagenome (GOLD analysis project Ga0105100, IMG submission 87033) | Freshwater sediment microbial communities from Prairie Pothole Lake near Jamestown, North Dakota, USA - PPLs Lake P8 Core (1) Depth... | ecosystem: Environmental > Aquatic > Freshwater >...
ACATAGGCACCTCCAGAATGCTGTTCTTACTCTGGATTGTACCGATTTTTGAGCCGTTGTGTCACTGCTTGGTTATTCAGTTTTTAAAGTGCTGCGACTACCAGGTTACTGCAAAAGTCGAGTTAAGACTTGAATTGCAGCGCGACCGGGATAGGGGAATTTCCTTCCCGGTCGCACCTTTTCTGATGTTACAAGTTCCATCTACAAAATTTTCTGCAAGATCATCGACTCAGCGGTTCTTACCCACCGTGGGTAGGGAACCCACCCTCTCCGCAGGCTATAAGTTCCCCCCAGGGCAGCGTAAGCTGCACTTACTGCCGGACTTAATAATTCTGGTGGAAGGACTGTCAAAGTGCAAGGGCTGCTGCTCCTGGGAAGGAGTTATATCATCTCTAGAAACCGGTTTTTCTTGTGGGTTAGGGTATTCGGGAAGGTTTTGACTACCATGCTCACCGGTCATGATTGCCCTCTTCTGCTCAATAGAGTTGACCGTCCTTTATGCTCTTTTGGGGATAAAAGAAAACTCCGATTCCAACATGCTGATGTCAGAACCGGAGCGCCGGATGTGCGCTAAGTCACGGATTCGGATTTATTCCTCCTGATAAGTTATAAGATGCTCCCGATAGATAATTGGCCGGGTAGGACACCGTTATGCTTTGGATAAACGACCGGCTGTTCGTCGATAAGACGCGTACTGACCAGACTCGCTTTCGCTCTTCTGGGCTCAGTTGCTTGATCATCCGGGTTTGTGTACTTTATCCCCGAATGAACGAAGGGAACTGTTCACGCATGGCTTTGATCATGTTAACCCAGCCCCATTTTCATATTCACGCCGCTAAGGAGATTTCCGCAGAGACAATTGACTTGGTGGTGAAGGTGAGGTGGCTGGAAGGCAGCGCGAAATCCTCGGCGTGAAGGGAACTCGCAGAGGATGAGGTGTGCGATTCATAGACATCATTTCACTGTAGAACGAGTCTATGGACACTGAAACACGAAGACGATTCGAATGGATCAATCTCTACCATGCAACGAAAGATGCGGGCTTGACCTGCCGGAAATGCGGCATATCGCGCCCCACACTACGCAAATGGTTGAGGCGATACCAGGAGCATGGCCTATCGGGCTTGGCAAGCAAGAGCCGTCGGCCGCTTCACTAACCAGCTGTGAAAATCCATGAGGAAACAGAAGCTTGGATCCTCGATCTTCGCAAGAAACGCAAGTCTGGCGTCTGTCGTATCCAACACGAGATCGAACGACAACATAGTTTTCACCTATCATTTGCCACAATCCAAAAGGTTCTCAAAAGCACAATCTCTCCATAATTGGTTGAATTGGGTGTTTGGTTAATGTACTACAATTACCAACGCATACACGGCTCTCTAGGAACATCACGTGTAGATAAGCTCTGGTAACGCATTTACGATGCACAGACAAGCGACGATGTTTTCGATGCTTTCGATCCTGCCAAAGAGTGATTCCGAGAAAGGAAGACAAATATGAAAATTAACCGACTTGAAACGATCTGGATTGATGAGCAGCCCAATACCAATTGGGTAAGAATCCACACCGATGAAGGCCTGGTAGGGTTGGGCGAGACCTATTATGTGCCACGCGCGGTCAGCGCAGTGATCCACGACGTGTTCGCCAATCTGTTGCTCGGGCGAAGCGCCTTCGATATCGAAAACCACTGGAATAATATGTTTTCAACAGTCAACTTCTTCGGCTATGGCGGGACAGAAACCCGGGCGATCAGCGCCATCGATGTGGCCTTGTGGGACCTACTTGGCCAGTACACCGGACAGCCGATCTATCATTTGTTAGGAGGGCGAAACCGGGACCGCATTCAAATCTATAACACCTGCGTGAGTTATGGAGCGTACCAGGATTTCCACATTTGGAGGGAAGGCCGGGCCGGCGATCTGGCCCAAGACTTGCTCAAGAACGGCATCACCGCCATGAAAATCTGGCCTTTCGACCAGTTCGGCGCCTCGCTGAACGGCCCGATCGGTCAGCGGGCTGGCGTCGAAGCAGTTGGGCCGGTGACCCATTTTCTGAGCAAGGCGGATCTTCAGAAGGGTTTATCGTATGTGGCGGACATTCGCAAGGCTGTCGGAGACAAGATGGAAATAGCAATCGAAGGGCATGCCCGCTGGAATTCGACTGAGGCAGCTAAAATCGCGCGTGCCCTCGAGCCGTATGGCATTCTCTGGCTGGAGGAAATGATCCCTCCCGATAACCCCGAATCCTATGCTCGCTTGAAAGCGGAAACCACCATCCCCTTATGTGTCAGCGAGCGGCTTTTCACCCGTTTCGGATTCCGCCGGATGGTTGAATTGAACGCTGCGGATATCATCATGCCCGATATGGCCTGGACCGGCGGCCTCAGCGAAACCCGTAAGATCTGCGCCCTCGCCGATACCTATTACCTGCCGGTGACCAGCCATGACACCATCGGACCGGTCGCGCTGTGGTCAGCCGCACATCTCATGTTGCACATTCCAAACGCCATGATTATGGAAACCGTCCGCTCTTATTACAAGGGATGGTATAACGATATCGTCACCGATCCAATTCCCATTGCAGATGGCACGCTTTCTTTGCCGGAGAAGCCCGGATTGGGGACAGCATTGCGCCCGGAAATTTTAACCAGACCGGATGTCCATGTCGAAGTGTCCGATTTACAGCATCGCTTCGATCCATCGAAGGGTTAACCTTTTGACCGGAGACGCACCCCTGATCCACCGGGGCTTGCTTTACAAAAACCAGGTTGTGGAGGAGAACATGCCGGAAGACACTTATGGATTTACACCTTATCGCAAGTCCATCGAACTTGGCGATGTATATGGGATTGGATATGACGAAGAGCGAGCCTCCCGCCATAGAATCCGCCTGGGTTTCGTCGGCGCCGGTGGGGTAGCCCAATCCAAACACCTGCCGGCGATTAAAAGGTTACAGGCGATATGGGAGCCGGTCGAAGTGGTTGCTTTCGTTACACCTGATGAAGGGCAAGGGGAAAAAGTCCAGCACATCTTTGGCGGGCGTTGGTATGGAAAACTCGAGGATATGCTGGCTGTAGAAGAATTGGATGGAGTGGTGATCTGCAGCCCCGACTCACTGCATGCTGAGCACTGCCTGGCATGCCTGGAAAGAAATCTGCCGGTTCTAGTTGAAAAACCGATTACTCGCTCATTGGTGGATGCGCAAAGGATTTGTAGGCTGGCGGATGACAAAGGCTTGCCCTTGATGACCGTTTCCAATAAACGCTACGCTCCACCCTATTTCCGGGCCAGGAAGCTGATCGAGCAGGGACCTGTGACCAACCCCGCCATGTACGTGGGAAAGTTCAACCTTGGCTATAACTATGTCGACCTTTTTGAGGCTGGCACCATTCATATTTTCGACATGACCCGCTATCTGATGGGGGATATTCAGAAAATTCGCTGCATTGGGAATGACCGGTATCATCGCAACAAGCGCCGATACCCGGTTGACAATGCGATTTCCACGTTTGAGTTTGCCTCGGGAGCGGTGGGGACGGTTTATACCAGCTCAACTGCCCTGAGCTTCAAGCCGTGGGAGCGGGTCGAGGTTTATGGCGACCATGCCTGGCTGGAAGTAGACGACCAGTACAAACTGACCTTTCATGATGACGAGACCGGGCCTTCGAAATATTGGACCCCCGTCTTTCCGAACACGCTGATATTTGATGAGGAGTTCGGCGGTTTTATGGGCATGCTCGAAAACTTTATCCAGGTGATCCGGGGAGCCGAGAAACCCTTGGTGACGGGATGGGATGGGTACCGGGCCTATGAGCTGGCGAGAGCCAGCGAAATCTCGCTCGCCCGACACAGCGAAGTGGTGTCAATCCCCCTGGAACCCTCATCCGCTGATCAAGAAGCCAATACCTGGCTTGAGAGCCATGGCTGGCCTGGAAATTAACCTAAGTGAAGGCTACAAACATAACATACGTAACCAAGGAGATGAACCTGTGTTGGAAAATACTGCACGGATTGAATTCTTAGGCTACCCTTTGCACAAGGACGCCCCAAACCCGCCTGCCATTCCACCCATTGAACTTACCCCATTTCTCAGTCTAGAAAAGGGAGATGGCGCCAACGTCACTTTGATTAAAGCTGCCAGCCATACCGGAACCCATATTGACGTTCCTTCTCACGTCGCCGCAAACGGATTGACATTAAGTGATTTTCGAGCGGAAGATTTTATTTTCACCCATCCGGTGGTGATTGATTTGCACCTAAATGATTGCCAGATTGTCCAACCGGACGATCTGGCCCGCTTTATGCCCGAAGCGAAAGAGGCGGATATCCTGCTCTGCCGTTTTGGTTATGGAGAAATTCGCAATACAGATCCAACTCGCTACAGCGCGAAATGCCCGGGGTTTGGGGTGGCAAGCGCCCAATACCTGCTGGAGCAATTGCCAAACCTGCGTGCCCTGGGGATGGATGTGCCTTCTTTAGCCTGCATCGAACACCTTGACCAGTGCATGCCGGCGCATAATGTCCTCCTGGAAGGTGAGGGGCGCAGGTTCCTGGTGATTGAGGACATGAAGCTGGATGGCGAGCTGAAGAGACTGGCCGAGGTGATCATCGCTCCATGGTGGATCAGGGGGCTGGACGGCGGTCCCTCCATGGTGTTTGGGATCTTTCGTTTTGAAGAATAGCAGATTTCTCCTCCCGTAGACTACTGGGAGGATTTATCACGGGTAAATTTCTCCAGCCATTCGCCTTCCCACAAGCTGGGAAAAGAGTTCTTGACGTATGGATGCCGAGCAATCTCTTCTTCGTCAAGCTCAAGCCCTAGCCCGGGTACGTCCCGCAGGAAAAACTCCCCATTCTGAAGTGGATTCCAGCCGCGCACTAGTCGATTCCGCCAGGGGATGTCAAACTCAGCAAAAGCCTCCTGGACCATAAAATTGGGGGTGCTGAGATCAAAGTGCAGGCAAGCTGCCAAAGCTACGGGCCCTACAGAACAATGAGGGGAGACACGGATGTCTTGAATTGCCGCCAGTGCAGCGATCTTCTTGCTGATCCATAACCCCCCACAATGTGAGATGTCCATCTGGACCACGTCGACCGCACACAGGGATAGCAGCCTGGAAAAATCAGCCAGCAAATAGAGCCGCTCGCCAGCCGCAACCGTAAGACGGGCCCTCTTCTTAACTTCCAAGAGCAGATCCGTGCTATCCGGACTGACCGGCTCCTCACACCAAACCGGATGGAATGGCGCAAGCCTGTCCATCATCTCCAGCGCGCTACCAACGGATAGACGGCCGTGGAACTCGATCATTAAACCCACTCCAGGTCCCACTGCCTCCCGGACTGCTGCAACCAATCCAATTGCCTCCTCACTTTGCTCCGGTGACAGGTCCTTCCAGGCAGTACCAAAGGGATCGAATTTCAATGCCCGGTAGCCACGCCCAACGGCTTCTTGGGCCTTTTCTGCGTAGTCTTTGGGCGTGCGCGCTCCCCCATACCAGCCATTGGCATAGGCGGGCAGTCGCCGGTGGCAGCGGCCGCCAAGGAGTTTATAAACCGGCTGCTGGCACGCTTTTCCGATAATATCCCACATGGCAACTTCTGCCCCGCTGATGGCAGTCAAAATCGTGGCGCCTCCTTGATATTGGTCTCGGATCAGGCCGCCGATGGTTGCCTCAATATCGAATGGGTCGCGGCCGATCATCCTTTCCGCAAGCCATTCATGGCAAATGGTTTCGACCGTTTTCTCTTGCCACTCTAACGAAGCCTCACCGATCCCGGTTAAACCCGTATCGGTGGTCAGGCGGATGAATAAATAATTCCTCAGCCCAGAATTGGCCAGGAAAGTCTCAAAGCGGACAATTTTCATCGTGGCTCCTCAATGGTTTAAGCAGAGGGATTTGGTTTGAATATACTTTGGGCCAGGTGTTCTGTCAAGCGATTGTTTGCAGTCAATTGTTGACAGTCAACATATTAAGGGTATAATCGATATTATATGACCAAAGGTTCGAAAAGGTAAACAGTATGTGGATGGAAACTGGTAAAGCTTTTGATTGGGACCTACCCCTACCACGCTTCCAACGTGTGAAGCAAGAATTCCCTCGCCCGCGAGAAAACAATGTCACGCAGGCAGTTTTTCGAGCCATCGACCGTTTACCGAATGTTGCTGCAAAGTGCCAGGGAAAAAGAGTTGCGCTAACCGCCGGCAGCCGCGGCATCAGCCAGATTCCGGAGATCCTGGCTGCGGTTGTCCGCTGGCTGCGTGAGCATGGCGCCGACCCATTCATTGTCCCCTCGATGGGCAGTCACGGGGGAGCTACCGCCCAAGGTCAGGTGCAGATGCTGGTAAACCTGGGGATCACCGAAGATTCAACTGGCGCCCCAATTCACTCTTCCATGGATGTCGTCGAGGTTGGCAAGCTGTCAAATGGCATGCCAGTCTTCATCGATCGGATTGCCGCCAGCGCCAATGGCATTGTAATCGTCAATCGCATCAAGCCTCATACGGATTTTGTCGGGGACTTCGAGAGCGGGCTGGCAAAGATGGCAGTCCTGGGCCTGGGAAAACAGGAAGGCGCCAGTATCGTGCACTCATACGGTGTTGAAGGTTTGCAGGTTCTGATGCCTCAGGCGGCTCGTATAATCGTTCAAAACATGCCTGTGCTGTTCGGCTTGGCTTCCATCGAGAACGCTTATCATGAGGTCGCCATGATTGAGGCAGTTGTCCCAGATGGAATCGCCGGTCCCGAAGAACGAGAGCTTTTAAAACAAGCTTATGCGCTTCTGCCGCACTTCCCCTTCCCAGAGATTGATGTCTTGATCGTAGAGCAGATGGGCAAGAACATCAGCGGCGTCGGCATGGATCCGAAAGTCATTGGGCGGGTGAAAGTACATGGGGTGCCCGACCTGGCTCCCTGTGATATCCGCGCCATTGCCGTCCTGGATCTGACCCATGAGGCGCATGGAAATGCCTCTGGAATCGGCCTGGCTGATGTGACCACCCGCCGTTTAGTTGAACAGATTGACTTCGAGGCGTTGTATATTAACTGCATCACAGCGGGGGTTTGCGGCATTCAACGCTCCTTCATTCCTATGGTTGCACCGGATGATCGGGCCGCTATCCTGACCGCTCTGCGAGTCTGTGGGCAGGCAGACCCTCTTCAGGCACGTATCGTGCGCATCAAGAACACCCTCTCAATGGATGAAATCGATGTCTCAGAACGCCTGGCCCGGCTATTGCAGAACAGCGGGACGTACAGGCTGGTCAGCTCCTATTTTTCATTGAATTTCAACCCAGAAGGCAGGTTGGTGCCGTTCGAGCAAGCATTCAAAGCTGTCAAACCTGCGTGATAAGTTTTATAAGCGTTAGCTCGACTGGTAGGGAAAAGGCCCGGTCATCTTATATAGGCGTAAACCCTGAATTGAGGAATTTAGCATGATCGAGATTAAACCTCCGATTAACCTGCAACAGGTGAACGAACAATCTGCTCAGGCGGAATACCTGGCCATCGACGTCGAACAGTGGCTGCATATCTACGAGCAGATGCTCAAGATCCGCCATTTCGAGGAAACTGTCAACGAACTGTATAAAGGAGCGCGGATGCCAGGGTTGGCCCACCTGTACAGCGGCGAAGAAGGGATTGCTGTGGGTGTCTGTGAGGCCCTTCGGCGAGACGATTACATCACCAGCACGCATCGTGGTCATGGGCACTGCCTGGCAAAAGGCGCCCAGGTCAACCGCATGTTTGCTGAGCTGCTCGGGAAAGCTTCCGGCTATTGTAAGGGTAAAGGCGGATCCATGCACATCGCCGATCCAGAGACCGGTAACCTGGGGGCCAACGCGATCGTTGCAGGCAGTGGAGGGATTGCCACCGGCGCTGCCTTCTCGAGTAAAATGCGTAAAACCGGACAGGTGGCTGTTTGCTTTTTCGGTGAAGGCGCCTTGGGGCAGGGCGTGCTTTATGAAGTGATGAACATGGCAGCTTTGTGGAAGCTCCCCGTTTTGTATGTGTGTGAGAATAACATGTATACAGAATACACCTATTATCGCGAGGTGATGGCCGGTAGCCTGAAATCCCGCCCGGAAGCTTTCGGCATCTTGAGCGAGGAAGTGGATGGGCAAGATGTGCGCAAGGTGTATACAACGGCAATGCGTTTAGTAGAGCGGGCGCGCCGCGGCGACGGACCTGCATTTTTAGCTTGCAACACTTACCGCTATCACGGGCACCACGTGGGAGACATCAACCGGGGGTACTACCGCGCTAAAGAGGAAGAAGAGCTGTGGAAGGAAACCCACGATCCAATCAATTTGCTGGCCAATTGGCTGCAGAGCAGTCGCGGGGTCCAGACTTCCATTTTGGAGAGCATCGATACGCATGTCCGCAGCGAAATTGCCACCGGGGTTGAATTTGCTGAAGAGGCGCCTTTTCCAGATCCAAGTGAGGTGAACCAAGATGTCTACGCCTGAGCCCGATTTGAAAAACAGCTCCCCCGTCCTGCGCGAGATCACCTTTAGCCAGGCCGTCAGAGAGGCACTGGCAGAAGAGATGCGGCGCGATCCGACCGTATTTATTATCGGAGAGGATGTGGCCGAGGCAGGTACACCTTTCAAAGTCACGCTTGGCCTGGTAGAGGAATTTGGAACTGAGCGAGTGATCGACGCGCCAATCTCCGAGCCCGGCTTTTCCGGGATTGGCGTGGGCGCGGCTATGACCGGGATGCGCCCGGTCGTGGATATCATGTTCGGCGATTTCCTGGGACTCATTATGGACCAGGTCGCCAACCAGGCCGCCAAGATCCACTACATGTCAGGTGGAAAACTCAAAGTCCCGATGGTCTTCCGCACCACCCTGGGCGCCACTCGCCGGGCTGCTGCCCAACACAGCCAGAGCTTGCAAGCCTGGCCCAGCCACATCCCCGGTTTGAAAGTCGTTCTACCCTCTACACCCTATGACGCAAAAGGTCTGCTAAAAACGGCTATCCGGGATGACAACCCGGTCGTCTTCATTGAAGATAAGCTGATGCACCAGGCAAAGGGCTTCGTGCCAGAAGGCGAATATACCCAGCCCTTTGGAGTAGCCGACATCAAGCGCTCCGGGACGGATATTACCCTGGTTGGGACCAGCAGCATGGTGCAGGTCGCTTTAGCTGCCGCCGAGCAGCTCGCCGCGCTTGGCATTAGCGCCGAGATGATCGACCCGCGCACCACTGTGCCTTTAGACCGGCAAACCCTGATCGAATCGGCCAAAAAAACGGGCCGGGTGATCGTACTCGATGAGGGTTACGAAAGCTATGGAATAACAGCCGAGCTTGCCTCAGTGATCGCTGAGGGCGCTTTTTACTATCTGGACGCCCCGGTGAAGCGCATGGGGGCTCTGGATGTGCCTATACCGTTTTCACCCAGCCTGGAAGATTTAACCGTTCCAAACCCAACCCGAGTAGTTGAGATGGCCAAAACCCTTTGCGGTAGGGTCTGACCAGGCGGAGATTCGAGCCAATGTATCCTTCAAACCAGGTCATCATGCCAGTCCTGGGAATGAACCAGGATAGCGGAAAAATCATCCAATGGCTGGTCAAGGAAGGCCAATGGGTGAAAAAAGGCGAGCCTTTGCTGGAAGTTGAGACGGATAAAGCTGTAGCTGAAATTGAAGCCCCGGCAAGCGGTTTCTTAAGCAATGTTAAAGCCCAACCTGGGGCAGAAATACCCGTTGGCACGGTGATTGCCGTGATCCTCCCCAGCGAGCCAGCACCTGGCTCGGTACCCACTCAAAGGCCAGACGAGCAGGCATCCTCCATTACTGCCAGCCCGCTCGCTGCTCGCATGGCCGCAGAGAACCATGTCGATCTGGCGCAAGTCCGCCCACAGGGCGGGAGGGTTGAAAAAGCTGATGTCCTGGCGTATCTGCAAACTCATGAAACGCCAGGCGAAACATCTCAAGCAGCAGCCGGAGCGCCAACGCGCCCCGCGGCTTCACCCAAAGCACGCCGCCTGGCAGCTGAGCGAGGGCTCGACCTGACCTCCATCCAGGGTAGCGGTCCAGAAGGTGCTGTCCTGGCGACTGATATTCTTTCTATTACTCCAGCTCCCGCCGGGCCGGCGGCGCCAGATGTCATTCTGGCCTCCCCCACGATTAATCCCGAGCCTCATCCCGAGCAAGTTCCCCAGGAGATCACGCCTGGCACAGTTTGGCGCATCATGGCCGAACGTATAACTGCGGCTTGGAGCCAGACCCCGCACTTCTTCCTGATGCGCGAGGTAGACGCCACCCGCTTGATAGCCTGGCGCGAGACAGCAAGAAAAGAAAACGGCGTGAAGATCACCTACACAGATCTCTTGGTCAGATTGGTGGCGGCCGCCCTAGTTAAGCATCCGCGCCTCAATGCGGCCTTTCATGCGGATAAAATTCGCCTGCTGCCTGAGATCAATATCGGCGTGGCAACAGCCGTGGAAGATGGCCTGGTTGTCCCCGTCATTAACAAAGCGGACCGCTTAACTGTTTCGGAAATCGCCGCTGCCAGGTCTGTCCTGGTTGAGAAAGCCCGTGCCGGCCGGCTGCATCCGGAGGATATTGCGGGTGGGACATTTACCATCAGCAATTTAGGGATGTATGGGGTGGACGCATTTTTAGCCGTCTTAAACCCGCCTCAAGCTGTCATACTCGCAGTCGGACGGATTGTAGAGCGGGCGGTGCCGGTGCAGGGACAAGTGGTCATCCGACCAACCCTGACTCTCAGCTTATCGTTTGATCACCGGGTCGTGGATGGAGCTCGCGGCGCACAATTCCTGGATACCCTGGTCAGGTTGATTGAAGAGCCCCTCGGATTAATCACCTGATACCCTTAAAGAGACCTGGGTGGGACACACAGTCCCACCCAGGCGCGTTAATGGGATAATTCCAAATCTGGTTAACCAACCAGCCACAAATAGGGATTTTCGACAAACTTCTTCACCCGCTGTAAGAAACGGGCAGCCTGGGCTCCGTCTATTAAACGGTGATCAAATGTCAGGCTGAGGAACATCATCTGGCGGATTTCCACCCGCCCGGCCCCGGCATCCACCACGACCTGCTTGGGCACGATGCGTCCGGCGCCCAGGATGGCACACTGCGGCAAATCAATAATCGGGGTGAAAGAGTCGATTTCGAACATGCCCAGGTTGGTGATCGTAAAAGTCGCTCCTTGCAGCTCCTCGTAAGAAACCGTGCCGTTGCGGGTTTTTTCAATCAAGGTGGCTGACTCTTGGGCTAGCTGGCGCAGTGTTTTGCTCTGCACATCGCGCAGGACGGGCACGATTAATCCGCGGTCCGTATCCACGGCGATGGCAATATTTACAGTTGCCAATTGGACGATCTCATCGCCCTCGATCCGGGCGTTAGCCAGGGGATGTTCCAATAACGCCTGGGCGGTAAGCTTCGCCAATAAATCGTTGTATGAAGGCACAGCTTGCCCGCTGGAAGCTACATCGTCTTTCAGGGTTTTACGGAGCGAGATCAGCTCCGTCGCATCCACTTCGCTGGTCAGGGTCACTGGAGCGGTAGTATGGGCGCTTTTCGCCATGTGCTCAGCGATCTTCCGCCGAATTGGGCTCATCACTGTACGAGCAGCGGAAGAAGCTGGCTGCAGGGCCGGGGCTGGCATTACTGGCTGAACTGGAGGAGTCAGCTGAATAGAGCTTGGCGCTGTAACGGGCGCCTCGGGCTTGAGCAGCGTGGCTATCGCTTCGACGTCCTTTGCCATAATCCGTCCATCCCGGCCACTTCCCTTAATCATTTGCCAGTCAACACCCAGGCCTTCGGCCAACCTCCTGGCAAAAGGACTGATGTAGATGCGCCGCTTACGGTCATCGTCAGATGGTGTACCTACCTGCCCTTGAGCCGTTACCCCAGCCGGTTCCACCCCCTTCATAGATTCTGTCTCCTGCTTCAGCGAATCAGGCAAGTCGCTGCCTGGAAAACGAAAACTCGCCAGCTGCTCTTGGGGAACTAGATACCCCAGCAAAGTTCCCACGGGAACCTTTTCGCCGCCTGGCTGAGGCCCATAAGGCAAGATGCGCAAGTAACCGCTGTCCAGCGCTTCGATCTCCTGGATAGCCTTATCCCCTTCTACCGAGAAGAGTAGCTCGCCGGCGCGTACAAATTCACCGTCTTGCTTAAGCCAGGAAGCCAGAGCGCCTTCTACCATGTCCCAACCCAATCTGGGTAAAATGATTTCAAAAGCCATCATCTACCTCCCGCTATTCAACCAGCAGATCATGAGCGGCTTTCGCGATCGTTTGAGCATTCGGAACTACTGCCGCTTCCAGTGGAGGGCTGTAAGGGCCGGGTACGAAGGCTCCGTTGAGCCGCCGTACCGGGGCATCTAGCTCGTAGAAACCTTGCTCCATCAATTGGGCGGCAATCTCAGCTCCGGCGCCGCCAGGTGAAAAATCTTCATCAACGATAAGCAGCCGATGAGTCTTCGAAACCGACTCAAGGATGGTAGCAATGTCTAAGGGCGCCAACGTCCGTGGGTCGATCACCTCCACCAAGACGCCGTCTTTCTCCAACAGAGTAGCCGCCTTGAGGGTCTCGATGACCATATACGAGATCGCCACGATTGTCAGATCCTTCCCCGGTCGCACCACAGAGGCCTGGCCGAGTGGAAGCAGGTGCTCTCCCTCTGGCACCTCCCCCTTCAGATTCATAAGCTTTTTGTGTTCCAGGAAGATCACCGGGTCATCACATCGAATGGAAGTTTTTAGAAGTCCCTTGGCATCTGCCGGGAACACAGGCAAGACGACGCGCAGCCCCGGGAGATGCATAAAGAGGGAGAACAAGTTGGACGAGTGATGAGGGCCGGTCGAAGCGATACCGACTCCCCCACGCAGCACGATAGGCACTTTCACCTGCCCATTGCTCATCCACCGCAGGCGGGTCATCTGGTTAATAATCCCACCCAACGCATCCAACTCGAAATCCAGGAACATGAAATCGACCACCGGACGGGCACCTAACATGGCTGCCCCGGTGCAAATCCCGGTAAAACCATTCTCGCTGATCGGGGTATCGCGCAAACGCCATTCGCCATACAGGTCATATAATCCTGCCGTTGTATTGAAGTTTCCGCCGCGCGCTCCAATTCCCTCACCTACCACAAAAATCATCGGGTCGCGGGCCATTTCCTCTGCCAGGCCTTCGCGAGCTGCTTCGGTAAATGTCATTGCACGCATGGCTCATCTCCTCAAGAGTACAGGTAGTCTGTAACCGTAGCAGGGTCAGGCAGAGGGCTTTTAAGGGCAAAATCAGTTGCTGCTTCGGCAGTCTTCCTGATCTCCGCCTCCAGCCCGTCAATTTCTGCCTGGGCTATCACCCCCTGCGCAAGCAGCCTGGTTTTGAATAGTAAAATGGGATCACGCACCTTCCAGCTTTCGACCTCTTCTTGCGTCCGGTAACCCGTGTCGCGCATACCTTCGGAATGGGCCCGCACCCGGTAGGTATGGCATTCGATGAGCGTCGGCCCGTTTCCAGCTCTCGCACGGGTGACCGCCTCGCTGGCAGCCTGGTAAACCGCCAGCACGTCATTGCCATCCACTTCCACCCCCGGCAGGCCATAAGCCTGGGCCCGGCAGGCTATATTGGGAATTTTGGAAATCTTAGCAAAAGGCACCTCGGTCGCATACATATTGTTCTCACAGACGTAAATCACCGGGAGTCCCCAGGCAGTAGCCATATTGATCCCCTCGTGAAAAGCACCATTGTTGCTGGCTCCATCACCGAAAAAGGCAACACCCACTCTGTCTGTATTCGCCAATTTTGCCGCATAAGCTGCCCCACTGGCGAACAATATGCTGGGACCGACAATCCCGGAAGTGCCATAAAAACCAACTGACGGCTCGAAAAGGTGCATGCTTCCCCCGCGCCCCCCGCAGCAACCGGTCGCTTTTCCCATCACTTCAGCGATCAGCCGTTCCGGTTTCATACCCTTAGCCAGGGCATGCCCGTGACCGCGATGGGTGCTGAAGACAGCATCGTCGAGCCGTAAGTGAGCACAAACCCCCGTCGCAACGGCTTCTTGTCCAATATAGGTATGCACGCCGCCGGGGATTTCGCCGCGTGCATAAATTTTCACCACCTGTTCTTCACAAGACCGGATGAGCAGCATCTTGCCCAACAAGCTTACGAGCTGTTCTTTGGTCAGCGCAAGATCATGTTCTTCCTCTTTGTACATGTTCGTTCTCCTGGGATGACAGCAAATAATCAAAGGAATACAGGAATAACCGGTTTTTGTGCTATGTAGTGGATCAAATCTTAATGAATTACCATGCCGGACGAAACGGGATTATGTTATAATTATAACATAGTTAACAGTAAACAGTTGACAAGCGGGCACATGGAGGCTCTATGAACGATGAAAAACTAACTCCCTCGCCAAAGGAATTGTTCAACAACTTCGTTCAAATTGGAGTCGTTGTCGCTGACTTGGACAAAGCGACCCATTACCTGACAGAAGTCTTCGGCATTGGCCCGTTTCGGGTTATCGATTGGCCTCCAGAGGGGCGCGCCGATATTCAGAAATTCTATTATGGTGAGCCTGGAAACTTCACTGCCAGGATGGCATTTACTGAATTGGGCCCGGTGGAACTGGAACTGATCCAACCAGTGGATGGGAATAGTATTTGGGCCGATTTCTTACGCGAGCACGGCGGCGGTATCCACCATTTACGCTTTAATGTAGATGAGATTGAGCCGATCCAAGAACACCTGGCCCAGAATGGGATCGTCCTTGCCCAACACGGCTCAGGTATTCGGCCCGGAACCACCTGGATGAACTTTGCCTCAGAAGAAAAGGTGGGGTTTGTAATCGAAATCATGAAAGCCCTACCGGGGACAGACGGGCGGACTCCTCAAATTGTGGATGGCAAAGTTATCGGGTAGTCACAAAAAACAAAGCGAGTTGGTGAAAGTTACTGATACCAACCAAATTCCCATCCAGCCTCAGCGAAGGCGCGGATATTCTCATAGGGTGTGCCATCGAAGAAGAAATCGGTGGTAGATAGAATCCAATTCCCGCGCGGCTTTACTTTCATCAGGACTTCACGAACTTTTTCCTTCACCTGTTGCGGAGTGGCTTTCATCAAGAACTCAATCTGATCGATATTGCCGCGTAAGGTCAGGGTCGGTCGCAAAACTGCCAGCGCCTCATCCAAGATAACATCTGCGAAGGGCGGCGGTGTCAAGTATCCCCAACAGTCGATTTCCAAACCATTATAAAAGCGCATAATCTTGGCCGCGTCACCACAATTGTGGTAGATCACCGGGGCGCCGAGGGCGTGGATCGCTTTAACCAAGCGATTTTCATTTTCCAGGATAAATTTCTGGAAAGTTTTGGGCCCCACCTGTCCGGTCCAATGGCCGGCCACTTCGATCACATCCGCGCCGCTCTCGATCATCTTCTTTGCCCGTTGGACGAGGCGCGGCAGGAAGTAATCTACCATCTCCTGATAAAACACTTTATCCAGGAGTGGATCGACCAGGATATCTTCCAGTTTTCGGAACATTCCCAAAATATTGAAGCTGCCATGCGTGTTGGCAGTGACCAGGCCCTTATCGCCTGTGGCTTGGCGTGCCCGGCTGATCAACTGGCAGTCCATTTGGTCCCCGGCAGGGGCATATCGGCGCAGAATCTCGAAATCCTGGCGAATCTTGATCAAGTACTCCCGGGTCGCCGAGACGATCAAATATTTCGAGGTGCGATTATGATGTTCGACATGGCGCAGCTCACCTCCCGGGGTCCTGATCGTCAGCCTGCGCAGTAATTCGTCTTCTCCATGATACTGGTCTTCAATCGTAACGTCCCAGTTATCCGCGCTGCGGGCAATGGTCTGATCCATGAGCGTGTTGGCAACCCAAACATCCCAAACGCTCCCCAAGACATGCAGGACATCGAATCCGAAATAATCACAATATTCTACGAATTTTTCAACCGGGTCAAAATCAGGGGGATTAAAGAAAGTCGCAATCTTGGGCACATAATCGAACATTTCATAGATAGCATTGTAGTAGGTAAACGGCGCTATTGGGACCCGGTCCGTAGGTTCGTGCTTTAACGCCTTTAAGAGCCGTTCTCTTCCGTTCATTTGCCTATCCCTTTATATTCCCACCATCATTCACCTGCCGGAAGGAGGTCCCCTCCGCCAGGATGAGGTTTAGGTGCCACTCGTAAACCGAACCCCCCTGGAGCGTTGAGACCTGGCCACGATAACGGGCGGCATCTGGCCGATCGAAGGGAGCCGTGCACGGCTCTAAAAAGATATTGTACAGATCCTGCCAGCCGCCTTCATTCGGCAGGATGCCCAGATACGGCACGCGCTCGACCGGGAAAGACTCGATCAAAGAAAAATTGCTCTTATGGTACTTTATCCCGCACCAACCCTCGGGCATTCTTCCCTTTATATAATACTTGTAGGCATCCCGGGTTGTTTTAGGTCTTATCCAGCGGAAATCCCTTTGCGTGCCATCCGGCAGGGTACAGATAGGCCAGTCAAACTCATCTCCATATTTGCCCATTTTCCCGGGGATGTCGAGTGTGCATACGACGCGCTCCACCCCATCCGGCAGAACCAGCTCAGCGCCCTCTTCGAGGTAAAACATCGGGTGAGCAGCCCATACGAAATCAAAACTAAAAGAAGACAAATTCGTCAGGCGGTAGTCCAGCCTTAATATATCTGCACCTGTAAAACGGATCCATTTTTCAAGCCGGTATGGAAACCGGACGCCATAGACAGAGAAATGAACCTGTTCTCCTTCTTCAGCTTCCTCCCAAGGCAAGCTCCACACTTCGCCATGATCAGCCATTTTCGTCCCAGCCCAGGGAAACCGATCATAGTAGCAAACATCGATGGTTGGGAACATATCGTCCAGGCCGGAACATTCCCCGGCCACATAGTCCCCGTCAAATGGCTGAAGTGAATAGTTGGAGCCAGGCCGCTGTACTAACAATTCAAAATTGTGCGGCTTGTATACCAGCGAAGCCATTTTGGCCCCCACCTGCGGAAGGAACTGGACGCGCACCAGCTCGCTCTCCATGGTAATCGCCCTTTGGTCTTTATAAGCGGATGGATATATCAGGGATTTCATTAGCCAGCTCCCAACCTCCTTTCACCCAATCAATCGACCTGCAAAAGCCGCTGCGCTTCCGCAACCGCTCCCACGGCAGTCGCCGCATAACCTTCTGCGCCGATTTGTTTGGCGAATTCACCGCTTATTGGGGCTCCTCCGATCATCACTTTGACCTGTTCGCGCAAGCCGGCCGCCTCCAATGCTTGCAAGGTCAGTTCCATGCCTCCCACTGTGGTGGTGAGAAGGGCCGACATGGCTACTAATCTGGCCCCGTGCTCTTTGACCGCCTGCACAAAGCGAGCAGGTTGGACATCCACTCCTAGGTCAATCACCTCAAATCGAGACCCTTCCAGCATGACCTTGACCAAATTCTTCCCGATATCGTGCACGTCACCCTTCACCGTACCCAGGATCACTTTCCCTTTCGAGGTGGCTCCTAAGCCACCTTCTGCCTTCAGCAACGGAGTCAGAATCTCCATACCATCCTTCATGGTAGCCCCAGCCATGATCAATTCTGGAAGATAATATTCACCCGTTTCAAACAACTTTCCCACCTCGCCCATCGCTACAGCCATCCCGTCATTGATAACATCAAACGGGCGTAAGCCGGCGTCGATGGCAGCCTGGACAATCTTTTTGATCTCGGCGGAGTCAAATTGGAGCATTGCCTGGCGCACTGCCTGGATGGCAGCCGATTGGGTCGGGTTATATTTGGGTTGTTCAACTGGCTTCTCGCTTTCCGGTTTTTCAACAGGAGACAACTGATGGCCTACCTGACCGGTCCACGTTGCTTCACCTGCCAGGCGCCGGGAGATAGCCTGGCGGACGCTCTTTACAATCCGGTTGGCAGCATCGAACGGAGCCCAGTTGACAGGGATATACCCACCCTGGTTATCCATGCCGACGTTGTCCATTACAAAAGTGACCAGCATGATCCCGCGGAAATCTTCGATCTCGGCAAACAACTGCGGGTAATAGCTCTCCGGCTCAGCAGCAGAGGCGTCTTGAATTTGAAAGGTGACCCGACCAGCCAGGCTCTTTTGAAGCCTGGTAAAGGCGGCGTAATTACCCAGCGGCGAGGTGTTAATGACCCTTAGATTTTCAATTCGTCGAAAATTTTCAACGTGCTGGACCCCATTCCCGCAGAAATGAACGCTTCCGCCGCTGAAAGCGTTGAAGATGCGTGAGACATAGGGAACCACGAATTCTTCATACAGATGGGCATTCACCAACACCAGGTCGTCATCCGACTCCCACACGCCGCAACCCGGTGAAACAGTCCCTTGCAAGCCATTGCTCCATTCCAGAGGCTCGCCAATATGCTGCTTCTGCACTTTTACCCATTCAATAAAAGCCTCAGTAACCAGGTTCATTAGCTCATGGATCATCCCCGGCTCGCGGTACATCCACTGGTATAGCTGGGACTGCCCGCACAATTGGCCTAAGGTATCCAGCGGTCCTTGCATGTCGGTCAACCCCACTGGAAGATCGCCGTTTGCCACGGCATAATCGATCGCCTCTAAAACGCGCGGCATCCAGCCGTCTTGGGTCGGATCCGGCAAGCGCAGTCGGGCCACGTCCGCGGGAGACTTAATTAACGGTTCAACAACGGCGGGGTCGTCCGATGGATCTTCTGATACTCGCACTTTAGCGCCAAAGGCGGAGGCAAGCACCCCTGTGCCATACCAGGGCATAAAATATGGCACGTAATCATCGTCCACCTGCTTCAGGTGATTTTCATAAGCCGTGGTCTGGTAAGCCAGCATGCTGGCAGGATTTGTATAATAATCCTGCGGCTTATCTTTACTCCCAAATGAAAAATACGTTGGAGAATTGACCAGGATAGGCACTTCATCGGCAGAATTAACCGGCTCGCGATTGAAGGCGCGCCGGATTTTTGCGACGCGAGGCCCCAGGTCAAAACCACGCCAGTGGGTATATTCACTTTTCATAGAGGCTCCAATTACGAGGTTTGTCGTTCACCCTTGGGAGGCGTGTAGGGAATAGCCATCTTGGCTGTCAGGCCGCCATCAATGTAGATTACATGCCCGGTCAAGAATTCGGATGCATCCGACATCAAATAGGCAGCCAGATAACCAATGTCCTCTGGGACACCCACGCGCCCCCACGGCACCATGCTGTTTCCAAGCTCGCGGGTGTAGTTCGGGTCATTCGTGAAATAGCTGGGAACTTCGATTGACCCTGGTGCGACAACATTGACCCGGATATGAACCGAGCAGAGCTCTACTGCCAGCTCACGGCTGAAAGCATTGATAGCCCCTTTGGTGCCTGCATACACCGAGTGGCCTACGAAGCCCGCCGTGGCATGCACGGAGGACATATTGACAATGCTCCCCCCAGCCCAGGGTTTGTCCGGAAAGTGGCGGCCCAGCTCCTTGCCCCGCTCGATCATATGACCAATCGCACGCTGGCTGCAAAAGTACTGGCCGCGGATGTTCACGTTATAAATCTTGTTGAATTGCTCTTCGGTTACTTCCTGGATCGGCAAAGTGGCTGTGACCCCGGCATTGTTAAAAATTCCATCCAGACCGCCCAGGAACTCAGCCGCTTCATCCACTACCCGGTAGCAATCTGTCACCACACCCAGGTTGGCCTTGAAAGCCATTGATCGCCGGCCTATGGCCTTCATTTCTTCAACAGCTTCCATCGCTCCTTGCGCACTGCTACTATAGCTGATGGCGACATCTGCACCCTGGCGGGCCAGTTCCAGGGCGACACCTTTGCCAATGCCAGTCCCTGCGCCCGTCACCAGGATTAACTTACCCACCAGGCTGGTTTTATTGTTGCTCATAACCAGATATCTCCCGATTGATGTTCTGGTAATCGTTACTTTTTATAAACAAATAGCTCTCCCTGGGTCATCAACAGGGGTTGGACCTCAGGGGCAAGTTGTTTGCAGGCGTCCAGGAATTCAACCGGGTTCCCGAAGTGCTGGGCGAACATCCAGAAGTGGCAGGGAATGACCACTTTTGCGTGGGCGTCATGAGCCAGTTTGGCCGCCTCGACGCCGTTTAAATTGCCAAATGCGCCATTAATCGGTGGTAAGACAATGTCGATATTTTGCTGATACTGGTCCTGCCACATATCGGGACGGTAAGCGGTATCACCTACCTGCCAGACTTTAATCCCACCAAAGTTGAACAAAAAGCCCATGGCATCGGGGGCTAACTCGCCGTGGTCTGCGTAAACACCGGTTAGCGTGAAATCGCCCAGTTGGACGGATTCGCCTTTATGGAGAATGGTGAACCTGTCCTGCGGAAACCCAGCTTCTTCATAATACTTCTGGCAATCGGGTGAGCCAAAAAAGTGGATGCGCGGATTTCTTTTAAGGATCGGCAAGGCATCTGCATCCAGGTGATCCTGGTGTGAATGGGTGCTGACGATATAATCGACATCAGCCTCCTCCGCCTCGATCAACTTCGGCATGATGCGTTTAAATGCCAGACCGTACTCAGGCAGCACGCGTTGGACATAGTCGGTAAAATAGGGATCGGTGTAGACGATCTTCCCGGCCGGCGTTTTGAAGGCAAACCCGGCCTGCCCAAGCCAGAAGATAGCCAGGCTTCCTGGCTCAACCCGAGTCTCTCGAATCCTTTTGGGTAGATTTTCCATTTTCTTGCCCTCTCGATCGAATTCCCAATAAAATCTTACCTTACCGAAATAAAAAGCAGTTGCTCACTTTAAGCGGCTGGGGAAACTGCTTTGGTTCCATTGGTGATTTTATCTCTAGCTTGAGTCGCGGCCAACATAACCCGATATTCGCTGGCTTCTTCCCGGGGGAACTCATCCGCCACTTTGCCTTCTGCCAGTACCACAAACCGGTCGCACATCGCCAGTAGCTCGGGCAGCTCTGACGAAATCATCACGATCGAGATGCCTTGATTGACCAGTTCCAGCATCAGCTTATAGATTTCGTTCTTAGCGCCGATATCCACACCTTTGGTCGGTTCATCCATCAACAAGATATGTGGATTTGCCATCAGCACTTTGGCCAGGATCACTTTTTGCTGGTTGCCGCCGCTTAAATTTGTAACCATCTGTTCAATCGAGGGCGTCTTAATGTCAAACTTGGCAACGTACTCACGTGCGATCTTCTTTTCCTTCGATGAATTGAGCAAGGCGTTTCTAGTAAACATTGCCAGGCTGTTAATCGTGATATTTGGCCTGATCTCCATATTCGGAAGCAAGCCATCCCGTTTGCGATCTTCGGTGATCAGAGCGATCCCGACTCGTTTGGCGTCGGCGGGGCTATGGATGTGAGCCTGCTTTCCATCGACGTACACATCGCCACTGGCTTGGTGCATCCTGCCGATGATGGCATTGACTACTTCACTACGCCCGGCTCCAACCAGCCCAGCTAACCCTAAGATTTCCCCCCTTTTTACAGAAAAATTAACATCCTCAACCACATTTCGGTTGGCGATGGTCGGATGTGGAACGGTCAGGTGCTCAACTCGCAGGACTTCTTCCGCGCCAATCTTGGAATAACGGGTGGGATAAAGGTTCTCGATCTTGCGTCCCACCATGGCAGAGATGACATCTGATTCGTTGTAACTTTCGCGTTTAAACTCACCGGTAACTTCTCCATCCCGTAGGACGGTGGTGTAATCAGTGATCTTGAAAATTTCGGATAATTTATGAGTGATAAAGACGGAGGTTATACCCTTTTTACGAAGGTTTTCCAGGTTTTGGAACAAATGGTCAATTTCATGTAAGGCCAGTGAGGAAGTGGGTTCATCCAGGATCAAGACGCTGGGTGATCGATAGAGGGCGCGGGCGATCATAACCAACTGCTTTTGGGCGGCTGTCAGGCGGAATACCAACGAGGCAGGGTCCAGGGCAATGTTAAATTCTTCCAGGAATTTTCGCACCCTTTTCCGGATATTGCCCATATTCACCAACATGCCGCGGCCTTCCGTCCATTTACCAACAACAATATTTTCAGAAACCGTCATCTGTTCGATGACATTGATCTCTTGAGTGACAATCCCAATCCCTTTATCCAACGCATCAGAAGGGGAATTGAGTTGAAGTGGTTTATCATTTAAGAATATCTCGCCCTCATAGGTACCATGGGGGTAAGTACCTGCGAGAATTTTCATTAAAGTAGATTTACCGGCACCGTTCTCGCCAACCAGACCATGGATAGTCCCCGCCTTGACTTTAAATGTCACTTCTTTTAATGCGACCACTCCAGGAAAGCGCTTGGTGACCTGATTCATTTCGAACAGGAACGTATCGCCCATATGCTCGCCTCGACTTCATAAATGGGGGTAGCCACCATCATGGAGAAGCAGCTACCCCCATTTGTAGAAGATTAGTTAATCCTTAGTTCCCGTTTCCCGTCAAGTTACTTGTTGATGGCTGCTTCGGCCCGGTCATTGAAGGAATAGTACTTGTCGAGGTCGGCGGCGAAGATGATGGGGGCGGGCAGCAGGTTTTTGTATTCAAACGCCTGACCATCGATCGCCTTGCCTACCAGGACGACTGCCTGATAGAACTCTTCATACAGTGGCTGGGCT